>Ga0315535_1002360_pt1 | contig 12094 bp, 12 predicted proteins | sample SalMarSW160220MG_2_FD_203092 | JGI IMG/M metagenome (GOLD analysis project Ga0315535, IMG submission 203092) | Salt marsh sediment microbial communities from the Plum Island Ecosystem LTER, Massachusetts, United States - Salt Marsh Sediment SW1602-20 ...
GACGTTGTCCAGCACAACCTTTGCGCCCGCGGCATGCGCGAGCTCGACCACCGCCGCGATATCCACCAGCGACTGCATCGGGTTCGACGGCGTCTCGAAGAACACCGCCGCCGTGGGCACCGAAAGCGCCTCCGCCCACTGCGCAAGATCATCGCCGTCGACGAAGACAGTCTCGACTCCCCACCGCGGCAAAATTTCGTTGCACACCACGAAACACGACCCGAACAGGCTGCGCGCCGCCACCAACCGGTCCCCGGCGGCCAGCAGCGCGCCCAACGAGATGAAGACCGCCGCCATGCCGCTCGCGGTGGCGAATGCCGCCGGCGCCCCCTCGAGCAGGCGCAGCCGCTCCTCGAACATCGTCACGGTCGGGTTGCCGTAGCGCGAGTACACATAGTGGTCCAAGTCCCCGGCGAACGACTTCTCCGCAACGGCCGCCGACTCGTAGACATAGCCAGACGTCAGAAACATCGCCTCGGCGGTCTCTTCGAACCCCGATCTCAGCAGCCCGCCGCGTACCCCGATGGTGGCCTGACTGACTCCGTCGGGCAGCGGCTGCGGCGTGCGGACCGAATCGGTCACTGCTGCTTCCAGGGCAATCCCATTGCCCGCCAGCCCGTTTCACCCCGGTGACCGTGAGCGTCGAGATGGCCCTCGAAGCCGTCCAGCACGTTGTAGGCCGGCGTGATGCCGGCCTCGGTTGCGACCTGCGCGGCACCGATGGAGCGGACGCCCGAGCGGCAGAGGAAGACCACCGGCCGCTCTGGCTGCGCGGGTGGCACCCGGTCCCGCAGCTCGTCGGCGAAGTCGGGGTTGACCACCCCGGCGCCCGTATTCCACTCGATGAACACCACCTCGCGGCCGAGGCTGGACAGGTCGGGTACCCCGACGAACCGCCATTCAGCGTCGGTACGCACGTCGACCAGCACCGCGTCGGGGTTCTCGCTGAGCAGCTTCCATGCCTGAAGGGGCGTGATGTCTCCCGCGTAGCTCATCCGCGTGAGTCTCGCATATTCAGCCGGCTCGCGACCTCACGGGCGCGGTCGCGTGCGGTCGCCACCGCCGGCGCCGTGGCCAGCGCCTGAACCCCCCGCGCCAATACGCGGACGTCGCTTTCCGGCACGTTCAACGCACCGATCAGCGCCGCGGGTGTCGGTGAGCTGCCCGGGTCAATCGCGCGGGCCGCGCCCGGCGAAACCATCATGGTGTCCACCGGTAGCCCCAGAACGGTCCGGGCCAGCAACTCGAAGGCCGAAAGCCGCTGGCTGCATACGGTCACCCAGGCGCTTTGCTGCGGACATGGGGTCACGTCGGCGAAGTACACCTCGTCGCCGTTGATCATCAATTCGACACCGAAGACGCCGCGACCACCCAGCGACAAGACGATTCGCGCGGCAATCGACTTGGCCGCGTCCATCGCCGCGGTGCTGATCTTTTGTGGCTGCCAGGATTCCAGCGCCTCAGCGTCGGCGCCCCCGTGGCCGATGGCCGAGCAGAACTCGACCACCGGACCGTCGGGGCCAGCGCCCCGCACCGCGAGCAGGGTGACATAGAACTCGACCTCGACCACCGTTTCGGCCAGCATCCGCTCGGCCCCGGCACCTTGCCAGGCGGGACCGATGTCCTCGGGCCCGGCCACCACCGAGCGTTCCCGCCCGGCCCCGGGACTCACCAGCAACGGGAACCCGGCGTGGGCGCCGACCGCCCCGAGCTCGTCGGCCGAGCCGACGAACCAGAATGGTGCGGTGGGCAGCCCCAATTCGTTGGCAGCCAGCCGCCGCAGGCCCTCCCGGTCGGCGGTGAGGCGGACGGCGCGAGCGCTGGGCACCAGTTGGGTGGGGCCGTCGACCAGCGCATCCAGGGCACCAACGGCGACCGCGTCGGTCGTGGTCACCACGACGTCCGGACGCACCCGTTGGATTGCCCCGGACAGCTCGTCGACATCGGTCAGCGGAATCACCAACGACTGGTCGGCCACCCCCTGCGCCGGGGCATGCGCATACTCGTCGACGGCGATGACCGTGGCGCCGAGGTGCCGCAGGGCGATCGTCAACTCCCGGCTGAGCTCACCCGACCCCAACAGCATCACTTTAGGCCTGACATCGGCTTCGGCATCCGGGACATGCGGCGCCACGGCGATCACGGTCGTCTTGTCGCCTGGTCCCTGAGTCACGCCGTCAGCCACGGCTCAAGGATAGGTCCGCTGCGAAGGCACTACGGTTGACCGGGAAGTAGCCGCACCATCAGCCCGTTACCTTCGGCCAACACCGTGTCGTCTGCGTCGAGCAACTCCGCGGCCACGAACGCCTTGCGTCCTTCGGTCCTGGTCACGCGGCCCCGCACCGCGAGCGGCACATCGATCGGGGTGACCTTGCGGTAGTCGACGTGCAGGAACGCCGTCCGGCTGATCGGGCGTCCCGCGGCATGCGAAATCATGCCGAACATGTGGTCGAAGAGCAGCGGCAGCACACCGCCGTGCACCGCGTGATTGCCTCCGACGTGGAACCGGCTGAAGTATCCGGTCATTTCGACGCCGTCGGGGGCGTACTTGGTCAACGTCCACGGCGGCAACAGCAGGCTGCCCATGCCGGGCAGGTCGGGCGTCCGCCCGGCCGGCGCCTCGCCCTCGCCGGCCTCAAACGGGGCCAGCAGCTTGGCCAGGTCCGCGGCGCGGTCGGCCGCTTCGTCCCAGACGTCCTGCGCTTCTGGTCCGGGATCGGCGGACACCGCGAGATCTTGCAGCTGCCGCATGGCCGTGACGAACCGGCCGAATCCCGGGCCGGGGCTGGCCGGCCCGTATTCCGGAAAGCCACCGTGATGGGTGTATTCGGGATCGAGGTCTTTTGGATCCGGTTCGGACGCACTCACGCGCGGCCTTGCAGGACGTCGCGGCGCACGATCGTCTGTTCCCGGCCCGGTCCGACACCGATGCACGAAACGTAAGCTCCGGCAAGCTCTTCCAGGCGCAGCACATAGTCACGCGCCTTCGCCGGCAAGTCGTCGAACTCGCGCGCCGCCGAGATGTCCTCCCACCAGCCCGGCAGCTCCTCGTAGATCGGTTGGGCACGGGCAAGATCACTTTGGGTCATCGGCATGTCCCGCGTGCGCGTGCCGTCCAGCTGGTAGCCGACGCACACCGGCACCGTTTCCAGGCCGGAGAGCACGTCGAGCTTGGTCAGGAAGTAATCGGTGATGCCGTTGACCCGGGTGGCGTACCGGGCGACGACGGCGTCGAACCAGCCGCAACGCCGGCGCCGTCCGGTGGTCACCCCGAATTCGCCGCCCGTCTTGGACAGGTACTCGCCGTTGGCGTCGAACAGCTCGGTGGGGAACGGCCCGGAACCGACCCGGGTGGTGTAGGCCTTGAGGATGCCCAGCACGGTGCTGATCCGGGTCGGGCCGATCCCGGAGCCGACGGCCGCGCCGCCGGCCGTCGGATTCGACGACGTCACATAGGGATAGGTGCCATGGTCGACGTCGAGCAGCGTGCCCTGGGAACCTTCCAGCAACACCGTTTCGCCGGCCTCGAGCGCGGTGTTGAGCAGCAGCCGGGTATCGGCGATGCGGTGCGCAAACCCGGCGGCTTGCGCCAGCAAGGACTCGACCACCCGGTGCGGATCCAGCGCCTTGCGGTTGTAGATCTTGACCAGTATCTGATTCTTCAGTTCCAGCGCGGCCTCGACCTTGTGAGTCAACAGCTCCGGGTCGAGCACGTCGGCGACCCGGATCCCCATGCGGGCGATCTTGTCCTGGTAGCACGGCCCGATGCCGCGGCCGGTGGTGCCGATCTTTTTGCTGCCCATGTAGCGCTCGGTGACCTTGTCGATGGCGACGTGGTAGGGCAACAGCAGGTGGGCGTCGGCGGAGATCAGCAGCCCGGAGGTGTCGACAGCACGGTCCTCCAGACCCTGCAGCTCGTCGAGAAGAACCCCGGGGTCGACCACCACCCCATTGCCGATGACGTTGGTGACGCCCGGGGTCAGCACCCCCGACGGGATCAGGTGCAGCGCGAAATTCTCCCCGCTCGGCAAGACGACAGTGTGCCCGGCATTGTTGCCACCCTGGTAGCGCACCACCCATTGCACCCGGCCACCGAGCAGGTCAGTGGCCTTACCCTTGCCCTCGTCGCCCCACTGGGCGCCGATGAGGACGATTGCCGGCATGACTTGCTCCCGCCTAATCCCACCTGTTTAAACCTGCTTATTGTGGTCCAGCCGGTGACCAACCCTATCCCAGTAGGTAGCGAGGCCCGATGAAATCCGCCTTGAACACGGCCGACAGCACACCCGGTGTGGCGGTCCTGATGTTCGGTGAGCACCGAACCCCGGGCGCGTTGACCGGCCTGCCCACCCACCGGGCCGACAGCGACGCCGAGATCGCTTCCGCGATAGGCCCATATCGACGACTGGTGGTGGTGGGCGGCGATGCTGACCTGGCCGCCGTGCTGACCCGCCTGCTCCGTGCCGACCGGCTGGACATCGAGGTGGCCTACGCGCCGCCACGCCGGACCCGGGCAACACGGATCTACCGCCTGCCCACCGGACGCCGGGCGGCTCGGCGCGCCCGGCACGGATCCGCCCGGCGGGTGAACCTGATCCGCGACGAGACCGGGTCGGTGGTCGTGGGCCGGGCCGGCTGGTTGCCCGCCGACGACGGCCGGCCCTTGCACGGTGAAGCGGTGGTCGATGACACCGCATTGTTCGACGGCGATGTCGCCGCCGTACACATCGAGCCGACGCTTGCCATGCCCGGGTTGCGCGCCCGGGTAGAACAAGACGCGTACAGAATTTGGCGCCGGTGGGTTGCCGGCCGCGCGGCCCAGCTGGGCAGCACCGGAGTCGCCGTGGTGCGCGACGGTGTCCCCGTGCCCCGCGCGGCCCGCCGCTCGTCGTTCTACCGCCATGTCGAGGGCTGGCTGCTCGTTCGATAGTTTCGACCGGTGACCGTGCCCGCTCGGCACCAATCGGTGCGACCCAGCCTCATCTTCCTGGCCCTCGTGGGATTGACCACGTTCGGGGGCGCCCTGGCCTGGCTGGCCGGGGCGAGCGTGCGGCCGCTGTCCTATGCCGGGGTGTTCATTTTCGTGATCGCCGGCTGGTTGGTCTCGCTCTGCCTGCACGAATTCGGCCACGCGGTGACTGCCTGGCGATTCGGCGACCAGGACGCCGAGGTGCGCGGGTACCTGACCCTGGATCCGCGGCGCTACAGCCATCCGGCGCTCTCGCTGCTGCTGCCGATTGTGATCATTGCGCTGGGCGGCATCGGCCTGCCGGGTGCCGCGGTGTACCTGCGGACCTGGTTCATGACGCCCGCCCGCCGCACCCTGGTCAGCCTGGCGGGTCCCGCGGCCAACCTCACGCTGGCGGTGCTGTTGCTGGCGCTGGTCCGGTTGTTTTACAACCCACTCCACGCGGTGCTGTGGGCCGGGGTCGCGTTCTTGGCATTTCTCCAGATCACCGCGGTGGTGCTCAATCTGCTCCCCATTCCGGGCCTGGACGGATACGACGCCCTGGAACCGCATTTGAGCCCCGAGACGCAGCGTGCGGTGGCGCCGGCCAAGCAGTGGGGCTTCTTCATTCTGCTGTTCCTGCTGTTGGCCCCGGTGCTCAACCGGTGGTTCTTTCAGATGGTGCTCTGGTTGTTCGATTTCTCGGGTGTGCCGCATCTACTGGTGGCGTGGGGCGACTCGCTGACCCGCTTCTGGGGCCGCTGGTTCTAGCGCTAGAACCCCAGCGCTTTCCGGGCGAAGGGGTCGCAATCGTCGAGCAGATCCATACAGCGCGAGTATTCGTCGGTTTCACCGATCGTGTCGGCGGCCCGTGCCAGCGCCGCCACACACCGCAAGAAGCCGCGGTTGGGCTCGTGCGCATAGGGCACCGGGCCGAAGCCCTTCCAGCCGTGTCGCCGCAGTTGGTCCAGGCCGCGGTGATAGCCCGTCCGGGCATACGCGTAGGCCGTGATGGCCTTGTCCTCGGCCAGCGCCTCCTCGGCAAGCGCCGCCCAGGCCACCGAAGCCGACGGGTGCGCGGCGGCGACGATGCCCGGGTTCTCACCGGCGATCAGTTCCGCCTCGGCATCGGTGTCGCCGGGCAACAGGGTCGGGTCGGGTCCGAGGAGATCTCCCATCGACGTCATGGTTTCCATTGTGCAGTTCTCCCGCCCCGCCGCCACGGCGCACCTCAACCCTCGCGCCAACCCCGCGTCGGGTCGCTAAGCTCTGCAACTACCCCACTCGATCGCGGGAGGACAACCAGACTTATGCCCAATGCACCCGAGCCTGGCCGCGGCGCCACGCCGAAGCAGCCTGGGTTCGATCCACGCGAATCTCGCAGCGAACGGCGCGACGAGCCGACCGCAAGATCCGGGGACGTCGACGACGCGACCGAGGGCGTTCCCGTGGTATCCAGCGACCCCGAGACCGAGACCGTGGTGATCAACAGGCCCGACCCGGGCCACGATCCCGGTGATCTCGGGGATCCCGAGGACACCGCGGAAAACCAGGCGCGCGAACGCCGCTTCACGGCACCTGGTTTCGACGCTAATGAGACCGCAGTCATCGCCACCACCCCGGAGCCCGCCACAGAAGTCTTCGCAACGTCACCGGGACCCGACGGCCCCACAGCGCAGCTTGGGCAGTATCCCAAACCCGCAGTCCCACAATCGATCCCGCCACGGATCGGGGCAAATCTGCAGATCTCCAGGCAATTCAACTGGGGCTGGGTCCTGGCGCTGATCGTGGTCGTGTTGGCGTTGGCGGCGATCGCGATCCTGGGCACGGTGCTGCTGACCCGCAGCAAACACGCCAAGGTCTCACAGGAAGACCGGGTCCGGCACACCATCGAGAACTTCGACGCCGCGATACAGCGGGGCGACCTGACCACGCTGCGCACCATCACCTGTGGTACCACCCGTGACGGCTACGCGGATTACGACGAGCACGCGTGGGACGAAAGCTACCGCCGGGTCTCAGCGGCGAAGCAATATCCGGTGATCGCCAGCATCGACCAGGTAGTCGTCAACGGCCAGCACGCCGAGGCCAACGTGACCACGTTCATGGCTTACGACCCGCAACTGCGTTCCACGCGCAGCCTGGACCTGCAGTACCGCGACGATCAGTGGAAGATCTGCCAATCTCCCAGCGGGTAGGGCTCTAGGGCTCGTCGAGACATAAACCACTGCGAAGCGGGCGCGGCGTGTCTTGTACGTGGTTTACGTGTCGCGGGCCGGGCCTAGCCGTTCAACGACTTTCCGGCGCAATGCAGGTCGTCGCAGGCCTCCACGACGCGCTCGGCCATCGCAGCCTCGGCCTTCTTGAGATAACTGCGCGGGTCGTAGACCTTCTTGACGCCCACTTCGCCGTCGATCTTGAGCACACCGTCATAGTTGGTGAACATGTGCCCGGCGATCGGGCGGGTGAACGCGTACTGGGTGTCGGTGTCGACGTTCATCTTCACCACGCCGTAGCGCAGCGCCTCCTCGATCTCCGACTTGAGCGAACCCGAGCCGCCGTGGAAGACGAAGTCGAACGGCTTGGCGTCATCCGACAGTCCCAGCTTGGCCGCCGCCACCCGCTGGCCCTGGGCCAGCACGTCGGGACGGAGCTTGACGTTGCCGGGCTTGTAGACACCATGGACGTTGCCGAACGTCGCGGCCAGCAGATACTTGCCGTGTTCGCCGTGGCCGAGCGCATCGACGGTCTTCTCGAAATCCTCGGCAGTGGAATAGAGCTTGTCATTGATCTCGTGGGCGACACCGTCTTCTTCACCGCCCACCACGCCGATCTCGACCTCGAGAATGATCCTGGCCGCCGCGGCGTCCTTGAGCAGCTCCTTTGCGATGGCGAGGTTTTCCTCGATCGGCACCGCGGACCCGTCCCACATGTGCGAATGGAACAACGGATCCTTACCGGACGCCACCCGTTGCGCCGAGATCTCGAGCAACGGCCGCACATAGCTGTCGAGTTTGTCCTTGGGGCAGTGGTCGGTGTGCAGCGCGACATTGACCGGATATTTGGCCGCGATGATGCGGGTGAACTCGGCCAGCGCGACCGCACCGGTCACCATGTCTTTGACGCCGAGGCCGGAGGCGAACTCCGCACCACCGGTGGAGAACTGGATGATGCCGTCGCTGCCCGCGTCGGCGAAGCCTTTGATAGCCGCGTTGACCGACTCCGACGAGGTGCAGTTGATGGCCGGGAAGGCGTACGAGTTCTCTTTGGCACGCCCGAGCATCTCGGCGTAAATCTCGGGTGTTGCGATAGGCATGAGCTTCCTCCTGGCGACCGGGGTGCACCCAGTATCGCAACACCCGGCGGATCGCGCCGGTATGTTGAGACATCATGAGCACCGCCGTGATGGCCCTGCCCAACATCCTCGACCCCATGTATTGGTTGGGAGCCGACGGCATCTTCGGCTCCGCGGTGCTCCCCGGGATCCTGGTGATCGTCTTCATCGAAACCGGGCTGCTGTTTCCGCTGTTGCCCGGCGAGTCACTGCTGTTCACCGGCGGGCTGCTGGCCGCGCACCCGCACCCACCGGCGAGCATCTGGGTGATGGCGCCCTGCGTCGCCGTCGTGGCGGTGCTTGGCGATCAAACCGGGTACTTCATCGGGCGGCGAATCGGCCCGGCGTTGTTCAAAAAGGAAGACTCGCGGTTCTTCAAAAAGCACTATGTGACCGAGTCGCACGCCTTCTTCGAGAAATACGGCCCCTGGGCGATCATCCTGGCCCGATTCGCGCCGTTCATCAGGACGTTCGTCCCGGTGGTAGCCGGGGTGTCCTACATGCGCTATCCCCTGTATCTCGGATTCGACATCGTCGGCGGCGTCGCCTGGGGCGGCGGTGTGACGCTGGCGGGCTACTTCCTGGGCACCGTACCGTTCGTGCACCACAACCTCGAAAAGATCATCCTGGCCATTGTGGTCATCTCCCTGGTGCCGGCGTTCATCGCGGCCTGGCGCGGCTACCAAGGACGCCGGCGCCGAAGCGAGGAAAGCCCGAAGCAGGTGTCGGTGCCCGACTGATCGGCCGGCTCCTGCCGTTCACGCCACGATGAAATCGCAGCCGGTGCTGTCGCGGACGTCCGCGACCGTCACCCCGGGATGCAGTTCGGTCAGGGTCAGTCCGCGCTGCGGGTCGACGTCGAAGACGCACAGGTTCGTGATGATCATGTCCACCACCCCTTTTCCGGTGAGGGGCAGCGTGCATTGCTTGAGGATTTTCGGGCTGCCGTCTTTGGCGGTGTGATCCATCAGGACGATCACCCGCTTGACCCCCGACACCAGGTCCATCGCACCGCCGGGGCCCTTGACCATCTTGCCCGGGACCATCCAGTTGGCCAGGTCGCCGTTCTCGGCCACCTCCAGGCCGCCGAGGATGGACAGGTCGATATGGCCGCCGCGGATCATCGCAAACGAATCGGCGCTGCTGAAGAAGCTGGAGCCACCGATCGTGGTGATGGTCTGCTTGCCGGCGTTGATGAGGTCGGGATCCACTTGGTCGTCGGCCGGATACGCCCCGATGCCGAGCAGTCCATTCTCGGATTGGAGGGTCACGTTGATGTCGTCGGGGATGAAGTTGGCGACCAGCGTCGGAATCCCGATGCCCAGGTTCACGTAGTAGCCGTCGCGCAATTCTTGGGCGGCACGCTTGGCCATGAGCTCGCGAATGGGGCTGTCGCTCTTGACCTCGGCGCCACCGCTGGTGGTGCGAAACTCGATCCGCTTCTCGTAGCCGCGCCCCTCGATGATGCGATCCACGTAGATTCCGGGGGTGTGGATCAGGTCGGGATCCAGCTCGCCGACCTCGACCAGCTCTTCCACCTCGGCCACGGTCACGGTGCCACAGGTGGCGATCATCGGGTTGAAGTTGCGCGCCGTCTTCCGATAGACGAGATTGCCCGCCGTGTCGCCTTTCCACGCCTTGACGATCGCGACATCGGCGCGGATACCTTCCTCCAGCACGTATTCGGTGCCGCCGAAGACCCGCATGTCCTTGCCTTCGGCGAGTTGAGTGCCGAAGGCGGTGCGCGTGTAGAAGCCCGGAATCCCTGCGCCGCCGGCGCGTAACCTCTCGGCCAGCGTGCCTTGGGGGACGAGCGTGAGGTCCAGCTCGCCGGCCAGCACCTGGCGCTCGAATTCCTTGTTCTCCCCCACGTAGGAGGCGATCACCTTCTTGACCTGCCTCCCCTTGAGCAACAGACCCATGCCGAAATCGTCGACGCCGGCGTTGTTCCCGACGATCGTCAGATCTTTGACGCCGCTGTCCACCAGGGCCTGGATCAGATTCTCGGGAATACCGCACAGCCCGAATCCGCCGGCGGCGACGGTGATGCCGTCCTTCAGCAGACCTCGCAGAGCCGACTCCGGGTCGGGGTGGACTTTGGTGCTGGAAAGGGTCTTGGAAAGGGTCACTGCAAGCTCCTCAACGCTGGACCGCCCCCGTCGGCGATGGCTCGAGACTGCCAGACCGCGGGCCAGTCACCCGCCGCCTGCTGCCGTCACGGCGGTGACGTTACAGGCGGCCTCCATCAGCATCCAGCCCGACAGCTGCACCGACAGGTCCCGTTCGGCAACCTCGGAACCGTTGACCGCGCCCTCGACGAACTCCGCTTCCCGACCGCCTGCGGTGGGCAGCTCCGCGTCGCGATCCCAGAACGGCCCGAACAACGGTAAACCGTCTACCGTTTGCCGGTAATCCCACGCCGACTTCGCGCTGGCCAGCACGATGGTGCGGGCGGCATCGCGGGTGGTGACGTCCTCGGCCGAGTCACCGGGCAGCGTGGTGGCCACCAGCGCGAGGTATCGGGCAGTGATACCCGAGAACAGGCCGCCGTCGCCACCGCCTCCGCCCTGCAGCACACCGGCCGGCGCCATGTGTTCGTGCACGGCCGCGACCAGGCGATGCACCCGCGCGGCGTGCCGGGCCCGAACCTCCGCACCGGTGCGCGCCGCCAGCTCGGTTTCCAGCCCGAGCACCGCGCCCTGGCAGTAGGTGTACTGCGCGCGGACCAGCGAACCAGCTTTTATGCCGTCGAACACCAGATGCGTCTCCGGGTCGATCAACGTGCGGTCGATCCAATCGGCCATCTGCTCGGCCCGCTTGAGCCGGTCCCCATGGCTGTCCGAGTAGCGGGCAAGGAAGATCCCCGCCGGGCCGTTGGCGGGGACGTTGAAGAACTGGTCCTCCTTGCGCCACGGAATACCGCCGCCGTCCTCGGGCACCCATGCCTTGACCAACTGGTCGCTGAGCTTGGGCAATGCGCGCCGGCGCTCGACGCCGGCTATCCGGGCTGCCCGTTCCAGCGCCAGCCCCAGCCAGGCCATGTCGTCGTAATAGTCGTTGATCCAGGAGAAGGTGTTGCGCAGGCGGTGGCTTCGGACCTGCCGGTTGATCCTGGTGTGCCGTTGCGACTGCGGGTCGCGAAGTTGGGCGTCGACCAGGCAATCCAGCAGATGCGCCTGCCACCAGTAGTGCCAGCTGCCGAATAGCCGGTCGCGTCGCGTCGCGGGCCACGCCACCACGCCCAGCTGGGTTCCGGGCAGCCCCCACAGTCGTCTCAGGTGTCGTTGCGTGACAGCCGCTTCGGAGGTGGCTGCCCGGTTGACCCATAGCTGCTCCATACCTGCCGATCCTGCCTCATCGAGTGCCGGGTGCCGTACCGGTCAAGGCCAGCAGCAATTGGTGCAGGCCGGTCAGCGAGTGCCCAGGCAGGAACAGATCACAGTAGGGCAGGGCCGCGGCCATCGAACCGGTCAGCGGCTGGAAGTCGCGGTGCGCGGCGCGCGGATTGAGCCACACCAGCATTTCGGCGCGGCGCCGCAGCCTTACCATCGCGTGCGCGAGCGCCTCGGGGGGATCGCTGTCCCAGCCGTCGGAGGCGATGATCACCACCGCACCACGCAGCGCATTGCCATGTGGCGGGGCCAGCAGGGCAGCGACACTGCGACCGATGAGCGTGCCGCCGTACCGGTCGGTGACTTTGGCGTTGGCGCGCTGTAGCGCCACCTCGGCCGAGCGGTGCGACAGCACCGAGGTGAGCCGGGTCAGCGATGTCGAAAACGCGAAAACCTCGGGACGGATCCCGGCCCGGCGCA
>Ga0315535_1002363_pt1 | contig 12091 bp, 7 predicted proteins | sample SalMarSW160220MG_2_FD_203092 | JGI IMG/M metagenome (GOLD analysis project Ga0315535, IMG submission 203092) | Salt marsh sediment microbial communities from the Plum Island Ecosystem LTER, Massachusetts, United States - Salt Marsh Sediment SW1602-20 ...
TTTAACCCGCCTTTTATATGGGAAGTTGCGATTTCTAATGCTTTTTCGGTCTTGGAGTTGATAATATCTATAACCGCTTCGGCCTGTGTCAGATCAATTCGTCCGTTTAGATAGGCTCTTTTTGTAAACTCCCCGGGTTCGGCCAGTTTTGCACCATTTTTTACAACTAATTCAAGAATCGACGATAGTACAACCGGCCCTGAATGCGTGTTTATTTCAACAACATCCTCTTTAGTATAGCTATGAGGGGCCAGCATCACCGACAAAAGAACCTCATCAAGAACCCTTCCTCTTTCTTTATCCACGATATGACCATGATAAAGGTGGTGTGACTTTAAAGAAGAAAAAAGCGAGCCGCCCTTTTTTTGGGAATCATCGGTGAACGTTGCGGATTTTTGAAAAACAGATGCAGCAATAGAAAACGCATCTTTACCTGAAATTTTAATAATCCCGATTCCGCCTCTACCGGTCGGCGTGGCTATAGCAGCGATCGTCGCGATGTCCATTTTTTATACGTCGAATTTCCATTCCCAAGCTGAATATTCCAGAACAAGGTAACCGACACCTTCCGATCCGTTTCCCTTAAAATTTTAATATTGGAATTTCGGGTCATGGGAAAATGGAAAATTAATTTGAACCCTGCAATTATCGACAAGATTCTGTCGATCTTGCGTTAATAAACCCCTGAGTTCATTTTTGCTTTCGGGAAGAATTTTTTTTGGGAAATATGACAAGTTTCTTTAAAAAACCTTCTCCCTTGCTCTGAGTTCTAACCATGTTGTCATCCTGCAGAGCGATATGTACGATTCTTCGATCGTGAGCATTCATTTGACCGATTGCTGCAGGTTTTCCGGTGCTTTTTACCTTTTCCGCCATCTTTAGGGCCAGCCCTTGAAGGTTCGTTCGTCTCTTTTCAAGATAGCCCTCCACATCTATATGGATACCGACCCGTCCTTTTCTGTTCTTATTGACAATTTTCTCAACGAGATATTGAATCGCCTCAAGGGTTTGCCCCCGTTTACCAATAAGTACAGCAGAGTTCCCACCCGTCACATTAAAAATAATTCTATTTGAACGCTTTTCCATGGATATTGTTGCGTCTGCTGTTATTAAATCGATTATCTTTTGTAAAGCTTCCCGGCCAATATCCCTTGGATCATCAGCCATACGGTGATCCTCATCTTCATCGTGCGATATTTCTATCTGTGAAGCCACACGTTCTGCAGCTTGTTCAAAAGAATTTTCACTTTCCTGCTCTTTGTTTGATGTTTCTAAAACGACTTTTGGGGACGGCTCCGGTAATGTAACGCGAATTCGTGCTTTTTTAGTCCCAACCAGCCCAAAAATGCCGGTGGAACCATAAGAAATAACATCATGTTTAAGTTTCTCCCGGGGTATATTTAGTTCCTCACAGGCTTTTTTGACAGCCATCTCGACATTTTTTTCTTCAAACTCCACACAATGCGACATTCTATAACCTCCGTGATTAAACATTTTTCTTTTGAATATAGTACTGTTGAGCCATTGATATTACATTATTTACAAGCCAGTATAAAACCAAACCCGAAGAAAAATTGATAAACATAACCGTAAAAACTAACGGCATCAGCATCATCATTTTGGCCTGCGAGGCATCACCCATGGGTGGCGACATTTTTTGCTGTATAAACATGGAGGCTCCCATGATTATGGTTAAAACCGGGATGCCGTATGGCGGCTGCATGAAAGGAATGGAAAAATCGAACCTAAAAAGTCGATCCGGAGCGGACAGATCATTAATCCACCAGAAAAATGGCGCGTGTCTTAATTCTATGGCTTCGTACAACATTCGATAAAGAGCAAAGAATATAGGAATCTGTGCAACCATGGGAAGGCATCCGCCCATGGGGTTGACTTTGTATGTTTTGTACAATCCCATGACCTCTTCATTCATTCTTTTCTTGTCATTTTTATATTTTTCCTTGATTTCCGCCATAAGGGGCTGAATTTTTTTCATCTCAGCCATGGATTTATAGCTTTTATTCCCCAGCGGCCATAGAATAATTTTGGTAAATAGTGTTAACATGATTATGGCAACACCATAATTGGGAATAAAATGATCATAGATAAAATTCATTATCCACACACACGGCTTGGCGATTATATCAAACATGCCGAAATGGACGGCTTTAGCCAGGTCATAATCCAGACCTTTCAAGACCCTCGTACTTTTTGGACCAAAAAACAGTTTATACTTAAAAACATGCTGGGTACCGGAGTCCATCACCTTTTCAGGCCGCATATAACGATTTGTGAGCACCGTGTCGTCCACGGAAAGATGCATGCTGCCATCCACCGGATCATCAGCAGGTATAATAGCGGACATAAAATAACGGTTTTGAACCGCCACCCATTTTACATCTCCTGTATATATGTTTTTATCCTTTATTTTCTTGGCCTTAATCTGTGTGAGCTTATTATTTATCAAGGCACTCGGGCCCGTAAAACCATATCTGCTCTCTTTTACTTCCGCGGGTTGGGCTAAGGAAAGAGTAAGACTGTCTCGAAGGGTCTCGCCGGAGAGGTTTTTGATGGTAACGCCAAGATCGATCATATAGGTTTCAGGTGAAAATGAAAACCTCTTTTCAATGACCACTCCCTGGGGAGATGTCCAGACAAAAGAGATCTCTTTGGAGTTATTAGTGACATCAACCGAATCCCCGTCAATGCCTCCTGAAAAAACTGCATCATCCAGGCCACTAAGGCTATCCCCTGCAAATCCCAGGCGGATGCTTCCTTCGGAAATGTCCGGGGGTATCATTTCAAGTAATGGTGAATCCACATCTGTGGTTTCCCGGTAATTTTTAAGGACATAACTTTTAAACACAGCCCCCTTTTCTGAAATTTTTACCATATATAAGGGCGTTTTTACCGTGATGGTTCTCGATGGTTTTATGGGCAAAGCGGGGATCTTTGCGGATAAAGGGGTTTTTTCTGCTATATTCTGCTCTTTTTTTAATATCTCCGGTTTTTCATCTGTTTTTTGCTCTTTTTGCACAGCCTGTTTGGGTGGCTGATTCTCTTTCTTATCTACAAAGAAAAAATTCCATAAAACAAAAACAAATAAAGATAGTGCTATGGCAATAATTAGTCGAGCATGTTCCATTATCTTCTCCAATAGTTAGAAATAACCAAAAACAAATCCAGATCTGACAAAAGTGAATGATTTTTATCCGTTACGTGCAGAGGAGTAAATATTCTTGCGGGAATGATAGAAGACGGGCATATATGTTTCCGTCTATAACCGGTATTATGTATGCCGATACTGTCGAGACCTTTGCAAAACGCCCCCTTTTGTCCAATTCCGGCGCCTGCCCCGTAGGTCCGGCAGATCGTACTGGGGTGGTTAAAATTTTCGCCTTCCTTGGCCTTGATAAAAATTGAACATTTTTCAAAGGACTCCTGTTCTATCAAGGCTGTAGGACGTTTCGCTTTAAGGAACAGAATCGATTCCCCCTGGATTAAAGGGATGGCACTTTAAAATTCTCTTTAAGGCAAGGAAAAACCCTTTAAGTAGTCCATAACGCAAAATAGCCTCATAGGCATATTCAGAACAGGTTGGATAAAAACGACACGTAGGAGCCAAAACTGGAGACAATATTAATTGATATGCCCTTATCAAAAACAAGGGAATTTTCCGAAAGATTCGATTAATGGACTCGACTCCTTGATATGCGATTATAAATATTTTGCAGGGATAAAAACGTTTGTTTCGATGATAGGTCGGCGGCCTTTTTCTTTGCTATGATATTTATATCCCAATAACCTGTAATAATGTGCCTGTTTAGCCGAAAATTTTCGCGATTAAACCGTTTAATCCTGTTTCGTATTGTTGCGTTTCCCACCCGTCTCGCTACTGTCACACCAAGACGCGTTCTTTTAAATCGACCCGGAGAAAATATAGCCACAAAGTGTTGGTTTTGAGTTTTCTTGCCGAATTTTGCCAATTTAAGGAACTCTGATCGTTTCAGAATTCTGTCTGTCTTGGTAAAAAAAAAGCGCAAAAAGTGTCTTCCTCTGCAACCTATTGCTATTTATGCATTTATTATATTATGATGTCGATTAAAAACGTTGCTCGTTATACCGATAAACGGGCTCTCCCTTTAGATCTTCGCCGGTTAATAATCTTTCTCCCCTGTTTGGTTGACATTCTTTTTAAAAACCCGTGTGTTCGTGCACGCTTTATTCTACTTGGTTGATAAGTTCTTTTCATATGTAAAATCCTTAATATAATGCCCGGCTTGGGTAATTGCCCAAAAAGAACTAAAGCTCTTTCCTGCCGATTGAACAGACTGAAGTTAACTTAAAATGGATTATGTAAGCACAAGCTTTTTATATTGTCAAGACCCAAAAATATATTGAAAATTAACGCTCTTTTATTCTTTCAGAATTTCTAAAACATCAAATTCTTCCATATGAAGTTGTGAATTGGGATATATTACAATCTGTTTTCCAATAATTCGTTCAAGGGAAACAATAAGATGGTTTTCCTCGCCATGAAGCAATTCGGCAATTTCCGGATTGACCCTCAAGCTCACCTTGACGCCCATCATGTCGCGGGATTCACGGAGTATCTCCCTGTATATATTATAACATATGGTCTGCCTTGATATAAGATACCCTTCCCCGTCGCAATAAAAACACGGCTCACATAGAAACTGGGTAATAGGCTTCCTAATTCGTTTTCTCGTCATTTGTATCAGGCCCATCTCTGATATGGGAAGGACATGGGTTTTACTCCTATCCTTTATAAAAGCCTCTTTTAGCGCATTAAACACTTTCTCCTGATTGGACTTTTTTTCCATATCGATAAAATCGATAATTATAATACCACCGATATCCCGGAGGCGAATCTGATAGGCGATCTCCTTTACGGCCTCCAGATTGGTCTTTAAAATTGTTTCTTCAAGGTTATACTTGCCGACAAAGCGTCCGGTATTTACATCAATTGCAATAAGCGCCTCGGTATGTTCTATTACGATGTAACCGCCGGATTTTAACCACACCTTCTTTTTCAAAGCACGTGAAATGTCACCCTCTAAATTATAGGCATCAAAAATCGGTTCCAGACCCTCATAAAACTCCACCGAATCTTTTAGACTGGGAACGAATGAATCAAGAAATGAAAGAATAGACTCATAACCCGAACGGGAATCGATGATAAGTTTTTCAGCTTCGTGCACAAGCAAATCCCGCACAGCGCGAAGGCTAATGGCAACCTCTTTATGTAAAAGAGACGGCGCCGGAGATGTCTGGTACTTTTTTTGTATATTTTCCCACAAATTTTTTAAAAAACCCATCTCATATGCAATTTTCTCTTTCCTGATATCTTCCGCAGCAGTTCTTGCGATATAACCGAATTTGTCATTACATAAAGATTCAACGATTTCCTTTAACCGATTCCGCTCCGTTTCATCCTCTATTCGGCGGGATATACCGATATGATCAGATGTTGGCATAAGTACGATAAAGCGGCCGGGAAGAGATATATGTGTTGTTACGCGAGCCCCTTTAGAACCCATAGGGGCTTTGGCGGCCTGAACCATTATATCCTGACCTTCTTTAATCAAGTCCTCTATATGATATTCGTGATTAATAAAGTGCGGGGAAGGGCCGGCGGCATGAACACTAATGGAATTATTTTCATCCTCGGTTCGTTCTATTAGCAGGTTTTCAATATCACTATATCTTCCGCCATGTATATCGCGTACATATATAAACGCCGCCTGCTTAAGTCCAATGTCCACAAAGGCGGCTTGCATACCCGGTAGAACGCGTTGCACCTTGCCCTTGTAAATATTGCCGGCAATATCTGAAACATCTCCACGCTCGATAAAAAGTTCCGCTATGTTCCCGTCCTCAAGAAGAGCCACTCGTGTTTCATGTTCTGCTGCATTTATGATTATCTTTTTATACATCTTTTTTATTTCCTGTGAGAGTGGTATCAATAAAAATATAATATATCTCAGCGGGTTATGTTGACGCATGGATTTGGCTTCATGAAGTGAAAAAATGAGCCCAATGGTTTTTTTCAAACGGCTGAAATATTACAGTTTGACGATAGCAGCCTGTTTTATTTCTTCAACGGGTAAAAAGAATATTTTTTCAATAACCTCAAAAGGTCGCACCGTTCTGCCCGGTTCTTTTTTAAGGGTCATCTTCAGTCTATTCGAATCCGGCAACTCTATTTTCAAAACCATTTCTTTTAAATCTATATTTTTTGTTTTCCCTTTTGCTCCGGTTCTAGTAATAATTAACTCTTTTTTGTTTTTAAAACAGATTAAGTCTTTCTCATTAAAAAAACCATCTTTTTTTGTCACAAGATAGGTTGATGACGACATCGCTTCAAACACAGGCTTTCTTATGGCAAGCTGACTATCCAAGATCTTAAGACCTTTTGGAAGATGTTTATTTGTTCGACCGATAATACTCTGTGGTTTAACATCGCCTCGTAATGATAAATAAAAATTTTCATTCAGGCTTTCCAAACCCACCGGCAGCGGATCTTCAAATGAAATTTTCGGCTTCGGGTGAAACCCTTGTGTAAATTTAATGGGTATTCCTGCGCGACTGATGGCTCGCAAAAATATTTTTACCAGTTCAAGGTGCCCAAAATACTTTGCCTCGCCTTTTTTTGAAAATGAAACCTTTAGGTTTTTATAAAAGGTTTCTTTCATATTGTCTGAAATAAATTCTTTTGGGGCCATTTTTTCATAGTTTTCAAACACCTTGGGCCCAATATTTTCAAAGTCACAAACTCCGCAATTGTTACAGTCGCCCCTGCGACAGTCAACAGTAATTTCACCTTGTTCGGCTTTTTTTAATTCGCCTTTTAAAAAATCTTTTGTAACCCTTGTATCAATGTAATCCCAGGGCAAAGGTTCCTTCGTATTCCTGACCCGTGTGGTATAAAAATCCATATCCACACCTTCGTCGCATACCGCGTCTTGCCATAACCGGAACTTAAACCTGTCGCTCCAGCCGTCAAATTTACACCCCTTCCCATATGCTTTCTGCAACAACCGGCCAAGGCGCCTGTCACCACGGGCCCAAAGCCCTTCAAGCATGCTGACCTCAGGGTTTTGCCATTTAAAATGAACCCCGGACATCTTAAGGTTCTTTTGTAACCATCGAATCTTCTGCTTTGAATCGGCCAAAGAAAGCTGTGAAGACCACTGAAAAGGCGTGTGGGGTTTTGGGATAAATGTTGTCACACTTACATTGAGTTTGCCCCTTCGGCCCTTGGGCCCTTTGATCTTACGCAGCTTTTTTACAAGATCAACAATGGCCTGCAAATCATCATGGGTTTCCGTGGGAAGACCGATCATAAAATAGAGTTTTATCACCTGCCAGCCAAGGCCAAAAGCATTTTTGACCGTATTTTCAATGTCTTCTTGCGTTATATTTTTATTAATAACATCCCGGAGCCGCTGGCTGCCGGCTTCCGGTGCTATGGTAAACCCTGTCTTCCGGACCTTTTTGACAAGCTGCATAAGTTCCGGTGTTAATGTGCCGACACGTAGTGACGGTAATGAAACCGCTATTCGGCGGGACATATAACGGTTCATCAAACATTCCATGAGCGGAAATATACCTTCATAATCCCCTGTGCTTAAGGATAAAAGAGAGATGTCCTCATACCCGGTCGAAGCAATACAGGCTTCGGAAAGAGCCAGCAGTGTCTCTAAGGATCGTTCGCGAACCGGTCGATAGATCATTCCGGCCTGACAGAATCTGCACCCCCTGGTGCATCCCCGCGATATTTCAATCCGAAGACGATCATGAACGGGTTTTCCATATGGAATGATGGGCGCATCCGGAAACGGGGCATGGTCAAGATCATTTACAACTGCTCTTTTAACCATCTTATGGTCAGCAAACTCGGGAACAAGGGTCTGGAAACCGTTTTCATCATAGTTGGGTTTAAAAAACGAGGGAATATATACACCTTCAATGTGGGACCACTTTCTCAAAAGAGTTTTTTTATCGCGCTTGCCGCTCGCTTTCCATGTAAGCCAGGCTTGGGACATCTCCAGGATCACGTTTTCCCCGTCTCCCACCACAATAGCATCAAAAAAATCCGCCACCGGCTCCGGATTGCAAGTGCACGGTCCTCCTGCAATAACAAAGGGGTGTGAATCGTCTCTTTGTCTTGTAAAAAACGGTATATGTGCCAACTCAAGTATGTTAAGTATATTGGTATAGTTAAGCTCATAAAGCAAACTGAAACCGATAATATCAAACCGGTCAATTGGCTTATGAGATTCCAGGGACATCATCGGGATGCCGGAGGATCTGAGGTGGCTTTCCATGTCGGCCCCGGGAGCAAAAACCCGTTCGGCAGCAATCTCACGGTGACGGTTAAGAATATGATAAAGGATCTGAAGACCAAAATGCGAGGTGCCGATTTCATAGAGGTCCGGAAAAGCGAGCGCAATGCATAGATTGACCTTGCTATGATCTTTTTTAATCGTGTTTATTTCCGAGCCTAAGTACCTGCTGGGTTGCTCTACCAGCGGCAAGATGTCTTGAATGATTTTTATGCTCATGATATATGGTTTTGATAGTTCACGGTTGTAATCGGTCGGTTCGTTGAGACAAATCAGTTTCAAACCTGCCTCGAGTATAATAAAATTTTTATATCAGTATAACGGTGTGTAACATGACAAAAATAAAAACACAAAGCAAACGGTTCGTTTCAGCGTTTGTCTTTCTTGTTTTTTTTATTATATTTCTTGTTAAGCTCCCGGACGGCGTTGGGTCCGATAACCTGCGGGAGAGCGCTGTCGTCATCGCCGTTAAAAAAGTCAGTCCTGTTGTGGTTAACATAAGTTCAGAGTTCGAGGTTCGCAAGCGGGTAAATCCTTTTTCCGGATTGGGCATGGATCCTTCTTTCGAAAATTTTTTTAATGACTTTTTTGACCCCGGATTTGGACGCCGATACAAACGAACCAGCTTGGGATCCGGCGTCATTATCGATGGAAAACGGGGGTTTATCCTGACCAATAAACACGTTATCTTAAAGAGCAAAACCATTACGGTTGCACTTAAAGACGGACGAGAATTCACGGCACAGATTGTTGGAGCCGATTCCGACTCTGATCTGGCGGTACTGCGTATTTCTTCCCCAACAGCTCTGCCTGACATCACAATGGGCGATTCCAGCAATCTGATGATCGGCGAAACCGTAATCGCTATCGGCAACCCGTTCGGCTTTTCCAATACCGTAACCACCGGTGTTATCAGCGCTACAAACAGGAGCGTTAGGACCGATGACATGGTCTACCATGATTTTATACAGACCGATGCTTCAATCAACCCGGGCAATAGCGGAGGCCCCCTGCTGAACATAAACGGAGAGCTTGTCGGTATAAATACCGCCATATATGCCAAGGCTCAGGGCATCGGCTTTGCCATACCCATAAATACCGCCAAAAGAATCATCTCCGATCTTATAAGATACGGAGAAGTTATACCGGCATGGATCGGTATCACCATACAGGATATTGACGAAGACCTTTCACGGTATCTAAACGCATCGGCCATCAATGGCGTCCTGGTCAAAAAAGCGGAAACCGTCGGACCCGCCCGTAAAGCCGGTATCCGCGAGGGTGATATTATTCTTTCAATTAATACCAGCGACATTGCTTCTGAAAAAGATTTCCATAGAGCGATGCTCGCCCTTTCAGCCGAAGAAAAGATTGATATAACGGTCTGGCGGGAGGGCAAAACCAAAACGTTTTCAGTAAAAACATCGACATTCCCCAAAGAACTGGCTCTGGATCTAGCTTACGACCTCCTGGGGATTTCTGTTGAAAATCTTTCAACAAAAAACCGTTACACCTATAAAGCGTTGGCAAAACAAGGCGTGCTGATTTCAGATGTTAATCGACAATCTTTTCTGGCTCATATCGGCGCAAGACCCGGAGACGTTATACGACAAATAGACGATATTCCCATTAAAAACATTAAAGACTTTGAGCAGGCCATCATAAAATACCGCCAAAAAAATTCTCTGGTAATCGTTTTACAGCGAGGAGATCAACTCTATAATATCACTGTAAAACTATAAATTATGAAAGAGAGATTATAGATGAAACGTACTAAAATAGTTAAGCTGTTACAATCGGAAATCCCGGCAACTCATGTTCTTATAAAAGGATGGGTTCGAACCCGTCGAGATTCAAAAGGTTTTTCTTTTATCGAAGTCAACGACGGATCATGCCTCAAGAACATTCAGATCCTTACCCATAGCTCGTTAAGCAATTACCCGGACATCTTAAGGCTCTCGACAGGATCTGCAGTAATTATCAGCGGTAATTTGGTGGAATCCATGGGGTCCGGACAAAAATGGGAGATCCTGGCGGATCGGGTTGAAATTGTCTGTTTTGCCTCTGAATCCTATCCCTTGCAGAAAAAACGCCATACGGACGAGTTTTTAAGAACCATTGCCCATTTAAGACCCAGGACCAACAAATACGGCGCCGTGTTTAGGATAAGATCCGAGCTTTCATATGCCATCCATAAATTTTTCAGGGACAGAGGTTTCAAATATATTCATTCCCCCATCATAACCGGTTCCGATTGTGAAGGCGCCGGCGAATTGTTCCGGGTAACAACCCTAACTCTGGAAAATATCCCTAAAAAAGACAGCCGGGTTGACTATGCACAGGATTTTTTTGGATCCCAAGCAAACTTGACGGTCTCCGGGCAGTTGTCCGCCGAAATGTTTGCCCTGGCGTTGGGAGATGTCTATACCTTCGGCCCAACGTTTAGGGCTGAAAATTCTCATACCAGCCGGCATGTTGCCGAGTTCTGGATGGTGGAACCGGAGATGGCGTTCTGCAACCTTGAAGAAGCCATGGATCTTGCCGAAGAAATGATAAAATATTTAAGCCGTTTTATACTCAAAGAAAACATGGAAGACCTTGAACTTTTTGTAAATTTTGTAGATAAAAATTTGATAAAAACCCTTGACTCCGTGGCGTCGTCCAGTTTTAACCGCCTGTCGTATGCCTCAGCAGTAGAAATATTAAAAAAATCCCGGATAAAATTTGAATATGATATCGATTTTGGAAAAGATCTACAAACCGAACATGAACGTTATCTCACGGAACAACACTTTAAAAATCCTGTGATCGTCTATGATTATCCTAAAAATATAAAACCGTTTTACATGCGCGTAAACGACGACGATAAGACCGTTTCTGCCATGGATGTTCTGGTACCGAAAATTGGAGAAATTATCGGGGGAAGCCAGCGCGAAGAACGATTAGACATGCTGGAAAAACGAATGGACGAAGCAAGAATGCCTAAAGACGATTACTGGTGGTACCTGGACTCCCGCCGGTTCGGAAGCGTGGAGCACAGTGGTTTCGGTCTGGGATTCGAACGACTGATTATGTTTATGACCGGAATTTCCAACATCAGGGATGTCATCCCTTTTCCAAGAACGCCGAACAATATTGAATTTTGATTCAGCGGGTTTTTGCCGTTGTCCGCTTGAATTTTAGGTTTTCATACACCTTAATTTTGCAAGATCTTCGGCATAGCCGTATAAGTGTAGCCCCTTGCTTTCAACAATCATTTCACCGTCTTTCACACCGATTTGCCCGGCCATATAGTTTTTAAGATTCTGAATACCGGCCAGATTTGCCGGAAGTCCTCCCCATAAATCCCATGATCGAAAATATATAATAAAATGAAGGGAGTCATCCTGTATTCGTGTATCAATAGATCTCAGGCAAGGGGGGTCTAAAAGCGTAAGATCAGACGGGTGAGCAACCTGTAATACCATTTGGTTATTCCTGCTCCCGTATGCTTTATATGTCTGAATAATCCACTCGATCTGGTTTAGATACAGCTTCTCGTTTTCTTCAAAAACAGCCTGGCCGTCAACCTGTCTTTTATCTATTATTTCAGTATGTCCCTGTTCCCACCATGCAAGCTTATCACCGGTAAGAGGGGCTTTTGTTAATCTTTCACCATAAGTATAAGATTCGCCGGGCTCTTTTTGCCCGGTCATCAAATACTCCATGTATGATCGTTGATA
>Ga0315535_1002367_pt1 | contig 12074 bp, 9 predicted proteins | sample SalMarSW160220MG_2_FD_203092 | JGI IMG/M metagenome (GOLD analysis project Ga0315535, IMG submission 203092) | Salt marsh sediment microbial communities from the Plum Island Ecosystem LTER, Massachusetts, United States - Salt Marsh Sediment SW1602-20 ...
CGATGGTGAACAGCCGCCGGGCGGCGGCGAGGGTCCCTCCCAGGTGCTGGAACGCCTGCGGCAGGGGGGCCACCGCCTCGAAGCTCGCCAAGGTGAAGAGTGCCAGCATGGCGAGCTCGGGCGGGGCGATCCGGCCTTGGGAGACGAGCGGGATGCCGAGCCAGAGGAGCATCCAGAGCGCCAGGTTGGCCGCCAGGCCTACCGCCCCCTGGGAGATTCCCGTATAGCGGCTCATGCGGTCCTGATCCCGGGTGAGCTCCAGGCTCAGGCGCCGCAAATGTTCCGCCTGCGCCTCGGCGGCGCCGTAAGCCAGGATCTCGGCCATCCCCTGGACCCCGTCCACCGCAGCGGTGCGCAGCGCCGCCTGTGTCTCCACCAGCTGCCGCCCCGGCGCTTCGCCCACCCGCATCGCCCATAGGGGCCCAATAACCCCGGCAAGCAGCATCATGCCCACGGTCACCAGAGCGAGCGCGGTATCGAAGCGCACCAGAAAGGCGAGGAAGAGGGTGAGGCTCACGGACGCAACCGCCACCGGTACCAGGATGCGGACATAAAGGTTGTCCAGGGCGTCGATGTCGGCGCGAATACGGCTCAGCAGATCGCCGCTGTGCACCTCCTGGAGACGGGCCGGTGCCAGCGGCTCGAGGTGGCTGTAGAACCAGACCCGCAGGCCAGCGAGCAGGCGCAGGGTGGCCTCATGGGTAACGAGCCTTTCCACATAGCGGCCGCCGGTGCGGCCGATGGCGCTGGCCCGGATCAGCGCCGCCGGCGTGAAGTAATTCATGGCGGCCCCCGTGGCACCGGCCACGGCCATCGATGCGATGAACCAGCCGGATACCGCCATGAGGGCCACGTTGGCAAGGAGTGTGACCAAGGCGGCCAGCAAGCCCAGCAGCATCCAGTCCCGATAGGGCCTAAGCATTCGCCATAAACGCCGGGCTTCGGTCACGCGACCCCCTCGTAGGCGCCAACCATCGCACGGTACAGACCTGGCGCCTGCAACAGCTCCTGGTGGGTGCCGCTCTCTACCACCAGCCCACGATCCAGCACGAGAATGCGGTCGGCGCGCCGGACCGTGCGCAGGCGGTGCGCCACCATCAATAGGGTGCGGCCGCGCGCGAGCTCGTCGATGCCCGCCTGGACCAGCGTCTCACTCTCCGGGTCCAAATTGGCGGTGGCCTCGTCCAGGATCACCAGGGCGGCGTCCCGCAGGAAGGCCCGGGCGAGCGCGACGCGCTGGATTTGCCCCCCTGACAGACCAGCGCCGCCCTCGCCGACCGGCGTCGCGTAGTCATCAGGGAGCGGCTCGATGAAATCCGCGGCGAAGGCCCGCCTGGCTGCTTCCCGCACGGCCTCAATATCCGCTTCCGGCATCCCGAGCCGGATGTTGTCGAGCAGGGTACCCATGAAGAGCCGCGGGTTCTGCGGGACCCACGCGAGGCGGCGTCGCCAATCCTCCGTCTCGACCTGCGCCAAGTCCTTCCCGCCCACCAGGATCGAGCCACGGTCCGGTTGGATGAATCCCAGGAGGAGATTGACCACGGTGGTCTTGCCGGCACCGCTCGGACCCACAAGGGCGATCCGTTCCCCGGGGCGGATGTCGAAGGTGGCCCCTGTCAGTGCCTCCCGCCCGGACTCGTAGGCATAGTGCACCTGCTCGAAGCGCACACCGACTCGTTCCAGGGACCCCAGTCCCCCCGCGCCGCTTGTTTGGGAGGGCAGGGGTGTCTCCAGGATCTCGATCAGCTTTTCCGCGGCGGCGATCGCCTCCATCCGGCCGTGATAATGGGTACCGAGGTTCCGCATGGGGAGATAGAGCTCAGGGGCGAGCAGAAGGATGAGGAAGCCGTAGAAGAAGCCGATCTTCGGGAGGACAACCCAGCCGGGGATGGGCAGCTCGACCTCATAGAGGCGAAATCCGATGAAGACGGCGACGAGGGCAATGCTCACGGTGGAGAAGAACTCCAGCACCGCGGAGGAGAAGAAGGCGATGCGCAGGACCTTCATCGTGCTCATCCGGTAGTCGTCTGAGATACGGGCGATCAGCTCCGACTCGCGACGACTCGCACCGAACAGCTTGAGGGTCGTCAGCCCTTGGATGACATCGAGGAAGTGGGCGCCCATGCGGGCCAGCTCCTTCCATTGCTCCTGATTGAGCCGCTCCGCCCCCTTCCCGATGAGCACCATGAAGAAAGGGATCAGCGGGGCGGTCACGAGCATCACCAGGCCGGAGAGCCAATCGAGGGGAAGAACGACCGCGAGGATGGTCAGGGGCAACAGGGCGCTCAGGGACAGCGCGGGCAGGAACTTGGCGAAGTAGGGCTCCAAGTCTTCGATCCCCTTGGTTAGCGCCTCGGCCAGCGCTCCGGTGCGCTCTGCCGCCAAATAATGGGGTCCCAGGGCCTGCAGGTGGCGGTAGACCTGGTCCCGCACGGTCACCTTGATGCGGGCGGCCCCGCGGAAGGCGCTCTGCTCCCCCAGCCAGGCGAGCAGGGCCCGCGCCGCGAATAGGACCAGCAGAAGGCACAGCCACCCAGTCAGCTGCGACAGGACGCCTCCGTCGAAGATGACGGCGTTCATGATGTGGGCGATGCCCCAGGCCTGGACAATCAGGAGCATTCCGCTCAGGACGCCTGCCCCGACGGCGAGGGAGAGATAGGGCCTGGCATAGCGCCTTTGCCCGTTGAGCCAGCGGGGGATGGACATGGGAACGTAAAGCGCGCCTCGGTTGAAAGCCAGTCGGCCAGGATTCAGGCGGGGGGAGGACCCGGGAAAAAGGCGCTGGTGCGCCCTGCGTACTCTCGATAGGCCGACCGGCAGCCCGTCCCAGACGGCGCCAATGATACCAACGATACCCAGGAGCAGCGCCTCTCGCCCGGGACGAACAGAGCGGCACAGGTGAAGCGCCGCCGGTGCCCCCGCCGCGACGGCGTCCCCGGGGGAGCGCCGCTTTGTTAAGATCGCGGCTCCTCCCGGGCGGCTCGCAGTGGCCGTCGAACATCACGACAACCCACGGAGAAACATGATGAGAAGGCAATGCATGACGCTTGGCGCCCTGGTCACAGCCGGTGCCCTGATCCTCGCGGGGTGCGCCACCGACGAGTACGGCAACCGGCTGCCGATGTCCGACACGGCCACAGGTGCTCTCGTCGGAACAGCCGTGGGTGCCGGGATCGGCGCCTTGGCCGCTAGCAAGTCAGCGAAAGGGGCTCTGCTCGGGGCTGTCGGAGGCGGCTTGGCGGGGGCGCTGGTAGGAAACTACATGGATCGGCAGAAGCGGGACTTCGAGAAGGTCCTCGCGCCGGAGCTCAACGCGGGGGTCATTCGCCTTGAGAAGCTGCCGGGCAACCGGCTTCGCGTCGGGATGACCTCGGTCTCGGCGTTCCAAATCGATTCCTATGCCATCAAGCCGAGCTTCTTCGGCACGCTGAGTAGGATTGCCCAGGTCCTCAACAGATACGGCAAGACGCAGCTCGTGATCGTCGGCTATACCGATAGCACCGGCTCTCCGCAGCACAACCAGGTTCTGTCGGAGCGGCGGGCCGATGCGGTCCGAGACTACCTGCTCGGTAGGGGGGTCATCCCGCAAAGGCTCACGGCCTATGGCCGCGGAGAGGCCGACCCCATCGCCAGCAACGCAACGGAGGCCGGCCGTCAGCTAAACAGGCGGGTGGAGATCACCATCATTCCGCTCGAACAGGGCTGAGCGGGCCCCGTCAGCTCGGCCGCGAGTGCCTTCGATCCCATAAACGCTATGACGGACGATGGGAGCTCGCATTGAAAACGCTCAAACTAAGAAGGGGACTAAAGTTGCTCGAGCACCGGATCTCGCACTCGAGGTCGCGGCGAGGCGCCTGTATCCCCGCCCCGGACTCACTCCTCGGCGATGCGCCGCAGATTGGGGATATCGAGCAGGAAGCGGTTGGCGCTCGCTTCAACCAGGAGCCTTTGACGCTTGAACTCGGCGATGATCCGACTCGCGGTCTCCGTCGTAATCCCAAGCATCGCGCCCATGTCCTCGCGGCTGAACAGCTCACACTCCTCGCCCTCGCCCTCGCGGTCGCGCACCATGCGCAGCAGCAATCTCGCAACGCGGTGGCGGGCAGAGCCGGTCGAGAGCTCCGTCAGCCAGGCGTGCGCGTCCGTCAGGGCACGCTGCCAGCGGGCCATCAGCTCCCGGTAGAGATGCCCATTCTCTTCTCCAAGGGAACGCACCGCTCGGGCAGGAAAGCGGCATACCTGGGTTCGCTGGAGGGTGATGGCGTCGTGTTGATACGGGTCCCCGAGCAGGGCCTCGAGGCCGACCACATCCGTGGCATGGGCGAGTCGGACGATGCGCTGGCTGCCGTCAGGCAGGTATTGAACGAGCTTCAGGGAGCCGGTGCGTACGGTGAACATGAAATCCCCCTCGTCACCGGCGCGGTAAATGACGCTTCCTGGCTTCAGCTCGAACTGATCGATGGGGTCGTGAATCCGCTTGAAATCGTCCTCGGACAATCTGGCAAACAAGACAGACGCCCGTAAGGCGCAGTTCATGCAGTCCGCCTCGCCCTGCCAAGCCTCCCGCAACGTCACGTTCTTCGTCATTCGATGTTTGTAGATGACGCCCTAGGTCTGGGTGATCGTTCGGCCTAATGGCCGCCAAGTTAAGTGTAAGCGATTAAACCCCAGCCGGCCCTGGTCCCCTACGGCGATCGCTCAGGTGCGACCTCGACACCGAAAACCTGCCGGCGGAACGCGGAAAAGCGAAATATGATGGGTATAAAATCTGGTCGAGATTGTTCCGCCGAGGGGGGAGGAATGTGCAAGCCCCGGATCTTGTGACCGATGCGGCCGGCACGCAGTCAGACGACAGGCCGTCGCTGCTGCAGGCGATCCCCGACGCCTTGATCGTCTGCGACGACGATGCGCTGATTCGTTTCACGAACGCCCAGGCGCGGCGATTGCTCGGAGTGCAAGGGGGAACTCCGCTGGACACCCTGCCCCCGGCGGGACTCTCCGGCATGTTGCTGCCAGACGGCGCGATCCTCGACAACGCTTATCTGCGGGGCCTCTGTTCCCGGGGAGGCGCGAGCGGCTCACTGGTGGGCTGCAGGCTGGTCCGCGAGGACGGCGAGCAGGTTACCCTGACCTGCGAGCTGGTGGCCATCGGCCCCAGGACGGTCCTGATCGCCGCCCGTTGCGGGGAGTCCGTCAGCGAGAGGGGCCTGCTCGCCTATCGTGCGAGCCACGATGCCCTGACGGGTCTACCTAACCGCGCCTATCTGCAGGATCGCCTGGAAAACCTTCACCGCAGGGCGGAGTCCCAGCGTTCCGTCTATAGCCTGCTCCTGCTCGACCTCGACCATTTCAAGATCGTGAACGACCGATTCGGCCACGGGACCGGGGACCGGGTGCTGGCGCAGGTCGGCCGGCGCGTTGCGCAAAACGTCCGCGACGTTGATACGGTCGGGCGCTGGGGTGGGGAGGAGTTTCTGTGCCTGCTTCCGCACGTCAACCGCGGGCTGGCGGAGGAGATTGCGGAGCGCATCCGGGCCAGCCTTGAAGCGGAGCCCGTGACCTATCAGGGACGCCGGATCCGCGTCACCTCCAGCATCGGTATGGCAACCTACCCGGAGGACGGACTCCACCCGGACCCGCTCCTGGCTAAAGCGGATGCGGCCCTTTACGAAGCCAAGCGCTCGGGCCGAAACCGGATCCAGAGCGGTACTCGGCATGCAGCCAACGTCTTCTCGTTAGCCAACATAATCGAACGGTCGCTCGAGGACAGCCGGGTGTGTGTGGCCTATCAGCCGGTAGTCAATTTGGTGTCGGGCGAGCTTTGCGCCCAGGAGGCCTTCGCCCGTATCCAGCTCGAGAACGGCCAGCTCATGGAGGGGGGCTACTTTATCCCGGCGGCGGAGCAACTCCATCTGCTGCACCTCATCGATCACCGTGTTATTGCCGCCGCAGTGGGCCGCTGCGTCGCCCATCTCCAGGGCGGGGAGCCGCTGTCCGCCATGTTCGCGAACTTCTCCTCCGACTTCCTGGGTCATGGGGAGTTGGTGGACGACATCCTCCGGACCATCCGGGCCCAGTGCAAGAACTGTGAGGACCTGGTCGGCGACGTAAAGCCGCTGGTGGTCCAGATCACAGAGCGTCAGTTCATCGACGACGTGGCGGAGGCACGGGAGGTCCTGAAGCCCTTTATCGACATGGGGCTGCGCATCGCCATTGATGATTTCGGGACCGGCTACTCGTCCCTGAAATACCTTGCTGAGCTCCCGGTCGCCTTCGTGAAGCTGGAGCGATCCCTGGTCAGTCGGGTCGCCTCGGAGTCCAGGGTTCGCACCGTTGTTGAGGGGGTGCAGGACATGGCTGCCGATCTGGGGGTGATCACGGTCGCCGAAGGTATCGAGGACGAAGCCACCCTCCAGGCCCTTAGGGAGTTGGGCGTCGAATGGGGTCAGGGATATTACTTTTCTCGTCCAGTTGTGCGCCCTTGACTCTGCGTGGTGTCGGGGCCAGACCGACGGGCCTCCGGAACCGATGACTGCCTGGGGCCGCAAAGTCCCGGCCATCATCGGGGAGTGCATATCTCCGGATCGACCGTCCGCGCTGTCACAGCCGGTCGATGCTGCCCCCGGGAGCTCCGGGCGGTCGCCGGCGACACCCGCCTGATTGAGGAGCGCTAGCCTTGAAATTCACCGTGGAGGAGTTTCGCGCCTGGGAGAACAAGTGCGTGACACTGCTCGGCATGTCGGGGGTAGGGAAGACATATCTGTCCACCCTGCTACGGCGTCACGACTGGTTTCACTACTCCGGTGACTATCGCATCGGCACCCGTTACCTCGACGAGCACATCCTCGACCTCATCAAGTCCCAGGCCATGCAGGTGCCTTTCCTGCGGGAGCTGCTGCGCCGTGACTGGATCTTCATCTGCAACAACATCAAGGTCGACGACTTGGGGCCGGTCCTGAGCTTCGTGGGTAAGCTCGGCAATCCGGAGCGGGGCGGGTTGCCCCTCAAGGAATTCAACCGCCGCCAGGCCCTTTACCGCCAAGCGGAGATCAAGGCCATGCTGGACCTGCCGAAGTTCGTTCAGAAGGCCCAGGAAATTTACGGTTATAGCCATCTCGTCAATGATGTCGGCGGCAGCCTGTGTGAGCTCGACGAGCCTGCGGTCATCGAGCTGCTGGCCCGCCACAGCCTGATCCTGTATATCCAGGTGCCGGAGAAGGACGAGGTCATGCTGATAGAGCGGGCTCAGGCAGACCCAAAACCCCTTTATTACCGGCCGGAGTTCCTGAGCGCAGCGGTGCATGACTACCTCGCGGTGCACGGCCTGGAGTACGTGGCCGAGATCGACCCGGACGACTTCACCCGCTGGGTCTTTCCGCGCCTGTTCCACTCGCGGGCTCCCCGCTACGAGGAAATTGCCCAGCCCTACGGCTACACGGCGAGCTCCACCCAGGTCTCCCGCGTCCGGGACGAGCGGGATTTCCTGCAGCTGCTGGAGGAAGCGATCGGCCGCAAGGGGGGTTGAAACAGCCTGTGCCAGATCCATAACGGCTCGGAAAGGGAGTCCTGCCGTCCAGCGAATGCCGCTCTCGATCCATGCCCATCGTCGCCCATAACGCCCTTCCCACCTTCCAGCGTCTGCGCGCCGAGGGCCAGAAGATCCTCGATTCCGACACGGCTCTGCACCAGGATATCCGGGAGCTGCACATCGGCCTCCTCAATATGATGCCTGACGCGGCCCTGGCCGCCACGGAGAGGCAGTTCTTCCGGCTGATCAACGAGAGCAACCAGATTGCCCAGTTCTATGTCCATCCCTTTACCTTGACCGGGCTGGAGCGCTCGGCCAAGGCGCAGGCGCATATCGAGCGCTTCTACGAGCCATTCGAGCGGCTCCGCGAGGAGGGCCTCGATGCCCTGATCATCACGGGAGCTAACGTGACGCACCCGGATCTGGCGGAGGAGGCGTTCTGGCAGCCCCTGATCGAGGTGATCGACTGGGCGGCGGAGAGTGTCGCATCCACCCTCTGCTCCTGCCTCGCCACCCATGCGGTGCTTCAGTTCCGATATGGCCAGCGCCGTTACCCGCTGCCGGCGAAGCGCTGGGGCGTGTATGCCCACAGGGTCGTGAACAAAGTGCATCCGTTGGTCAACGACGTGAACACCGTCTTCGACGTGCCGCACTCCCGTTTCAATGACATCAGTCGGGAGCAGTTCGCGGCCGCAGGCCTGCACGTCCTGGTGGAGAGCGATGAGGCCGGTGTGCATCTGGCGGTCAGCGAGGACGGCTTCCGCCTGGTCTTCTTCCAGGGGCATCCCGAGTACGACACCGTTTCCCTCTTCAAGGAATACAAGCGCGAGGCGTATCGATTCGCGGCCGGGGAGCGGCAGGACTATCCGCCATTCCCGCAGAACTACATCAGGCTCAGGGACCGCGCCATTCTGGAAGAGCACCGAGACCGTGTCATCAGAGCGCTCGAGCGGGGCAAAGAGCCGCCGGAGGTGCCCGAGTCCCGCGTGCTTGGAGGTCTCGACAATACCTGGCACGATACCGCGGAGGGCGTCCTCGGAAACTGGGTGGGGCAGATCTATCAGATCACCAATATAAGCCGTCGCCTGCCCTTCATGGACGGGGTGGACCCCAAGGATCCCTTGGGGCTCGGCTGGTAGGATGCCGGGAGGTGATTAGCACTATGGCTCAGCTGGGAGATCCATCGACGGGTCGGGTGCGGGTCGGCAGGACCGTCGGCGCCACGGAGGGCGCCGTCGAGCCTACACGGAGGTATTGACGGCGTGTCCTGACGGCCCGCACCCGACCCTGGCTCTGCAGCTGAGTTATCGCGTTAATCACCTCCCGGGAAACGCCTGCGCCTGCTCGATCGCCGGCGCGCCTGCAATGGGGGATTTGTGACTCTTTGCTCAAAAAAGCAACATGTGTGTTACTAATGTTACAGGTGTCGGCGGCCTGGGCTCTGAGGTATCACAGGTGTCGCTCGGCGAACAGATAACTTCCTGTTAATGTCAGCTGCCTTGTGCGTTGTTGCAAAGAAGTTCAAGAATAGCACTTGAAGGTTGATCTGTGACAAAAAGTCGACATTCGACAGCTGGTGACCTGCCGTTTTCGGCCGATACTTAGGGCTGGAGCTGGTAGCGGGATATGTCGGCGAAACCAGCATCGAGCTCACTGAGCAAGGTGGATCGGAGATGTTTGAAGACACAGAAGACGTGATTCGTTACAAATGGGACCCCAGGACAGGCACGGGATATCGGCTGCGGTACGATGCCGCGCGGGGTGGGCATCATTGCTATCGGGTCGAGGATTGGGATCACCACTTCGTCATCGATGAGTGGGGTTGCGAGAGCCTGGACGAGGCGTTGGGGGTGCTGAGGGACTTCCTTGACATCGACGTGGGTCAGGAGCGCAACCGCGTGGAGGCCCGTTTCCACACGGGGGCATAGGAATCCGGCGAGGCGTTGCGGGTTCAAGCAGCCGATGGGGGTGCTGGCCGGGGCAGCCGGAGCCGGGCTCGGAGGCCACTAATCCACCTCCTTTTGGCGCAGGGAGGGCCGCGTAACAGCCTTCGTTCTCACTGCACGGCGGGTTTGCCCTGCAATCCGTTTTCAGCGCGGGAGGCCATGTGAGACCAGCCCCAGCCTTAGCCGCCCTGATCCTTTCCGCCGCCCTCTCGTGGGAGCCCCACAGCCGCGTCGTCAAGACGGCAGCCGCATCAGACGTCGGCCCCGAAGAGAGGCAGGAGGAACGCCACACCGATGTGGTGGACTTGTCCCTTGTCACCGGCATGGGCGCCCTCGTCCAGAAGCTCCAGGGCCGCCGGGTCCTATTCGTGGGCGAGAACCACGATCGGTACGAGGACCACCTCGAGGAACTGGCCATTGTCGGGGGCCTGCAGGCGCGGGGGAAAGACTTCGCGATCGGGGTGGAGTTCTTTCAGCAGCCCTTCCAGAAGTACCTCGACGCCTATGTTGCCGGGGACATTTCGGAGAGGGAGATGCTGCGCCGGACCGAGTATTTCGGCCGCTGGCGCTTCGATTACCGGCTCTACCGGCCCATTCTGCACTTCGCGCGCGAGCACCGAATCCCCGTCATTGCCCTGAACCTGGAGCGGGAGATCACAAGAAAGATTGCGGAAGGAGGGATGCGGGTGCTGACGCCGGCGGAGCGGGCTCGGATCCCAGCGGAGATCGATCGAAGCGACAAAGAATACCGCAAGCGGATCCGGGAGGCATTCGACCAGCATCCGAAGAGCGGCAAGATTACGTTCGAGCATTTCCTGGATGTGCAGCTGCTGTGGGACGAGGGGATGGCCGCCCGGGGCGCGCTCTACCTGGAGAAGCACCCGGCCAAAGACATGGTCATACTCGCGGGCGCCGGGCACGTGGAATATGGCCAGGGTATCCCCCAGCGGCTACTGCGCCGGGTCCGTGCGAGCTCGGCGATCGTGCTGGACGGCAAAGACCGGCGGCCCGATCCCAAGCTGGCGGATTTCTTGCTCTATCCCCATCCCGAGGAGCTGCCCCCGCCGGGACTGCTCGGGGTGATGCTGGACACCGATTCCCCAGGCAAGGGGATCGCCGTTCGAGGCTTCACTCGGGGCAGCGGGGCGAAGGCCGCCGGCATCGAGGTCAATGACCGCATCCTGCGCATCGGCGACGAGCCGATCAGCTCCTACAGCGACATTCGCATCGCCATGCTGGACCGCCGCCCGGGACAGAAGGTCAAGGTCGAGGTGCTGCGCAAGCACATGATTGCATCGGACGAGCGGCTCACCTTTGAGATTGAGCTCCACCGCCATGGCCGTTAGCTGGCCGGTTCGTCCGGGGGCAGCGAGGCCAATGGGAGCTGGGCTGGAAGCTGCATCGTGATGCAATGCAAGCTCCCACCTTGACGAATGAGGGGGCGGCAGTCGACGGGCAGGATGGCTCTGCCCGGGAAGAGTTCCTGAAGGCGCCCCACGGCGGCCTGGTCCGCGGGGTCGGCATAAGTGGGAACCAGGACCGCGCTGTTGATGATGAGGAAGTTGGCGTACCCCGCCGGGAGGCGCCGCCCCACGCGGTCGCGGAAGGGGGATGGATGCGGCAGCGGCACCAGGCGGTAGGGACGGCCATCGGACATCCGGAAGCTTGCGAGCTCGCGCTCCATTGCGGCGAGCTCCGGGTAGCCCGGGTCCGATGCGTCCTCGCAGCGCACGAAGCAGATGGTATCCGGGGCGCAGAAGCGGGCGAGGGTATCGATGTGGCCACCCGTGTCGTCCCCGCTCAGCTGGCCGTGATTTAGCCACAGGAAGCGCGAGCTGCCGAGCAGGCGGCTCAGCTCGGCCTTGATTTGCTCCCGGTCCAGCCCCGGATTGCGATGCTCGTCCACCAGCGTTCGGCTGACGGCCATGAGGGTGCCTCTGCCGTCGCTCTCGATGGCGCCGCCCTCCAGCGTCAGGCTGCTCTCCGTCAGATGTGTCCGCCCGAGCCGGCCCGCTCGGTGCAGGGTCGCCGTGATCGCGTCGTCCCGAGCCGCGGGAAACTTGCCGCCCCACCCGTTGAACCGGAAGTCCACGAGCTTGGGACTCCCCCCGGCGAGCACCGCGATGGGGCCGTGGTCCCGCGCCCAGGAGTCGTCGCTGTCGGCGAGTCCGAAGAGCACCCGCCCCGGATCGGTTCCGGCGGCCGCCAGCAGGCTCCGGACGTGCTTACGATGGGTGTTGTCCCGGCAGACTACCAGGACCGCCTCGAAGTGGCTGATGAGGGCGGCCAGCCGCGCGTAGAGATCCTCCACGAGGTCCAGCTGGTCGGCCCAGTCGGTCGCGGCATGGGGCCAGGTGAGCATGACTGCGCTTTGGGGCTCCCACTCGGCGGGCAGACGGGGCATCATGGGTGAAGCTCCGGGGGTTGGCGTGACGGGCCCGATGGTAAGCCATGCGCCCCTGGGGCGGGGCAGGGGAGGTTTGTGGTTTAATTGCCGGCCATGTTTCGCCCCCTCCCGCTCTTCATCGGCCTGCGCTATACCCGCGCCAAACGCCGCAACCACTTCGTCTCATTTATCTCCCTGATCTCCATGCTCGGCA
>Ga0315535_1002368_pt1 | contig 12074 bp, 9 predicted proteins | sample SalMarSW160220MG_2_FD_203092 | JGI IMG/M metagenome (GOLD analysis project Ga0315535, IMG submission 203092) | Salt marsh sediment microbial communities from the Plum Island Ecosystem LTER, Massachusetts, United States - Salt Marsh Sediment SW1602-20 ...
GAAAGGTACCCCTTCTATTTAACGGGTTGGAGAATGCGTAAATCCTAAGGCAAAAGGGATCTTCTTCACCATGCCTAATTCCATGCCCACAAGGTCGAATTTCGTGATAGTCTTGCTTCGCGCGGATGAGTCCTGCCCTTCAAACCGCCAGCAGATTGGGAGATCTGAAACTATACTAAGTTATTTACTTTAATAATGGTACACAATAAATATTCAACCGCTTCATGAAGTGCAACTGTAGTCCGGAGCGTCCCGGCTTCACAGAAATCAGGTCAGCAAGTGGCTATGACTGGAATTTTAACATCGTACTTTAGTACCATTGCAAGCACACAATTATTGCAGTAAAACTTGTGCACTGGGGGGGAAAGCAGGAACCATGCGATTTACCACTTGAGTACTGTACATGTGCGGTCACACGGAATGTGCAGTTGGCAGATGGTCAGAGGCTGCCAGGAGAGCGGGGTATAGCTGATGTGTGAGCAAGCTATCCGGGTATTATTTCACAGTTCAGACGGTCCCTTTGCAGAAGTTGTCACCAGAGCCCTCGGACCTGGTTACGAAGTCCGGACCAGCGAACAGAACGAAATTGATGGAACTCCAGCCGAGCGGGCTTGGTGCGACGTGGTCCTGCTGGACCTGCACGATAGTGGAGAAGAAGCGAGCGCCGAAGCAACCCTCCATTTGATGGATGAGATCAAGAAGTTCGATTCCTCCACTCCCATGATCGCCATTGTGGGCGACACCGACGACAGCCTCGCCCGGACCGTCATCGAAAACGGCGCATATGACACACTCTCAAGTCCTCCCAACATGGCGGACCTGCGGCTCCTATTGCGGCGGGCGTGCCGTTTCCGAAGAATTGAAAAAGAACTGGCCGACCTGCGTTCCCGGGACCTCTCGGCAGGGCGCTTTGGAGAAATGCTGGGAACGTCTGAGTCCATGCACCAGGTATTCGAGACCTCCCGCAAGGTGGGGCCCTGTGATGTCAGCGTTCTGATATCCGGCGAAACCGGCACGGGTAAAGAGCTGCTGGCCCGCGCCATTCATCGCATCAGTCCTCGCGCCAACGGTCCCCTGGTGGCGTTTTCCTGCGCCAATCTGCCGGAAACTCTGGTGGACGACGAGCTCTTCGGGCATGAAAAGGGCGCCTTTACGGGCGCAATCACCGCGCGCCGCGGGCGGTTTGAGGCAGCCCACGGCGGAACCCTCCTCCTGGACGAAATCGGTGACCTGCCACTGGGGCTGCAATCCAAGCTGCTGAGGGTGCTTCAGGAGCGCTCGTTCGAGCGGCTGGGAAGCAATACCCCCATTGAAGTCAACGTGAGGGTCCTCTGCGCCACGCACCGCAACCTGGAATCCATGGTGGAAGAGGGGCTCTTCAGAAAGGACCTCTTTTACCGGCTGAACGTGGTGCAGATTCAAATCCCGGCCCTTCGCGATCGCCGTGACGAGATTCCGATTCTGGCCCAGCACTTCCTGCAACGGTTCACACAACAGTTTGGAAAAAGCGCGACCCGATTTTCACCTCTGGCCATCCACGCCCTTGAAGAATACCAATGGCCCGGAAATGTCCGGGAGCTGGAAAATGCGGTCCAGCACGCAGTCGTGATGGCCGAAGGGTCCACGATAGAAACCTGGCATTTGCCCAACAGCCTTCAGGGAGATTTCGAGCAAGCCACGGTGGGACGCTCCTACGAAGACGAAGTTCGCGAATTCAAGCGGCGTCTGATTCTGAGGACTCTGCGTGAGTGCGGAGGCCGCAAGGTCGATGCGGCCCGGTCCTTGGGCGTGGCACGTGGATATTTGCACCGCCTGATCAATCAATTGCAGATTCAGATGGATAACGAGGAACTGGGAATGATGGAGGCTGAAGAGACTACCTCGCAAGAACGTATCATGTAACCTCTCCGATCCCGGGTATCAGGAATGTCCGCAGGTATTGGCTTTTACGCATTTTCAACTCAGGAGCGCGACATTCATACCCCGGCGCAAGACTTCTTCCCTGATCTGTTGCGGCACGCCCAAAACGCGGATGGCGGATGGGGGTACCGGCCCGAACTCCCAAGCACCACCGAGCCCACGGCCTGGTCCGTTCTTGCCCTACAGGCTCATGAAGAGTCGTCCAGCAAAACACTCGCTTCCGCGACCGGCTGGCTGCAGCAAGCGCAGATGACAGCGGGCGCCTGGCCCACTGGTTCCGGCAAGGAACCAGGCTGCTGGGTTTCCGCACTGGCATGCCTCGCCCTCATCAGCCTGAAAGGCCCGTCGCAGAATTCCGTTATCCGCGGAGCAAGCTGGCTGAGCGAAACATGGCCGGCAGAGGGCAATTTTTTATGGCGCTTGCGGCAGCAGAAGCAGGCTCACTCGGTAGTTCACCAGGATCATGGCCTTCGAGGATGGGGCTGGACACCCAACACGGCAAGCTGGGTGGAACCCACGGCCTATGCCCTGATCCTGCTCCAGAACATCCCCACCCTGTATCGCCCTTCGCGTGCCGTCAAACGCATCCAAATGGGTGAAAAGATGCTCTATGACCGTGCCTGCCCCGGTGGCGGCTGGAATGCAGGCAATCCCCTGGTGTACGGTGTTCCCGGGGTCCCCCGGATTTCACCGACCGTATGGGCACTGCTGGCTTTGAGAAATTACCAGAACCATGACATAAACGTGGAAGGCGCGGAATGGCTGCGGCAGCGCTATCAGAGTCTTCGCAGCCCGGCATCGCTGGCCCTGGCCCATCTTTGCCTCAAAGTGTACGGCCGGGCGGAGAATCTCCTTGAGACTCGACTGGGCGATCTCTACGGCAACAATCAATTCCTGCAAAGCATCCCGGCCATGGCCTGGGCGTCAATGGCTCTAGGCGGTGTTCCCTGCTGGATCGAGAGTTCGTCACAGGCAATAGAAGCGAAATGAGTTATTCCAACACACGCCTGGTCCCCCCGTTTAACCGCTCTCCCTCCGCGGTGGCCATCAGGAGCGTCTCAAACTATGCGGCTGATGTAGAAGCCATCCTCTGGGAAATGTTGCAGGAGCTTAGGCCGCCCGTGCGCGACAAGTCGGTGCTCCTGAAACCGAATTTCGTAGAACCCGATATTGAAGGGATGATCAACACCCACCCGGTGGTCATCCGGGCTGCACGTGAAGCGTTCCTGCGGTTGGGCGCAAAGTCCGTGATCGTTGCCGAAGGGCCGGGGCATGAACGCGATACGGAAGGGATTCTGGAAGAACTGCGCCTGAGAGACTACCTGGGCCCGCTGGACCGGTCTTTCGTCGACTTGAATACTGATGAAGTATCGCAGGTTGGAACCCGCACTCGCGCTTCCAGGCTGAAGTCCTTATTCCTGCCGAAGGCGGTTCTGGCGGCTGACTTTGTGGTTTCGATGCCCAAAATGAAGACCCACCATTGGGTGGGAGTCACCCTGGCCCTGAAGAACATGTTTGGTATCGTTCCCGGAAGTTGTTATGGATGGCCCAAGAACGTGCTTCACTGGGCGGGCATCAGCAAGTCAATTCTGGACATTAACAGCACGGTCCGGCCGGATTTTGCCATCGTAGACGGCATCGTGGGCATGGAAGGCAACGGTCCCATCCAGGGAACGCCCAAGGCATCCGGAGTTCTGGTAGCCGGAGACGATCCCGTGGCTGTGGACGCTACGTGTGCCAGGATCATGGGTCTGGTTCCGGAGCGAATTGATTACCTCCAGCGCGCTGCCCTGCTGCTGGGCAACATGTCGGAAGAGCGAATTGAGCAACTGGGCGAAACCATCGCCAACACCAGCAAACCGTTTGAAATGTTGCCGGCCTTTCAGAAGATTCGAGCGTAAAGTCAGATGGATGGGCGTGGTTGCCAAGCCTTTCTGGAGATACGAGGATACTGGTTAATCAGTTTACCCTATTGACAACAGGTAAGTTTACGGATACTAATACTAAGAGATATCTGAGCTGGTTCGGACCCTTCCGTCCCGTTAAAGGAACTTTATGGCAACAGAGTTGCTCTTATGGTACCAAGCGTAGGGAGGAAATACTTACATTTAAAGGGGATATTGTATGATACTCTACGCTGGAGGGGTAGAATGGGGGCGCATGTGTCATTTGCCAAGGACGCTGCTTAGACGTATTAGTGTCCGACTGGTTACAAATTGCAGGGAAGAATCAGGCGCTGAACTGGTAGAAGCAGCTGTGGTGATCCCCATACTCCTGATGTTGCTGCTGGGGATCATCAGCTTCGGTCGCGCTTGGAACGTCTATCAAACCATCACCCGGGCGGCAAGAGAAGGGGCCAAACAGGCGGTTCTGACTCCTTGCGCTGACTCGACGTATTGCCCTGGAGCCACCACCTACACCGCCACCGACATCTGGACCAATTTCGTCGATCCTGTTCTGCAATCGGCTAATCTGGACACGACAAAGGTCACGAATGCCTCGATCGTCTACGTCCAGTTGGATCCCAGCAATACGGTACCGCACATCTGTGGTGTGCGCCTTACCTATGAGTATCCCTATACTTTTTCGCTTCCCTTCACCAGCATTAACTTATCAACCATCAACCTTTCAACGACGGTTCAGATGCGGCTGGAAAACCAGCCTGCAACGTGCCCGGTGGGAACCAGCTTTTGAAGGGGGAGGAGTAAGGGTCCGTGTTAATAGCAAATTCCAAGATCAAAACCTCTTTAATCCGGCAGCTATCGTGCGCCATTTCGGGTCTGGCAGTTAAGCTGCGGGTTTCGTCGTCCGTGACGGCGTTAAAGTTTGCCACGCGCGTGAGGGAGACAGAAGCCGCGGAGCTGCTTGAGTTCGCCCTGGCGCTTCCGTTGATTCTGGTGATGGTGGTGGGCCTGCTGGATTTTTCTCACGCCTATAACCTCAAACAGAAACTCGCCAACGCCGTCCGCGAGGGCGCCCGGATCGCCGGTTCCGAAAATTACCAGGATACTAATACGGCCAACCCAGCTTCGGTAAAGTCTATCATGGAAGACGTCAAAACCTACCTGCAAGACGCGGGGGTTAATACCTCTTTCATCGGCACCACCTTGAGCTACGACCCGTGCCCGGCAACCTGCACTGGAACATATTATACAACCCTTAACGGGACCAATTACGGCCTGAAAATCGAACGGAATGTTAAGGTTACGTACACCGACCCCAACAGTGCCAAATTGGTAACAGTCCCGTCCACTCGCGTAACACTATACTACCCCTACGATTGGACGTTTGGCTTCGACCAGGTCATCAAGCTGTTAGTTCCGTCGGCAACCTTTACCGCCCCTATCCGTATCGAGACCGATGCCATGATGGCGAACCCTTAACCCTTAGGAGCAGGAAGCTATGAGAGCATGCGAAAAGTTGACTGGAAAGCGCCCGAATGAGCGTGGCGTCAGCATCGTTCTGATCGCAGTGGGCATGATTTTTATTCTGGGAATGGCAGGACTGGGCGTGGACCTCGCCTCACTTTACGTCGGGCGGAGCCAGGCCCAGCGTGCCGCGGATGCGGCGGCGCTTGCAGGGGCCCAGTCACTTGTCACTCAGAGTTGTACGTCAAACGCAGGTTCGACAATCTCAACCTCGTGCATGGCGATTGCCCGGCAGACGGCTGAAGCGGTGGGAAACCTGAACCTGATTGCCGGCATATCCCCAGGCATTACGGATGCCGACGTAACCTTCCCTTCAACAAGCACCTCCGACCCGCAAATCCAGGTGGTGGCCGCGCGCGATACCAGCCACAGCAACGCTATGCCCACCTTCTTCGTCAAGATTTTCGGCGTCAACTCCGCAAATGTCTCCGCCACAGCCAAAGCAGAAGCCTTTAACCCTTCGGGGTCAACCACAAACGTGGGCGCAGAGTGCCTCAAGCCCTGGCTGCTGCCGAATTGCGATCAGCAACACCCGGCTACGCCAGGCAATCCTAATTGTACCGGCTATGATTATTTCATTAATCCCACGACGGGCGACATTCAAAATCCGGGCCCGATTTCTTCCGGTGGAGTTCAAGGCGAGCAGATTTTGATCAAGCCGGGCGACCCCACCAGCGGCGGTACTGCCGCCCCCGGAAAATTCTGGCCCGTGTTTCTTCCTGCGGGCTCGGTTGCGAGCGATTGCCCGGCCTGCGCCACCGGGAGCGGAGGGGGGGGCCCAGGCAGCGGTTCGCTTTATCGACAGAACATCGAGTGCTGCAATCACAACACGATCGTTTGTGGCACTCAGCAGATCCAACCCATCACCGGCAACATGGTAGGGCCCACTGAACAGGGAGTTGACTGCCTGATCCATCAGGGCGGGGGCAAGAATAACCCCACCGGCATGGACACCTTTGATCCTGCCTCATGGACGATCACGGCAGGCTCCAATAATCCCTACGGAGTGACGGGCGCAATTGCAAACTCGGATTCGGTTGTTACAATTCCGATTTATGACGGGACAGTCCTGTGTCCAGGAAATTCCTGTCCGTCAACCACCACGGTAACAATCACCGGATTCATCCAGTTGTTTGTTGAATATGAAGACGGTTCCAATCAGGGTAATGTCTACGCCAGAGTTATGAACATTTCTTCCTGCGCTGCCGGGGCTGGTAGCGGCAGTGGCGGCGGTGGCACAGGCGGGGGCAGCGGCGGCACCACAATTTCCACAGGAGGAGGTTCGCCCATCCCTGTGCGCCTGATCCAGTAGCCGGCAAGGGAGATGAACGACCTCCCAACCCTGTTCATCGTGGGACACCGTCTTTGTGTGGGCCACGGGCCGACAGGACGGCTTCTTGTTTCAGATTAGGTGGAGAAGGATTTGTCAATAGGGCGTTTGACTGGCAAATATCCGTGGACAATACTCCCTTGCAACCTTCAGAATGGCCCGCGCGCCTGTCTACTTCTGGTGACATATGGAGATAGGGTCCGTCTCCGGCAGTTATCATGATTTGTTGATGCTTAAGAGGTTAGCTGGATTTCATCGGCACAAAAGGGCCGTAACCTCTCGTGCACACGCCAATAATTAATCAGATAACCCTCTAAATTCCCCCACTGGCTTGAAACTGCGTCGATTGGCCCGCAACTTGCTTTATCATATTGCTTGGCGCCGGCTGATGCAGCCAACCGGTGGCAACGGGCAAAAGTGTTCCGTCATCATGAGGGGTCCAAAATGAATCATCCATTCTTCGAACGCCCTCGATTGCATGGATCGCCTGCTACACGGTCCACCGAAGGGCAAGCGGCCCTGCTTTCGGTGGTGGTACCGTGCAAGAACGAAGAAGAAGGGCTTCGCGAAACCCACCGGCGACTCACCACCGCTCTGGAATCGGCAGGCACGGTCCGATATTCCACGCCAGACCTCAGGCCGCAACCGGTCGGCGAGCCGAAAACCTCCACGCGTGAAGCAATCACCTGCTTTGAAATCATTTATGTTGATGACGGCAGCACGGACGGGACGGCCGCTGTCCTGCGGGAACTGCAGGCAGGCGACAGTTGCGTGCGGGTGGTCCGACTCTCCCGAAATTTCGGCCACCAGGTGGCCATTACGGCCGGACTGGAGCACGCTGCAGGCGATGCCGTGGTGATCATTGACGCCGACCTTCAGGATCCGCCGGAAGTGATTGGCGAATTCCTTGCCCGCTGGCGCGAAGGTTTCGACGTCGTCTACGGAGTTCGAACCGACCGGCCGGGAGAGACGGCCTTCAAGCTCTGGACGGCCAAATCGTTCTATCGGATCATCAACCGCCTGTCTGACACGAGCATTCCGCTCGACACCGGTGACTTCCGTTTGATGGACCGCGCCGCCGTAGATGCCCTGCTTTCCATGCCGGAACGCGACCGGTTTGTGCGGGGGATGGTGAGCTGGTTGGGTTTTTCACAGGTGGCGGTTCCCTACACGCGCGCGGCCCGCTACGCAGGCACCACTCAATATCCACTTTTCAGGATGTTGCGTCTGGCAACGGACGGTATTCTTTCATTCTCGATTACCCCTTTGAGACTTGCCACATGGACAGGCTTTGCAGCCTCCGGCCTGGCCATCCTGGGCATCATTTATGCCCTGTATGCGCACTTCTTCGCTGCTCACCTGGTCAGAGGCTGGACTTCGTCCCTCATTGCCGTGTTATTCATTGGCGGTGTTCAACTGATCTGCCTGGGAATCATCGGCGAGTATGTGGGCCGAATCTATGGAGAGTCCAAGAGAAGGCCCCTCTATTTCGTGCGCGAGCGGCTGGGCTTCAACGAACAGAACAGGCCCTCCTTCATCAATGTAACCGAAAGAATCGCAAAATGACTCCGCCACGACCGGAACGAGGACTTGTTGAATCGGTGAGTTAGCGTCCATCATGCCTGACACGATCATTCCTGTTACAGAACCTGAACCCCCCGTCCCTGCGGCTCCTTCCGCAGGCACTCAACTCAAGGAGCCTCGCTGGCGCGAACTGCTGCGTAAAATCTCCTCATTCCAGGTGCTCCTGGGAGCCATCCTGGTCAGCGGGGTGTTTGTTGCCGAGCGCTCCATCCGCCTTGACCCAGACACGTGGTGGCACATCAAGGTCGGCAGCGACATTCTGGCCACGCACCAATTTCCAATCGCCGACCGCTACTCGTTCACGGTGCGGGGCGCACCCTGGATTGCCTATGAATGGTTGGGCGACGTGGTGATGTCACTGGCAGCCCGGGCAGGAGTCAGCGGAACCCAGTTGCTTCTTGTGGCGTCGAGCAGCCTGATTACGCTGTTGATCTACTATTACGCATGGCTGAAGTGCAGAGAGTGCAAGGCCGCCTTCCTGGCAACCGCCGCCGTCGTCCCGCTGGCCATGCTGTCCATGACGGTGCGCCCCCAGCTGTTCGGTTACGTGTTCCTGCTGCTCACACTCATCTGCCTGGAGCGGTTCCGCCAGGGACATCGCGGGACACTTTGGGTTCTGCCTCCTGTGTTCCTGCTATGGGTTAACACGCACGGTTCTTTCGTGTTGGGTTTCATGGCCATGGGACTCTATTGGGCATGCGGCCTCGTGGACTTCTCCTGGGGTGGCCTCCATACAGAGCGATGGGCGCTGCGGGACCGCATCCGTCTTGAACTGGCAGCGCTCATTTGTGTTCTGATGCTTCCCATAACCCCTTATGGAACCCGTCTAGCCACGGTACCTGTCGAGTACGCCTTTTCCCTGCCCGGCAATATGGCACATATCCAGGAATGGCAACCCGCAGACTTCAGCCAGTGGCAGGTCAAACTGTTTCTCGCCCTTGTGATCCTCTTTGTGCTGGCGCTCCTGACTCTCAGACTGCGCTGCAGTCTGGTGGAAACGGCGTTTTTCATTTTTGCTGTTTATGAAACCTGCGTTCATGTTCGCTTTGCAATCGTCTTTGCGATTATCTTTGCGCCGCTGCTGGCCGGGCTTTTGACCCGCTGGATAGATCCTTACAACCGCAACATCGACAAGTACGCGCTGAATGCCGTGTTGATTCTTGGGATGGCCTTCGCATGGATCAGATACTTCCCGTCCAGAGCAGACCTTGAGCATAAGGTTGCCGCCAACTATCCCGTCGAAGCCGTTCGATATCTTCAGCAACACCCGCTTGCGGGGCCCATGCTGAACAGCTATGGCTTTGGCGGGTATCTGATCTGGGCCAGGGTGCCGCGTCAAGGCGTTTTCATCGACGGACGAGGAGACCTCTACGAACGCACCGGCGTGTTCGCCGACTTCCGCCGGATCGTCAACCTCGCCCCGGAAACCCAACAATTGCTCAGAGGATACGGCATCCAGTCGTGCCTGCTTCAGCGTGGTACCCCGCTTGCAACTTTCCTTGGCGCCGATCCGCATTGGAACCGGGTCTACCAGGATGACGTGGCTGGCCTGTATGTTCGGGATGGCCGTTCCGACGAGGGCGGTCAAGGCCATAGTAGACTGCGGACTTCATCCGAGGGGCTTAACTAAGCAATGGCCACACCCGAAACCGTGACCGCAAGCGAGCAAGCCATTGGAACCGGAGAGTCTCGCCTGAGAGCATTGCTGAAGAAATGCTTTTCGTTTCCCTCGTTCCTCGGAGCCATCCTGGTGGTCGCCAACTTCGGAATTGACCGCAGCTTGCGCCTCGACCCGGACACGTGGTGGCATATTAAATACGGCGATATGATTATCCAGACCGGCCACTGGCCCACAGTTGACACCTGGTCGTTCACCGTTCACGGGATGCCCCGTGTGGCCTATGAGTGGGGCGGCGAAGTGCTGACCGCGCTTGCATATCGGCTGGGCGGCCTGCGCGGAATGGACGTACTGCTCATCACGCTGACCAGTATCCTCACCCTTCTGGTTTATTACTTTGCCTGGTTGCGCTGCCGGAACTCATACGCCGCGTTTTTTTCGACGTTCGTCCTGCTGCCCGTGGCTTTGCTTTGCTTCACACTCCGTCCCCAGTTGTTGGGCTATATTTTCCTGGTCATCACTCTCATTTCGCTGGAGCGGTTCAGGCAGGGTGAACAGAAAACCCTTTGGGCGTTGCCCCCCATTTTCTTACTCTGGGTTAATACTCATGGCTCTTTTGCTTTGGGGTTTATGGTGCTCGGGCTCTACTGGCTGAGCGGCCTTGTGGATTTTACATCTGGTGGTCTCTACGCAGTCCGTTGGCGGCCGGAACAGCGACTCCACATGGAGGTGGTTGGTCTGTTGAGCATGGCGGTCCTTCCCCTCACACCTTACGGGACACGGCTGGCTGCGGTTCCACTCAATGTTGCGACTTCCCTGCCGCTCAATTTTGCCGACATCCTCGAATGGCAACCCCTGACGACAGACTTCTGGCAGGCTAAACTTCTGCTGGTGCTGCTGTTCGGATTTATCTTGGCCCAGTTGGCCTTTCGACTCCGCTACCGTCTGGAAGAGATTGCGCTGTTTCTTATTGTCGTGTATGCCTCATTCGTGCATTTCCGCTTCGCGATCCTGTTTGCAATTGTCTTTGCGCCGCTGGCGGCCTCTCTGTTTGTCCGCTGGGCGCCGGTTCACAATCCCCAGCTCGATCATTACGCAGTAAACGCTGTGCTCATGTTTGCAGCTCTGGCGGCCATGGTGTTGTTCCTCCCTTCCCAATCCAGGCTTCAGGAAAACGTCGCAAAGAACTACCCCGTTCAGGCCGTTCGCTACATTCAAGAGCACCCCATTCCGGGCCGCATGTTCAATGATTATGCTTTTGGGGGTTATCTGGTCTGGGCACTGACGCCCCAACGCAAGGTCTTTATTGATGGACGGGGCGACATTTACGAACAAGCGGGAGTTTTCGCGGACTATTCAGATATCGTTGGTCTGAAACCTGACACATTCGCCGTGTTGCAAAGCTACCGGATTAATTTCTGCCTGGTTTCACCTAACAGCAGCCTGGCCACATTGCTGGCCGCGAGTTCCAACTGGCAGGAGGTTTACAAGGACACCCTGAGCGCTATTTTTGTCCGTCAGACAACAAGGCCGTCTCCGCGACCCAACTTGAACGCCGCGAGGAAGGACCGGTATTGGCAGATGTCTGAAGCATAATCTCCCCAGGAAGGACGTTGTTTCTGTCAAATTGAATGATGTTCAATCAAGACGACATATCCGATAAGTCAGGCCCAACCGTTGGGAACGCGGTTCCCACGCGCAACGCCGGCACCATCCCATCAGTACAGGTGCATTCCACCCCCACAACGGTGCTCAGAAAGGTTTTTTCCTTCCATACATTTCTGATGGGGTTGCTGCTGGGCGGCGTCTTTGCGGCAACGTTCACCAACGTCCACCAGGCGCTTTTCTCCTCATCTCAGCCGCTGCGCTGGCTCGAAAGCGATACCCTGTGGCACATCACAGTTGGCGAACTGATTCTGAAAACACACACCTGGCCGACGCACGATATCTATTCATTCACGGCCCACGGTAGTCCGTGGATTGCGTACGAATGGCTCGGGGAAGTCATCATGGCCCTCGCCTGGAGGGCCGGCCACCTGCAGGGGTTGGCCGTCCTGATGATGGCGCTGGCCAGCATGATTACCCTGGCCCTCTTTTATCTTGCCTATCTAGGCGGCAGAAACGTCAAGTCGGCGTTCGCCGCCTGCGCCGTGCTGCTGCCGCTGGCCGCCATCTCCTGGACGCTGCGCCCGCA
>Ga0315535_1002369_pt1 | contig 12074 bp, 6 predicted proteins | sample SalMarSW160220MG_2_FD_203092 | JGI IMG/M metagenome (GOLD analysis project Ga0315535, IMG submission 203092) | Salt marsh sediment microbial communities from the Plum Island Ecosystem LTER, Massachusetts, United States - Salt Marsh Sediment SW1602-20 ...
AACTGGGTCGGCGCGCTGGAGGCGAACCAGGTGTTGTTGTCCATCGGCAGCGATAAAATGTTGTCCGATCCGTCCATGTTGTCGACCATGGCCACGGCGTTCTCGCCCGCGCGCCGGTAGGTATTGATCTCGTAGGCGCTGTAGGCCCCTTCCGCCGCCACGTCCAGGGACACCGGCACCTTGGCCTCCTCCCCCAGGAGCGGGGACAGCAACTGGCTGAAATCGTCGGGGTTCAACGACAGCTTGGTGTCGCCGTCGATTAAGGACAGGGAGGTGGGGGTGGAACGGATATCCGGGATATCCTGGGGGGCCTGGCTGGCGTTGTACAGGAAGGTGGAACCGAGGGAGAGTTTGCTCTCGATCAAGTCGTATTCGGCCCGCGCGCCGAAGAGGTTGGATTGGAATTTGCCGCCGAAAGGCAGGTATTCGTAGGTTACGGAGATATCCGTGCTGGCGGAAATGGCGTCGGGATTGAGAAAGGTGATGAAGCCCGTGTCGTAATCGATGAAATAATCCGTGTCGCGGCGCAATTTGACGCCGTCCTTCTTGATGACCTCGGAATTCTTAATCACGTTCCAGTGCGAGAGCTGGAAGCTGGAAATCTTGTTTTTCAGCTCGATATGGATCGAGTAGTTGTGCCCCTCGTTCGAAATGGCGCTGCCGAGCCGGCTGTTGTAGGCGGGATTATAGGAATCGAGGCGCGTGGGATCGTAGTTGTCCGAAGTAAACAACGCCGGGGCGTTTCCGCTGGCGCTGGTTCCCTGGAAGGGGTAGGTATGGAAGAAGTGCAGCGTGCCGAAGGTGGGATCGATGGTGTAGTATTTGTCCGATTCGTCCGGGTTGGAGGGCTGCGGAATGAACTTCTCCTCCCCGCCGGTCCCGAAGATCTTGATGACGAAGGTGGGGTCGGTGCGCGGGTCGAGGATGTTCTGGAACCCGAGGGAGTAGCGGTTCATGAGCATGAGGTCATAGCGCCGCTCGCCCGTCGAAGTATTGTAGTCCTGCAGCAGGTGGGCCGTGTTCCGGGTATAGCCGCCGGCCGGCACGTACAGGGTGGCGGGGTTGAAGTCCAGATTGCCGGCGGGCGTGTACCCCACGGATATGGAATTCCCGCTGGCGTCGAGGTAGTAAAACGCGGTGGCCACCGTCCAGGCGTAGTTCAGGGTCGAGGCAAACGTGACAATGCCCCGTTCGTAGTCCACCGTGTAATCGATCCCGGGCGACAGCCGGTTGAAGGCGAAGGCCCGGGTGTTCCCCGCGGCTTCCACGCGGTTCACGCGCACCGTGTCCACGTTGTCCAGGCCGTTGGTGATGTAAATCTGCACCGAGCCGGGCAGGATGCCGTGGCTGGCGCTGGCCGTGTTCCCGAAGGGCAGGTCGGGGTGGTTCACCTGGGCGGGATCCTTGGTGAGGAAATAGGACTTGAAGGAGGAAAAGTTCACGTCCTGGATGTCGACCACCCGCGGCGAGGCGTTGCCTTCGAATTTCTCCGTCACGGTGATGCCCTTGGTCTGCGCCCCGATGGCCGTAAAGCGGAAACGGTCCAGTCCCACCCGCAGCTTGGCGCCGAAGAGTTCCTTGTTGTAGCCGGCGAATTCGGTGCGCGGGAGGTCGAGGCGGATGTCGCCGAACGCCGCTTCCTGGATGACCTCGTCCGGATCTCCCGCGTAGACGATGGAAATCTTGCGCTGCTCTTCGGTCCGGTCGTCGTAATCCACGTCCACCGATATTTTTTTCCCGACCTTGCCCTGCAGCTTGACCTGCAGCTCCTGGTCGAGGTTGAAGCCCTTCGTCAGGCTGGACGTGGTGGGCAGGCTGCGTTCCTTGACGCCGTCCTGCACGTCCAGGGGGAAGACCTGCGTATAACCCAAGTCGATCTTTTTCCGCCCGGATATGGTCAACGAGGATTCCGGCGGCAGGCCCGGAATGGCGGTGGAAAGTATTCCGGTCTGCGGAATTTCCAGCGGAGGCCGCGGGCCGGACTGGGCCGGCTCCGAGTCGTCGCTCTCATTGCCGGCGTCGTCCACGGTCCGGACCCGGTAGGTGTAGTACTGCCCCAGGATCGGCTTGCTGGTGCTGTTGGATTCCGAGTCCAAGTAGCTGGTTTGCGTCACGAGCTTCCGATTGAGCGGCCCCTGCAGGTTCACCGGGTCCGTGCCCCGGTAGAGGTTATAGCCCGCCACCGGATACGTTCCGGCCGACCCCGCCGTCCAGTGCAACTCGATGCTATCGTCGGTTTTCCCGGTGGCGGTCACATCCTGGGGAGCGACGGGAGGGATATGGGGGACGGCCGAGACCTGCGAGGCGGGCGGACAAATGTTTCCCATCCGGTCCTGCGAGGCGATCATGTAGTAATACCGCTCTCCGTTGACCAGGGGATTGTCCGGCGTGCCGCGGTCCGTATAGGTCAAACCCTTGAGAGGCTGAACCTGGAGGGCTTCCCCTTGTTCCCCCTCCTGCAACGAGCGGAAGAGCAGGTAGCCCGCCAGCCCATGCTCCCCCACCGAAAACGGCGTCTGCCAGCTCAACACGACCGACTGGTCGCGTCCCTTGGCCGCTAACGCCATGGGCGGGCACAGTTCGCCCGTGTTGACAACCTCGATGCTTGTCATGGAACTCGAGTTGCCGGCGGCATCCACGGCGATCAGCGCATAATAATACCTCGCGTTCGGCTGGGGCGGCCGCAGGGATTCGGCCGCGGAATCCAGAAAATATTCCTCGCCGATGGGTTTGCGATTCAACGGCTCGGGCCAGGCTTCCCCTGGCCCGGGCGCGGCGATTTCCTGCTCAGAACGGAAGACTTGGTAACGGACGGACAAGCCGAACGGAGAGGCCAGCGGTTCCCAGGCCAAAAGGACCTTGTCCGCTCCGGTTTTGGCCGCAAAACCCGAGGGGGGGCCCCAGTCCATGGCGGGCTGGGGGGTGGCTTGCGCAGAAGGCGTGGCACCTGTGGCCTGGATCGCCGGAACCGAAGCGGTTGCAGTGCTCGACCGGGCTTCGGGCAAAACATTCTCTTGGGCGAAGACCGGGCTTGCGCACATAGTCCAACAAACCAGGACAGCGAAAAAGGCCGTTTGTTTGCGCAAAGGAGACAAAAAACCTCCCGCGCTTCCTGACGGAAGCGATGCAAAACCCTGGAATATAATATTTTATTATCCCAAGATAAGGAAAAACTCGCAAGTTTATATTTATTCGCCAAGCTTTCCTTGACAGTTTGCATTTATCCCCATAAAATTACAAAAATATTAACAAGGGATGTCCCGGTTGAAAAATATCGAGAAGCGTTTCTGGCTGACCCTTTTGATCCTAACCGGCCTGCGTCTCTGTTTCGTCGGGCGTTTTGAATTGGCTCCCGACGAGGCGTACTACTGGGCCTGGTCCCGGCATCTCGCCTGGGCTTATTATGATCAGGGGCCCATGCTGGCATGGTTCATCCGCTTTTTTACGACCCTGTCCGCCGCGAATACCGAAACCAGTGTCCGGCTGGGAGCCGTCTTGCTGTCCGCGCTGACCTCGTGGGTTTTTTTTGTCTGGCTGCGAAAAATGTTCCGGGATGCGCGCGCCGCCTGGCTCGGGTTTCTAGCCTTGCAGGCGGCGCTGTTGTTCGCCGTCGGGGCGGTGCTCATGATGCATGACTCCCTGATGATGTGCGCCTGGGTGGCCGCGCTGTTCTTTTTCTACCGGGCGCTCTTTGAAGATTGGCAGCCGGGATGGGCCCTGGGCGCCGCCGCCTTGGGGGCGGGCGCATTGTCGAAATACAGCATGGCCCTGTTCGTCCCCTGCCTGCTGCTGTTTCTGCTGCTCTCCCGGCGGCACCGGTCGTGGTGGCGTCGCCCGCACTTGTATCTCGCCGGACTGTTCACCCTCCTGCTCGTGTCGCCGCTGCTCGTCTGGAACTCCCAGCACGGCTGGGCCTCCTTCGGGCACGTGGCCTTTCTGGGTGGAACGCAGAAAAATTTCTCGCTTTCACTCCAGACGGCGGGAGAATTCATCGCCGGTCAGCTTGCCGTCATGACGCCCCTGTTGGGCGCCTTCTGCCTGGCGGCCCCGGTCATCGCCTGGCGGGCAGGCCGTCGCGACCCGGAAACGAGGGAACAGTATTTGTTCCTGGCCTGCTTCTCCGCTCCGATCCTGCTCTTTTTCCTGCTGCTCTCGGTGCATACCCGGATTTACGCCAACTGGGCCGCTCCCGCCTATCCCGCGGCCTTGGCGATTCTTGCCGGCTGGGTTCAAAACGCCTGGAACTCCCCCGCCTCGGGTCGGGTCCGTGCCTGGGTGGGCGTGACCCTGGGTCTGGCGGCGGCCCTGACCCTGGCCGTGCATGTCGAGGCCGTCTGGGGCTTTCCGCCCCTGCGAGGCCGCGCGGCCGCCTCCTTGGACCGCATCCGCGGCTGGCGCGCCCTCGGCCAGGAAGCCGGGGAACGGCTCCGGGAGCTGCGCCGCCGGGAGCCCCGGAGCGTATTCCTGGCCGCGCGCCGGTATCAAATCGCCGCCGAACTTTCCTTTTACACTCCCGGCCAGCCTCCGGTGCAGTTGCTGCCGGAACGAGAGCCGGCCAACAACCAATACCGCTTTTGGGACCGCTCCGGCCTGCTGGCGGGCCAAGACGCCCTGTTCGTCTGCGAGGACGGCTGGGAAGCGTCGCATCTGCAATCGCGTTTCGATCGCATCGAAACCCTGCCCGTCTTCCGGGTGTACGACCGCGGACGCTTCGTGCGGGAAATCCGCTTTTTCCTCGGCCGCGGGTTTCGTCCCGCGGGCGTCGCGGCCGTGCACTACGCCCGGCGCGGGCCCGGCAGGCAACGGCCATGAAAACCCTGTCCCGCTACATGGCCAGAGAAATGATCTATCCCTTCGGCGTGAGCCTGATGGTGTTCACCTTCATTTTGATCATGGACAAAATCTTCACGCTGACGGACCTCATTCTCCAATACGGCGTCTCGGCCCTGGTCGTTCTGAAGCTGTTGCTGTACATCCTGCCCGCCACCTTCGCCATCACGGTTCCCATGGCCTGCCTCGTCGCCGTCATTGTTTCTTTTTCCCGCCTGAAGTCCGACAACGAATTGACCGCCATCCGGGCTTCCGGCATTTCCCTGCTGCCCCTGGTCCTGGTGGCGCTGGTCTTCGGGGGCGTGCTGACGGCCACCATGGTCTGGTTCAACAACCACGTGCTGCCGCAGGCCAACTTCGCCTACAAAAGCCTGTACTATGACATCGTCAGCCAGCGTGCGGCCATCGTGATCCGCGAGCATGTCTTCGTGGACGACTTCGACGGCTTTATCTTCCGCGTGGGGGAATCCGACCCCGTCAGCGGCGAGTTGCGGGATATCATCGTGTTCGCCGAGGAAAAAAACCAGCCCGAGTCCGTGAGAACCATCCTCGCCCACCGCGGTCGCCTCATCTCGGACCGTCAATCCCGGCGGGTGATGCTGCGGCTGGAAGAGGGTTTCATGCAAATGGTTCAACCCGACAATCCCCAGGCCTTCGCCCGGATTGATTTCGATACGAACCTGCTGGACCTGGACATCCACCAATCCCTGGCCAATCAGCAGCTGGAGGCAGAGCGCAGTCCGCGCGAAATGTCCATGGGCGAAATCCGGGCGGAACTGGCGCGCGGCCCCGAGGCCGGCGGCAACCCCAATCTGTTGCGGGTCGAGTACCAGAAAAAAATCTCCATTCCCTTCGCCTGCATGGCGTTCATCCTGATCGGGGCGCCCCTGGGGATCCTCTCTCCGCGCTCCGGCAAATTGCTGGCGTATTTCCTGGGCGTGATCCTGATTTTCCTGTATTACATTTTCCTCTCCGTGGGGGAAACCCTGGGCGTGGACGGGCGCATGCAACCCGACCTGGCCATGTGGCTGCCGAACTTGCTCCTGGCCGGGGTCGGTCTCTATGGTTTGTTTTGGGTCTGGCTGGACCATCCCCCCTGGCCCGCCTGGCTGCGCCCGCGCCGCAGCCGCCGGAGGACGGCATGAGCATCCTGCACCGCTACCTCCTGAAAGAATTCCTGAAACCGCTGCTGTTCGTCACGGTGGTGTTCGTCGGAATTTACGTCATCGCGCAGCTGGTGGACGACATGCGCATGTTCGTGGCGCACCACCCTCCCCTGTCGGTGATCATCCTGTATTATTTTTTCCGCGTCCCCTACTACGCCGTGCAAGTGATGCCCTTGGCGGTGCTGCTCTCGGTCCTGCTCGCCCTGGGCCAGCTGGCACGCAACAACGAGTTAATCGCGCTCCGGGGCTGCGGCGTGAGTTTCTACCAGGTCACGGCGCCCCTGTTGGCGGCGGCGCTGGTGATCTCGCTGCTGGTTTTGGGTTTCGACGAGGTCGTGATCCCCCTGACCAATCCCCGGGCGGAATACATCAAAAAGGTCAATATCGAACAGAAAGCCGATCAGATGTACCGCTACCGCCGCGACCGGGTGGCCCGCAGCGTCTCGGGCAACCGCGTTCTTTACATGCGGCACTTGGACGCCCTGGCAGGGAAAATGCAGAAAGTCATCTATCTGGAATTGGGACCAAACCTGGACGTGCGAAAAAGGCTGGACGCGCGCAGCGCGCGCTGGCGGGCGGGAGCCTGGCTTTTTTCCGACGGCATCCTGAGGGTTTTCGACCCCTCCGGCGGACTGACGCGGTTCGAGCCTTTCACCCAGTTGGCGATCCGCTTCAAGGAGTCGCCCCGTGAATTCGTCCGCGAGGAAAAGGACGCCGATCAGCTTCTATCCATGACGCTTCCGGACCTGCGCACCCGCATCCGGCTTCTCAAGGAAATGGGCAGCAATACCAACAAAGAGGAGGTGAATCTGCAGCTGAAGTTCGCCTTCCCCTTCGCCAACTTCATCCTCGTCCTCCTGGGCATCTCCCTGCCCTTCATCTTTCCCTCCGGACGCCGGGCCCTGCTGGGGGCCGCCATCGGATTCATCATCACCATCACCACGGGCTTCTTCTATATCGGCTTCATCGCCATCGGCACCTCGCTGGGAAACAACGGCACTTTCTCCCCCTTCGTCTCGGTCTGGATCGCCAACGTGTCATTCGGATTGTTGGGCGCGTGGCTGATGCGCCTGGCCAACCGTTAGGAACCGGCTCAGGTCATTTCACTCGCGAGAATCCGGTAACGCCGCCGGCCGGCCGGCACTTGAATCTCGACCTCCGTACCCACGCTGTGTCCCACCAGCCCCCGTCCGAGGGGCGAGGTGACGGAAATTTTGCCGGCGTCGAAGTCGGCTTCGGCGGGCGCGACCAGGCAAAAGCGGCTGTCTTCACCGCTGTCCAGGTCGCGCAGCTGGACGGTTTGACCCAGGGAGATTTTCCCTTCGGGAATTTTCGTCTTGTCGATCATTTTGGCCTGCGCGAGCTCCGTCTCCAGGTGGTGGATCCGGCGTTCCAGCTTGCCCTGTTCCTCCTTGGCCGCGTCATACTCGGCGTTTTCAGACAAATCCCCGTGTTCGCGTGCGGTTTTGACCGCCTGGATCACCTCCCGGCGCTTGGGTCCCTTCAATTCCTCGAGCTCCCGCCGCAGTCTTTCGAAACCCTCGGGTGTCAGATAAACCTCGGACATGCTCGGACCTCCTTTCCCAGGCAAACCATTGTAGCGGCTGCGGCCAGGCTTGTCAAAGGGCATGCGGAGCTGCTTGCAATTTCCCGCCGGTAGAAATACAATAAGATTTCAATGCGGCGGGCGCACCGCCCCCACGGGAGCCTGGCATGCCGGAGTCGGACAGAAGCCTGAAAAAAACCTGGAACTATGTGCGCGCCCAGCTCAGCTGGCGCCGGAAAATCCGCATTAAAATCATCCTGATTGTTCTGCTCCTGGCGGTTCTGCCCCTTTCCATCTTTTGCTTCATCACCTTGCGCATGGGCCTGGCCTACGTCTATTTGTACACGGCCCGGGAAACGCAGGAGAAGGTCACGCATTTCTCCAAAACCGTCGAGCTCTTTTATGGCGATCATTTCAAGCGGGCCCTGCAAGCCGCTCTGACCCTGCACCCCGAAGACTTGGAGTCGGCCAGGGCGCACGACCGTTACCTGGAACAATTGCTGTCGGAAACGCCCGACACCCTCCTGGTCACCCTGGCCGCCCCCTCGGGCCGCCTCTCGGCCTACCGTTCCTTGACGCCCCTGAGCGAAGCCCTGATCCGGGAACAAGGCCATTTCCATTCCCACCCCTTAGCCGAACGCGGTCTGGCCGGGGATCTGGGGCAAGTGCAAATTCTGCCGGACTTGCCGCAACCGCTTTTGCCCCTGCGGATTCCCCTCCGGCCCAGCCGGCATGGACCCGGCTGGACCGTCACCTACTATTTCAGCCTGCAAACCCTGTGGCAAAACCTCCTGCTGCTGCATTTCGGCCCGGACACGGACATTTTCTTAATCAATCCGCAGGGGGAAATATTGTTCGATTCCCAGGTCGACGGGGCCCTGCGCCCAGACCAAGTCCGCAGTCAGCCCAACCATCTGCTCGTCATCAACATCCGCGGCTCCCAGGTTCTTCCTCCCCCCTCGGTTTTTCCGCACAGCAACCGTTTCGGCTACCGGGTCCAGAGCGCCTCCGCGCCCTGCCCGCTGTTGAACTGGACGATCACCCTGGAACGGAACGCCAAAATCATCCACCGGCAGACGGCCACCTTGCAGATTCTGATCTTTTCCTTCTGGGGAATTTCCATGCTTTTTTCCGTTTTGGGGGGCATCTGGTTCGTGACCAAGCTGGTGCATCCCATCGAGGAGCTGGAAGCGGGCATCAAGCTGGTCAGTTCGGGCCTGATGGGGGACGAGCTGCCGGTCCGATCCCAGGACGAGATCGGGCGCTTGACCGAGACCTTCAATCAAATGACGCGGACGCTGATGCTGCGCAACGAGGAAATCCGCGGCAAAACGCGGGAACTGACCTTCTTCAACGCCATCACCCGCATCATCAACCAGTCGGTGGACCTCAAAACCTTCTTGGACAACAGCCTGCAGAAAATCCTGCAGCTGCTGCACGCCACCGCCGGCATCGCCTATGTCTTCCACCCCGTGCGCAAGGAACTGCATCCCCATGCCGTGTACGGCTTCTCCGAGGCGTTTTTGGCCCCCCAGGCGCAGGCCGATTTCAAGCAGGAGTTGATCGCGCGCATCTTTAATTCCCGCGAGCCCCTCATGCTGCGCTACCTGCGGCGTCATTCGGGCGCCCAGCACCTCCTCCGCTCCGAAGGCATTCAGGAACTGCTGCTGGTGCCCCTGCAGTCCAAGACCCGCGCCATGGGCGTGCTGTTGGTCGCCAGCCGGCGCAAGCATTCCTTTCATTACCGGGACTTGGTGCTGCTGGCCAGCATTGGCGATGAAATCGGCGTGGCGGTGGACAACGCCCTGCTGTATGAGGAATTGCAGCGGAAGATTCAGGAACTCGAAAAGGCCTACCAGGAGTTGCAGGAGCTGGACCGTTTCAAGAGCCGTTTTCTGTCCAACGTCTCCCACGAGCTGCGCACGCCCATCACCTCCATCAAGACCTACGTGGAGCTTTTTCTCCAGGACAAGATCGGCGTGCTCCAGGAGGAGCAGAAGGAAAAACTCGAAATCGTACGCCGCAACCTCAACAGCCTGATGACGCTGATCAACGATTTGCTCGCGATCGCGCGCGTGGAGGACCAAAAGGACCGCCCCAGCCAAAAGGAGAAAATTCCCATTCAGGATATCGTGGATCAGGCCCTGGCGGACACCGTCGAGATCGCCAAGGGCAAAGGCCTGCAGTTGCTGAGCCGGATCGCCTCCAAGAAATATTGGGTGGAAGTCGACCGCCAGAAAATCCTCCAGGTCATCCAAAACCTCATCTCCAACGCCATCAAATTCACCGAGCGCGGCGAGATCCTCGTCAGCGTGAAGAGGATGGAAGGCGACGGTTCCCCGCCGCAGGTGGAAGTCGCGGTCAACGATACCGGCATCGGCATCCCCACCTCGGAACTCCCCAAGATTTTCCAGAGATTTTACCAGATCGATTCCTCGCCCACCCGTAAATACGTCGGCACCGGACTGGGCTTGGCCATTGTGAAGGAGATTCTCGCGGGACACGGGACCCAGATCCACGTGGACAGCACACCCGGCGAAGGCAGCCGGTTCTGGTTCACCCTGCCCGTCCTGGACGCGGAACCGCCCGGCCCGGCCCGAGCGTGACGGCCCGGGTCGCCCGGCCGCGCTCCCCCGCCTAGATGGGGCCGGACAGCATCCGTTTCATGCCCCGCAGCGCCTGCCGGGTGCGTTCCTCGTTCTCGATGAGGGCGAAGCGGACGAACCCTTCCCCGCCCTCGCCGAAGCCGTTCCCCGGAGAGACCGCCACCTTGGCGTCCCGCAGCAGGCGGATGGCGAATTCCACGGTGCCGACCCCGCGCCAGGGTTCGGGAATCGGGGCCCAAACGAACATGGTGGCCGCAGGCTTCGCAACCTCCCAGCCGATTTTATTCAGGCCGTCCACGAGCACGTCCCGCCGCGACCGGTAGGTGTTCACGATCTCCCGCACGCACTCCTGCGGCCCATTGAGGGCGGCAATCGCCGCGACCTGGATGGGAGTGAACATCCCGTAGTCCAGGTAACTCTTGATCCTCGTCAGGATCGCCACGGCCTCGGCGTTGCCGACCATGAACCCGACCCGCCAGCCCGGCATATTGTAGGTCTTGGAGAGACTGTAGAATTCCACGCCCACGTCCTTGGCTCCGGGAACCTGGAGCAGGCTCGGGGAACGGTAATCCTCAAAACCCAATTCGGCGTAGGCGTGGTCGTGCAGGACCAGGAAGTTCTCCTCCCGGGCCAGTTCGACCACGCGCCGGAAGAAATCCAGGTCCACCGTGGCGCCGGTGGGATTTTGCGGATAGGACAGCAGCACGGCCCTGGGCTTGGGCCAGGAATTCTTGCAGACATCGGTGATGTGCTGCAGCGTCTCGTCGCCCGGCACGAGGGGAATGCTGGCGACGTTGCCCTCGGCCAGGATCACGCTGTAGGCGTGGATGGGGTAACAGGGGTTCGGCACGATCACCGTGTCCCCCGGGTTGAGCAGGGCCAGCATGAAATGGGAAATGCCTTCCTTGGCGCCGATGGTGGCGATGGCTTCCGTGTCCGGATTCAAGTCCACCTGGAAGCGCCGCCGGTACCAGTCGCAAATGGCCACGCGCAACTTGTAAATGCCCCGCGAGACCGAATAACGGTGGTTCTGGGGTTTGGCCACCGCTTCCACCAGCTTGTCCACGATGTGTTGCGGCGTGGGCAGGTCGGGATTGCCCATGCCGAAGTCAATGATGTCCTCGCCGCGCGCGCGCGCGGCCTTGGTCTCGGCGGTCACCTTGGCCAGCACGTACGGCGGAATCCGCTGGAGTTTGTTGGAGGTCATGCCACCCACCCCCCGTCTGGGGTTATCGTTCCGGCCCGGGACGGCCGGAGCTCCGCAGGGCGATTCCCGGGAAGGGATCGATCAGCGCCAAGGACCGCAGGCGTTGATAGCGGTCCCGGATTTCGCCGCCGTCCAAGGATGCCAGGCGGTGGACGGAAAAATCCTCCACCGCGAAGGAAGCCAAGGTGGCCGCCGTGGAGGCGGCCACTCTCAGGGTCTGTTCCGACAGGTCACCCAGCTTGGCCAGGGTGCCGATGAATCCCCCGGCGAAGGTGTCGCCCGCTCCCGTGGGATCTTTGATCGTTTCCAGGGGAAAGGCCGGAACCACGAACAATTGGTCGCCCCAGAAAACCAGGGCGCCGTGTTCCCCCTTCTTGATGACCACCCCGCGGGGCCCGTGCCGGCGGATCCAGCGCGCCGCCTGCAGCACATGGGGCGTCCCCGTCAACTGGCGCGCCTCGGATTCGTTGACCATGACCACATCCGCGCGAGCCAGAACCTCCAGCAGCGCTTCGCGCTGGTGGGTGATCCAGTAATTCATGGTGTCCAAAATCACCAGCCGCGGCTTGTGCACCTGGCGCAGCACCTCTGCCTGCAGAACCGGATCGATGTTCGCCAGGAACAGGAAAGGGGCGGATTGGTAGGCGGCCGGAATCTTGGGGGCGAAATCGGCGAAAACGTTGAGGCACGTTTCCAACGTGTGCGCGGTCCCGAGATCA
>Ga0315535_1002371_pt1 | contig 12068 bp, 6 predicted proteins | sample SalMarSW160220MG_2_FD_203092 | JGI IMG/M metagenome (GOLD analysis project Ga0315535, IMG submission 203092) | Salt marsh sediment microbial communities from the Plum Island Ecosystem LTER, Massachusetts, United States - Salt Marsh Sediment SW1602-20 ...
CACCAAACGGGGTATCAAACCGATCCTGGGATGTGAGGCTTATATAGCACGCCGATCAAGGCTCACAAAGAAAGATAAGAACCTGGATGCCTCAGACCATATTGTCCTGCTGGTCAAAAACGCGACAGGCTACAGAAACCTGACTACCTTGGTTTCTCTGGGGTGGACCGAAGGGTTTTATTACAAACCAAGGATCGACAGGGAACTTCTGGAAAAATACAGCGAAGGAATCATCTGCCTGTCTGCCTGTCTTGGCGGAGAGATCCCCCAGGCCATCATGCACAGGACCATTGAAGATGCGGACAGGATTGTCCTTGCGTACAAAAGAATTTTTGGGGAAGATTTTTACCTTGAGTTGCAGCGGCATCAGACCAATGACCCGGATATGAACAAGCTGGTTTTTGATGACCAGGTATTCGTGAACCGGACCTTGCTGGACCTGGGCAGACGGCACGGTGTCAAATGTGTCGCTTCCAATGATGTGCATTTCGTAAATATGGATGATGCGGAAGCACATGATCACCTGATTTGTCTCAATACAGGCAGGGACCTGGATGATCCCAAGCGGATGCGATACACCATGCAGGAGTGGTTTAAAACCCAGTCGGAGATGGCTGAGATCTTTTCTGATCATCCGGAAGTATTAAGAAATACACTGGAGATTGCCGATAAGGTTGAAGTCTATGAACTGAACTCCAGTCCTGTTATGCCCTTTTTCCCGCTTCCTGAAGGGTTTGATAATGAAGATGATTTCCTGAAACACCTCACCTACGAAGGTGCAAAAATAAGATACGGTTCCATCAAGGAAGAGATCCGTGAGCGCATCGATTTCGAATTGGAAACGATCCAGCGCATGGGTTTCCCCGGCTACTTCCTGATTGTGCAGGACTTTATCTCTGCAGCAAGAAAAATGGGTGTTTCTGTCGGACCGGGAAGGGGTTCGGCTGCCGGATCGGCAGTTGCCTACTGCCTGGGGATCACAGATATTGATCCCATCAAATATGACCTGCTGTTCGAAAGGTTTCTGAACCCGGACCGGATCTCAATGCCTGACATTGATATAGACTTTGATGAGGACGGGCGTGATGAGGTGCTCCGCTGGGTAGTTAAAAAATATGGCCATGAACGGGTGGCCCACATCATCACCTTTGGTACCATGGCGGCAAAAATGGCAATCAGGGATGTGGCCCGGATCCAGAAGCTGCCATTGCCTGAAGCAGACCGCCTGGCCAAACTGGTTCCGGAAAAACCCGGCACCACCCTGACCAGTGCCTATGAGGAGGTACCCGAATTAAAAGCAGAACGTAACTCGGCCAATCCGCTGATTTCAAATACACTGCGAATTGCAGAAAGACTGGAGGGATCTGTCAGGCAGACCGGTCTGCACGCATGCGGCGTGATCATTGGCAGGAATGACCTTACCCAGCATCTTCCGGTATGTAAATCAAAGGACTCTGATTTGCTGGTTACGCAATTTGATGGTCATTTTGTTGAGGATGTGGGCATGCTGAAGATGGATTTCCTGGGACTGAAGACCCTTTCCATCATCAAGGATGCCATTGACAACATTCGTGATTCCAAAGGGATCGAGATTGACATTAATCACCTTCCCATGGATGATGCCGCCACCCTGGATCTTTATTCAAGGGGTGAAACCACCGGATTATTCCAATTTGAGTCTCCCGGGATGAAAAAATACCTGAAGGACTTGAAACCCAATCGTTTTGAGGATCTGATTGCCATGAATGCCCTCTACCGGCCAGGCCCCATGGAATACATCCCCAGTTTTATTAACCGGAAACACGGGAAGGAGAAAATCGAATACGATCTTCCCGAAATGGAAGAATATCTGCGGGATACATACGGGATCACGGTATACCAGGAGCAGGTAATGCTGCTCTCCCGCAAGCTGGCCGGATTCACCAGGGGGGAGGCAGATTCATTGAGAAAAGCCATGGGCAAGAAGATCAAGAAGATGATGGACGAGCTCAGGGTGAAATTCCAGGAGGGCTGTTTGAAAAACGGGATCCCTCAGAAGAAAATTGAAAAGATCTGGACGGATTGGGAAGCTTTTGCACAATATGCTTTCAATAAATCCCACTCCACCTGCTACGCTTACGTCTCGTACCAGACAGCCTATCTGAAGGCCAACCATCCTGCCGAATTTATGGCTGCAGTATTGAGCCGGAACATCACTGATATTAAGAAAATCGGCCAGTTCATGGATGAATGCAGGCGCATGTCCATCCAGGTACTGGGTCCGGATGTGAATGAAAGCAATGTAAGATTTACCGTAAACGACAAAGGTGACATCCGATTTGGTCTGGGTGCCATCAAAGGAGTTGGAGAAAACGCTGTAAGAAGTATCATTGAAGAACGGACAAAAAACGGTCCCTTCAGGGACATTTACGATTTTGTTGAACGAAATGACCTGCACCAGGTAAACCGGAAGAATTTTGAAGGGCTGGTGATCGCAGGCGCACTCGACTGTTTTAAGGATATTTCGAGAAGCCAGTATATGGATACTGTGGAAGAGGAAGAAGCCACTTTCGTGGAACAATTGATCAAATACGGAAACAAGATACAATATGAACGTGACACGCCCCAGCAAAATCTGTTTGGGGAGACCAATGCCATTGCCATCTCAAAACCTGAACCTCCTGACCTGGCCGAATGGGATGATGCCACCAAATGCAAAAGGGAAAAGGAACTGATCGGTATATACCTCACCTCCCACCCGCTGGACAGATATAGGCTGGAGATAGATTCGTTCTGCCCGAACAGCCTGCAAGATTTGAGTGATCTGGAAAAATTCCGTGGCAGGGACGTGACCTTCTGCGGAATGGTAAAGAGTGTCCGTGACGGTGTGGACCAGTGGAGAAATAAGCCCTACCTGCTGGCCCAACTGGAGGACTATACCGATACCTATAACCTGAGGTTGAAGAATGACGACTACGTGAACTTCAGGCAATACTTCAGTCCCGATGTGGCCCTGATGATCCGGGCAACAGTGAATGAATGGAGCCCGAAGAACGAACCTCAGAAAAAGATCTACTCCCTCCGAATTAAAATGATTTACATGCTGGCCGACGTGCGTGAAAAGCTTGTCAGATCGGTGGATATACTTGTGGACATTAATCAGATCAACAGTGATCTTATTGAAAAGATTGAGCGTTATACAGTACAGGAAAACGGCAAGTTGCTTAAGTTCCGTGTTAGTGACCAGGAGAGCCAGATGAAAGTGAACCTTTTCTCCAGGAAAAAACAGGTGGCCCTTACCGATGAATTCATGGATTTTCTGAAGCGAAGCACAGAATTTGAATTCCGTTTCGCGTAACGGTTTTTTTTATAATTTTGACTCAAATTAAATCCAAATAACAATGGCATTAGAAGCAACAGACAGCAATTTTGATGAACTTGTATTGAAAGCAGATAAACCGGTCATCGTTGATTTCTGGGCGGAATGGTGTGGACCGTGCCGCATGGTTGGCCCAATTGTAGAGGAAGTTGGAGTAGATTATAAAGGCAAGGCAGTTGTAGCAAAAGTTGATGTGGACAGCAATCCTGGAATCACTGCCAAATACGGAATCAGAAATATTCCTACCATTCTCTTCTTTAAAAATGGAGATGTGGCTGACAAGCAGGTTGGGGCGGTTCCAAAAAGTACAATCGTCGGCAAGCTTGAAGCACTTCTTTAGAATTTCCTGCCAATTACAAGAATATCATCCAGCTGCGCCAACTCACCCCTCCATTGTTCAATGGTCTGGTCAAGTACATCTCGCTGCTCCTCCATGGACAGATCCTGTATTTCCAGGATGAGTTTTTTCAGGTTTCCGTACTTGAACTTTTTCATGAACTCTCCGCCGAACTGGTCCGCATACCCATCGGAGAACAGGTAAACCGTATCCCCGGACCGAATCTCCAGTCTCTGATTGGTGTATTCCATATCTGTATTGAATGAGGACCGCCCAATGGAAACCTTATCCGCTTTTGTCTCCAGGATTTCACCATTTCTGACCAGGTAAAGCGGATTAAATGCCCCCGCATATTCAAGCGCATTTTCGCCTGGAATATAGCTGGCCAACGCCAGGTCCATCCCGTCCAGAACATCACCGGCATCACTCCGCTTGTGAAGGGTGGAAATCACCTCCCGGTTCAACCGGGTAAGAATCTTCCCCGGTTCCAGGATCCCATATTCACGAACAATTTTTGTAAGCGAATTGTGACCAATTATGGACATAAAAGCACCTGGAACACCATGACCTGTACAATCCACTGCTGAGAAGAACTGCCTTCCGTCCACCTCCTGGAACCAGTAAAAATCACCGCTAACAATATCTTTTGGCTTGAAAAGGATAAAGGTATCCCTGAAGGGTGGTTTTTCCGGCAGGATCGCAAATTGGATCCTTTTGGCATACCTGATGCTATCCGTAATATCTTTGTTCTTCTGCGCCAGTTCCTCCTTCTGTGCCACAACTGTTGCGGTGCGTTCCCTGACTTTCTCTTCCAGAACGGCATTTTCTCTTCGCAGCGCTTTTTCCCTGATCTTGATATAGGTGAAAACAACCATTCCAAAGGCGAAGATCACCGACAGGATGAAATACCAGGTCAGATAGATGGGTGGCCTGATCTCAAACTGGAAGGAGACCGGTTCCTCATTCCAGACTCCTTCGCTGTTTCTCGCTTTTACAAGAAATGTGTATTTGCCAAAACGCAAAGCAGGATAGGTGACCCGGGTTTGCGCATCAGGGGCCCGCCAGTCCAGATCTACCCCCTGAAGCATGATCTGGTAAAGAACCGCATCCGGATTTAAAGTGATACAACGGTATTCAAAAATGATCGAATTCTGTTTGTGGGACAAAGGTTGATCCCAGTTCAGCGGAAAAGACTCATGATTTACCTCGAAACCTGTAATATGGATCTGGGGTTCGGTAGTCCTGACACCTTCTTCAGACGGTGCAAACCGTGTCACCCCTTCCACAGTTCCAAACCATACATATCCGTCATGGTCCACCAATGTGGCATCGGGTTTGGTTTCAATCCCCACAAATCCACTGCTTGGTGTAAACGCATAAAGCTTCTCTTCACCTGGAACAAAGGTGTTGAGTCCCTTATTGGTCCCGATATAAACGTTGTTGAACCTGTCGCAGCTCAACAGGTTGATCAGGTTGGCCAAAAGCCCGTCTTCCACGGAAAGTGTCCGGATAACTTTTTGTTGCTCCGGACCATAGATCAGGACTCCCCTTCCTTCAGTCCCTATCCAAATATTCCCGTTTAAATCCTCTGTAAAGCACTTGGGTGTGAAATCAAACCCCAAATCAGGCTTGATAATGGTATCCCCTTCAATGAGTGAAATTCCTTTACCCGCAGATCCTACCCAAATCCTGTTCTTTGAATCTGCATACAAGGCGGAAATCTCATTCCCCCGCAGGCCTTTCTCCTGAGACAGCCTTTCGACGTGCCGTTTGTCAATTTCAAAATAGACAAGACCTTCCAGGGTCCCCACCCACAGATTGTTCTCCCCGTCAATATCCATCCCCAAGACCTGCAGATTCTTTATGTTGTTGTTGATCAGCGGATCAAAAAGGTATCTGCCGAAACTGTCGTAACTGTAAACACCATCCTTCTCCGAACCAATCCAGATGGTGCCACTTTGGTCTTCCTTTAAATAGGTAACACGGCTCCCTTTCAATTGATGAAAATCCCTGAACTCCCCCCCCTGTGATATATTGCTGAGCACGGAGATCCCTTCGTTGGTCCCGAACCAGTACTCTCCATTTCCTGTCTGAAGAATAGACCATACCTGTGCGTCGATCAGACCATCTGATTCAAAATAGGAAATGAAGTAATCACCTTTATACACGCACAGGCCATTCTCATGGGTTCCGATCAGTATATTCTTCTCCCTGTCCTCCATAATCGTCCAGATCTTCTGTCCGGGAAGCCCGTTTTCAGGTCTGAAAAGCTTCGGTGGATCATCTTCGTGTAAGCTGATCATTCCCCCGCCCCAGGTTCCAGCCCAGATATTTCCATTTGAGTCCTCATACAGGGTGCTTACCCAGTTGGAACTCAGCCCAGATTCGATCAGATCAAACATCTGAGCCTCACCCTTCTCAGGATCGTACCGGTAAAGCCCACCGTTATATTTTCCAAACCAGGTATGTCCGTAGGAATCTACCAGAACGCAGGTAGTATTGTAGTATTGGGGAATTCCGTTCAGGATTACGTTGTCAAATTTTGTACTGTCCCTGTTGTATACCTTTACATTCAGATCAGTAACGAAATAGATGGCCCCTGACGGATCCACATATCCTCCAAATACCCGGTCCGAAATTTCATTCCCGGTATATTGCCTGAACTTCAGATTACCGGCACTTTCAGAAGGATTAACCAATTCGATTACACCGGAAGCCTCTGTGGTAAACCAAATGTGCCCGGCTGTATCCTCAACAATGGAAGTCACGTTGGAACTGATCTGGCTGTCCAGACTACCCACCACTTCAAACGCCTTCCCTGTGAACCTTGAAACTCCGCCCCCCGTATGTCCGAACCAGATTTGACCGCTCCTGTCCTCACAAATGGCTCGGACTCCGTTCTCGGAAAGTCCATTGCTGCTGGAATAATTAATAAAAGCAGAGCCGTCGAAACTTGAAACCCCTGCCTGGGTTCCCAGCCAGTACACATCGTTCCTGTCCTGGATGACCTTGTAAACCGTTGATTGTGCCAGTCCTTCCGATATGGAAAACTGTTTGAAAAACAGCTGTTGACCCTGGAGCGGAATGGCCATGAGCAGTAAGCCATAAAAAACAATTCGTCCCCCCAAAGGAAGACGAATTGATCTTTCAACCCTATGTCTGAACATACTAATAAGATTTCGGGATAAAGAAGAAGGTGCCATCTTCATCTTCAAGTCCGGCAATCTTCCCGAACTGTGGCTTCTGCTGATTGCTATTCACAACTGCCGAAGTCACTTTCAGAACAATGCTCTCAATGGGAACACAGGCATCCGGACTGTTTGCCAGCACATTGGCAAAAGTCCTGGTAAACTGACTGTCGTCCACCGCAAGTTCATAACCCGCAGAAGAGAAAACCTGTGAAGATTTAAACCTGGTGGCTTCCCAGTCATTGCAATCCCTAACCACAGGTTCCGACCGCATGGCCTGGTAGAAACTTGCACCGGATTCGCAGGCGTCGGTAATTACCAGGGTGTGATTCACAAAATCGGGATACGATTGCATGGAGGCTTTCAACGCATTCACATTGAAATAGGTAAATTCATCATCGCGGTTTGCGTCCGTGGGAATCCAGTAGCCCGTTTCATTGATATATTTTCCGTGACCCGCATACCAGACCAAAATGGAATTGACCCTGTTGCTTCTGATCAGGTCCCTCAGTTCGATGGCAAAAAATCTTTCCATGTCCTGTTTGGTCATGTCTTTCTTGTGAATAAAGTTGTGCACCTGGTACTTTGCAAGAGCCCTTTTCATGAGGGTAATATCTTTTGTCGGGCCGTCAAGGCTGGCAAATGTCTCATAATTGGAATTCTCAATAAAAACAACCCATGTTTTACCCATGGGATTGTCCCCGAACGCCTGTGCATCCCTGTTCAGTGTAAATTCTGTTTCGGATACGTTGCCGAACAAATCCTCAACCTGAACGGTTATCTTCGTCTTGTTCTCAATCCGGATCATGGCTGAGAATGAAGGATTGATGTCACTGGGGATATAGCTGGCAGATACGCTATCAATAAAAATGTGCTTGATGGTGCTTTCATCTGCGATCCTCCCCTCAAGGTAGATCACAGGCTCGTCATTATCCAGGTAGAGGATATTGTTTTCCGATCCGTAAGGGGCAATGATCTGAACCACCGGGGGATCTACCTCGGTTCGTCTGACAGTAAAAATCGCAGTTTCCGAATTGTCATAGACATCTGTAACTTGCACTGTGATCTGATCCGACTCCCTTACATTGACACTGGCCAGAAACTCGTAACCATCCTCTTTCTTCTCAACAGGCACAGTGAAGCCGTTTACCTGAAGAGATTTTATGCCGCTTTGATCAGAAATAAGGCCGGTTACTGCGATCACCTGGGTACCCCTTGGAATATCGACACTGTTACTGGCATTTGAAAGAGGGTCAATAAGCTTGACCGTCGGCTTCTCCTCTTCCCTGTTCAGTTCGAACATCCGCTTGGTGGCCTCTTCGTGCAAACGTTGTGCAGTGCCATCATATTTGGACATGGCCAGCAGTTTTTCATAGTCTGCAATCGCCTTCTCATAATCCCGGATCTGCTCATATGCCCCGGCTCGTTTATAATATACTTCCGCAAGTTCCTTGTCCAGTTCAGTCACCTTTGTGTAATCGATGATTGCAAAAGCCCCCTGATTCAGAATGGAATAATAGTCTCCCCTCAATAAAAAAATATCCTTTTCATTGGGATACTCGATGGATGCAATGGAAAGCACTTCAATGGCCTTGGGGTAGTTTTGCTGCGCAGCCAGGATCTTGCTTTGAAGAAGCAATCCCTTCAGATGGGTGGGTTCAAGCTGAAGTACCTCCAATACTGATTTGTAAGCGGCACTGTAATTTTCTTCTTTGTAAAGCAGGTTGGCAAGTGCAAAATGGACTTCTACTACCTTCCGGTTTTCTCCAATGGACTGCATATATGCAGCTTCAGCCTCCTGGACCATACCCAGCTTCTCATAAACCTTGCCAAGGTTGTAATATCCTTTTTCATCTTCCTTAATTTTCAGGCACTTACGACAATCAGCGAGAGCATCCTGGTAATGTTCCAATTCAATCAAAACCACGGACCTTTCCTGGTAGGCTTCGAGAAAGTTATTCTTCATTTCCACGGCCTTATTCAACCTGTCCAGGGCTACTTCATTTTTTCCCTGGAGATGGTATGCCGTCCCTGCATAATAGTACAACCCGGCATCCTTTTCATTAAACACAATGGCCCGGTCGAAATCCACCCCCGCTTTTACATAATCCTTCTGGTTTATATATGCGATGGCCCTCTGGATATAAGCCTTTTCATTATCGGGTTCAAGTTCAATGGCATTTGTAAACTGTACAATCGCATCCTTGTAATTCATTTTTTTCGCAAACTCCTCCCCGGCCTTAAAATACTGTTTCGCCGACTGGGCCTGCAAAAGCAGGGTCCCAAAAAGCGGCAACAGGATCAATATACTTGCTATCCTTTTCATGAACGTACAGTTTTCTTAGTTTACGTGTTCCCCTCTTATATGTTACTTAAAGTGTTACATTTTAGACAAATATAAAAATTCTGACCATGAATGAAACAGTTTCCTCAATGAACAGCCGGGTTGTAATTCAAAAATATCTCCAGAGATGTTTCATTGAAACCCAATTTCTCAACCGGGTCACCCCATAAAAACGGAGCTATGACCCCCTGGCTGAAGGAAACCTTTCCTGTAAATACACGAGCCTCATCCCAGAGTCCGGACTTAATAAAAGAGTTAAGCAGTTCTGCCCCTCCCTCCACCAGAACGGACATTATCTGCTGATCAAAAAGTCCCTCCATCAGATCTTCCAGATCATAGGAAGGATCCACATGGATGCTACGTGTCCTTCCTGAATATTTTCCCTGAACCCCTGTAAACACAAGGGTCTCCTGTGAACCATCCAGAATATTTGCATCTCCAGGTAATCTTCCGTTTCTGTCCAGGGTGATCCTTACCGGCTGGTCACCGGTCCACCTCCTGATATTCAAGCTCGGATTGTCAGTAATCACCGTATTGGTCCCAACCATAATGGCAGACTCTTCTGACCTCCATTTGTGAACCAGCGTCCTGCTCACATCATCTGTGATCCAGTTGGTCCCCACCGGATCCCCTGGTTCCCTGACCAGGTCCAGGTATCCATCCTGCGTCTTCGCCCATTTCATGATCACATAGGGCCTCTTTTTCTCATGAAAGTGGAAGAACCTCCGGTTCAACCGGTATCCCTCCTCTGCAAGGCAACCTCTGTGCACTTCCACGCCTGCCTCCTCCATCAGACGGATTCCCAGCCCGTTGACACTGGGAAAAGGATCCAGATTGGAGATTACCACCCTCCGGATTTTCTTCTGCATGATCAGCAGGGAGCAGGGCGGTGTTTTGCCCTGATGAGCACAAGGCTCAAGGTTGCAATAGAGGGTTGATTCGGGAAGCAGCGACTGATCTTTGACTGCACGAATGGCATTTACTTCTGCATGCGGACCACCGAATTCGTGGTGATACCCTTCACCGATTATCCTGTCATGATGCACAATGACACTCCCAACGAGCGGATTGGTCCGGGTCAGGCCCAATCCCTTTCGCGCCAGTTCAAAACAGCGCATCATGTATATTTTATCTTTCTCTGTCAACCGGATGATCCTTTATTGCTATTTTTGAATATGCTCCAAAACCATGCCACAATCAGAGATATCAAAATGCATCTTCATCGTGAGATCTCTGCTCTTTATCCTGAAGGTGAAACTTCTTCAATGATTCAGATCATCCTGGAGCATTGCGGATTTCCATCCCCGGATTACCTGCTTGAACCACTCAGGGAACCGGGATCTGAAATCATCGGGCAAATTAATGAAATTGTATACGATATTCACACCCACAGACCCATCCAGTACATTCTTGGGTATTCAATATTCTGTGGATTGAAAATACATGTAAAAGAGAACATATTGATCCCGAGGCCCGAAACAGAAGAAATGATCTACCTGATTGTTGCCAACACCAAAAGAAAAGTCACCTCCATTCTTGATCTTGGAACAGGATCGGGGTGCATCGCCCTGGCTTTGAAAAAACAGTATCCCCTGGCATCTGTGACCGGTCTGGATTTGAGCGCACCTGCCCTGGATCTTGCTGCAGAGAACGGAGCTGCCCACACGCTTGATGTGGAGTGGATCCAGGCTGATATGCTTGATTCATCCATTGTTGGAACACTTGATCAATTCGACCTTGTTGTAAGCAATCCTCCCTATGTGCTCGAAGAGGAGAAGGAGTTCATGGACAGGAATGTTCTGGAGTTTGAGCCCCAGGAAGCCCTTTTTGTGGAAAGCCACGATCCGCTGAAATACTACCGGAGCATCGCTTCAATTGCCAGATCAACCCTGTCGGAAGAGGGGGAACTGTGGGTGGAAATTAATGAGCGTTTCGGAACTGAAACAGCTCAGGTACTTGAGTTGGCAGGATTATCAGAGATTGTTATTTATAAAGATATCCATGGAAAAGAACGTTTCATCCAGGCCAGAAGGTGACAAAACAGATTACAGGGCAGCACTCCATAGAGCCGCAACCCTGTGCAGCCGGCAGGAGCAGTGCTCCAGCCATATCCTTGACAAACTCAGGGAGTGGAAGGTAAGTGACAGTGATTCTGAAAAAGTGATCGGGGTGCTGAAAGAGGAAAAGTTCCTGGATGATTCCCGTTTTGCAGGATTCTATGCAAAGGATAAATTCCGGTTGAACGGGTGGGGAAAGGTCAAGATTACCCACATGCTGAGACAAAAACATATCAGCGAGGAGGTGATTGATCAGGCCCTCGCACAGATTGATGATGGGGCTTATTATACTACCTGCCTGGAACTGATCAGGGCCAAATCAGCCTCCCTGAATGATAAAAACCCATATTCGCGGAAAGGCAAGCTTTACCGCTTTGCTGCCGGGCGTGGATTCGAACCCGAGCTGATCCATAAGACATTGAATGAGATAGAAAAGGAATGGTGACCAGGTCCCATATCTTTTCTATCTTTGAATGAAATATTCCGAGAATGATTACATCCGATCAGATCAAAGACCTCAGTGAGCGCCTGGTTGCGTTAAGGAGGCATCTTTGACGTGGATGGCAAAACCATCCAGATAGAAGAAGAACAGCAACTTACCAACGATCCCGAGTTCTGGAACGATCCCAAGTCTGCAGAAGAACAACTGAGAAAAATCGCCCGGCTAAAAGACTGGGTCGATGGGTACCGGAGTGTGGAAACCGCCCTGGAGGACCTGAATGTGCTGACCGAATTCCTGGAGGCCGGAGAAGCCACCGAAGCAGAGGTGGAAACACAACTGTCT
>Ga0315535_1002372_pt1 | contig 12066 bp, 10 predicted proteins | sample SalMarSW160220MG_2_FD_203092 | JGI IMG/M metagenome (GOLD analysis project Ga0315535, IMG submission 203092) | Salt marsh sediment microbial communities from the Plum Island Ecosystem LTER, Massachusetts, United States - Salt Marsh Sediment SW1602-20 ...
CGTTGCCATCACTGTCCAGACCCAGTTCGTGCCCGTAAAGGGGCAGCCCTGCCTCTAAGCGGAGTGTGTCGCGGGCCCCGAGACCCACAGGTGAAGCGCCCTCTTCAATGAGCCGGTCCCAGAGCATTAAGGCATTATCCTGCCCGACGAATAGCTCAAAACAGAGCGGTTCGCCGGTATAGCCGGTCCGGGCAACCATCACGTCCGCGCCTGAGATCGTGACAGTCCCCACGCTGTTTCGTTTTGGCTCCGGGAGTTCCCCGGTTGAGATAACACTTTGCAGTATCTGTCGTGACCGTGGACCCTGGAGAGAGAGCATGGAGATCTCTTCGGTTCGGTCAAGGAGTTCAACCTTGCTGATCCCTAAAAGGAGTGTTTGAAGGTGCTCCCAGTCCTTATCCCTGTTGGCCGCATTCACCACTAACAGGTATTCATCCTCTTCAAAACGATAGAGATATGCATCATCAACAGCCCCCCCGGTTTCATTCGGGATGAGGGTGTACTGGGCGCCCGTTGTCCTGATATCGAGGGCTTCCGCATTATTGGTCAGGGCATGCTGGAGGAACTTCAATGCGCTTCCACCCCTGACGATGAACCGGCCCATATGCGACACGTCAAACAGCCCTGCCTCTTTTCTGGTGGCTAAATGCTCTTTTACAATGCCCGTTGGATACTCCACGGGCATCTCCCATCCGCCGAATTCCACCATCTTGGCTCCCGCGGCCACATGCCGGTCGTACAAGAGTGTTCGTTGAAGTTGGTTCATTGATTGTCCTCATTCCTAACCCGGATAAACCTGGAAAGTGCCTAAAGTTGATGTTTGCTTTTCATTCGATGTTCGACGTTGGATGTTCGACGTTCATCTTTTTCTACCCCCCTTTAGCGGGGCTTTCCGGCACATCCACCTCCACAAAGATATTGTTTGCCTCGTCATTCCTGAGTGTCAGAACAAAATCCCTCAGTTTGACAGCCACGGGATCTTTGAGGGGGGCACGTCCCTGGATCTGGATGCTGGTTCCAGGGACTATCCCCATCTCCCTTATCCTCCTGCCCATATCACCGGTTGAGGAAACCCTTCTTATAATCCCCTTCTGATTATCTGACATCTCCCGCATTCTTATAACTTTCTTCATGGCGAGTATTCACTCCTCTTCAATTTAAAATAGAAATCCAAGATGTATCTTTTCATGGAGTAAAGGATCGGTGGAGTATTGGAAAAAAGTGGCGTACTCCGAAATTCTCAAGTTGCGTAAGAGGTTTGTTTTGGTTCGTTCAGGAAAAGGAGAACCACGGATACTTTTTCCTCGCGAGGCATTTCCAGAGCCACCACCCCATCACTCCAATATTCCAGTACTCCAATACACCGTAGGTGTTTACGTCTTAGGAAACCGGCTGAAGGCAGTCACGGATTCGGCTCAAATTCCCGGGAGACGCCACCAGCAGTTGTTCTTCGATCTTTTTTCCGCCCAAGTACTCATTGAGGAAAAACCCATCCCCATTCATCTTGTAAAACTTTGCCCCCGCCGCCTCAACAATGACCCGGGTTGCGGCCAAGTCCTGATATGTTTCATGGGTGATAACCGCTGCCTCTGCCTGGCCTCCGGCAACGTAACAGAGATGAGCGGCCGTGCATCCGAGGCTACGGATTTTCCCTGGGAAGGAGGCATGATAGTGGTTGTGAAAGCGTGCGTAGGTGAGGAGGACGCTCTCATCGTTTATGTCTGACTGCTGGCTTAAGGCATGGATTTCATTGTTTCCCCGGTAGGCCTTTTGGCCTGCACGGCCATAAAAGAGGTCTCCTGTCGCAGGCATATAGAACACGCCAAAAACGGGCCAGGAGTTTTCAAGCAGGGCCAAAGAGATCCCCCAGACAGGGATGCCTGCCTGGAAATTGGCAACACCGTCCAAGGGGTCAAAGACCCATAGAAACCTTTTGTTATCATGGCTATAGCCTTTGTCTTCCCGGTTGTTTGCAAATATGAGATGTTCAGGAAAATGGGTTGCAAGCCGGTCCTGAAAAAAATCGGTCAGATGGAGCTCCGCTTCCGTCACCAACGCCTCATCAAATCTTACATCTCTTTTTCCCTTTCCGTAGTAGGAAAGCGCCTCCTCTCCGACATCACGAATTGCCTGCATGGCAAATTCCGTCAAGTCTTCAATGTTATGCACTTCTGCAACCACTGTCTTACCTCCTGATTAAGAATTCAAGAATTTAGGAATTCAAGGATTGAGTGAAATACTCTCTTCTTAATTCCTCAATCCATCAATCCCCTAACCCAAAATGGCCCTCGAAACAATAGTCTTTTCCATTTCCTTGGTACCCTCGTAAATTTCCAATATCTTGGCATCCCTGTATAGTCGCTGGACCTTGTATTCGTCAATGTATCCATAACCGCCGTGCATCTGGAGCGCCTCATCGGCACAACGGACTGCCATTTCAGCGGAATACCATTTGGCCATGGCGATGAGCCCGTGATCGATCTTACCCTGATCCACGGACCAGGCCGCCTCATAGTATAGATTTCTTGCCGCCCTGATCCAGGTGGCCATCTCGGCGATCTTGAACTGGGTCACCTGGAAAGAGGCTAAGGATGCACCGAACTGGCGCCTCTGCTGGGTATGACGGACAGATTCCTCGAGCGCGGCCCGGGCCAGACCAACGGCCTGGGCGCAGATGTGAAGCCTGGTGCGGTTAAAAAAGGCCATTAACTCATGGAAGCCTTCACCCTCTTTGCCTACTAAGTTCATAGCAGGCACCCGGACATCATTAAAAGCCAGCTCCGCTGTATCAGAAGCCCGGATACCTAATTTTCCCCTGATCTTTGACGATTCGTATCCGGGTGTCTCTGTCGGGACCAGGATAAAGCTGTGTCGCTTATGATGGGAAGGGTTTTCCGGATCGGTCTGGCAAAAAATAAGCATATATTTGGCCAAGTTGCCATTTGTAGCGAACATCTTGGAGCCGTTGATCACCCACTCATCGCCATCTTTGACAGCGGTGGTGGTAGCACTTGTGACATCACATCCGGCGTCAGGTTCTGTAATGGCAGTTCCCATAATCGCTTCCCCTGCCACCAACTGTGGAAGGATCAGCCGTTTCTGATCTTCCGACCCAAACAGGCCGAGTAGCTCTGCCCCAAAGGTGGTGGACATGATGGCCTGGCCGATCCCGGGATCCACGGCCCAAAACTCTTCCACTATGAGACAATATTCAAAAAAGCCGTATCCGGCCCCATCGAACTCTTCATCAATAAACACGCCAACGAACCCGAGTTCACATGCCTTTCGCCACAGATCCAGATCAAAGGATTCATTCCGATCAAACTCCTGTGCCCTGTCCGGAAATTCCCCGGTTGCAAATTCCCGGGCCGCTTTTATGATATCCTGCTGCTCTTTGGTGAGTGTAAAATCCATCGTTTACTCCTTACGCGTCTGCTATAATGCCTCTTTCAAGGCATTCACAACCTTGAAAAGATCATCCGCAACCCCGTAATCCGCAACCCTGAAGATGGGGGCCTTCCTGTCTTTATTGATAGCAATCACAGTGCCTGCGCCTGTGATCCCGGCCACATGCTGAAACGCCCCGCTGATGCCGAAGGCAAGATACACCTTGGGCTTCACGGATTTCCCGGACGTGCCTACCTGGTGGAATTTCGGCAACCAGTTCTTGTCCACCACAGGCCGGGAACAGGAGAGGGTGGCTCCAATAAGATCTGACAATTCCTTGATCGTGGCAATATTCTCCTCTTCGCCGACCCCCCTCCCTATGGATACCAAGAGTTCGGCCTGGGTAATATCGATTTCACCGGCCCCGGTATCAACAAACTCGACAAACTCCTTCTTAGGTTCGGTCAGCCCAGCGGGGAATTCCTGTTTCACTATCTCTCCCTGCAATCCCTCCACATCATCTGGAGGTAGAAAGGCCCCTGGCCTTACGGTGATCAAATAACCGGGGGATTCCTTGAATGAAACCTTGGAAAAGAGCTTCCCGCTGTAAATCTGCCGGAAGACCATTGGGCGACTGTCCTCTATCTGAATATCCACGCAGTCAGTGGCAAGGGGAAAGCCTGTCTTGATGGCAAGGGCAGGCGCAAGGTCCATCCCCCAGGATGTATGACCGATAAGCGTGAGGAAGGGAGTACGTTCGCGAATAAGACTGTCAAGGATCTCCTTGTAGAGGTCGGCATTAAAAATTTCAAGCCGGTTATCCTCAAAGGTGATGACCCGATCTGCCCATTTAGCCAGATCGTCCGCAAATCCCTCATCTTTTCCTCCGAGGAGTATGGCGGTCAGGTTGTAGGAAGAGGTCCGGCACAGTTCTTTAGCCTTAAAGAGCATCTCAAAGGTAATTTCTCTTATTCCACCTTTTCTATGTTCTACGACAACAAATATTTCGCCCATTTAAATGCTCACCCCCTTCTCTTTGATGATCTGGATAATCTGCCCTGCAACCGAAGAGGGGTCTCCCTCTATCATTTCGGCCCCTTCGGTCTCCGGCGGGAGAAAGACCTCCTCAATCATGGTTCGCCGTGCGAGATCATCCTCTGAAAGACCTAAATCCTCCACATTGATGACAACAAGTTCCTTTTTCCTCGCCTTTCTTATCCCCATGATAGAGACATATCTCGGCTCATTGATGCCGGTCTGGATGGTAAGAAGGGAGGGAAGTCTTATCTTAGACACCTCATCCATCCCGCCTTCCAGTTCCACCCTTATGGTGGCGTCATTTCCTTCGGGTTCCATGCCGGTTACCACAGCCGCATGGCTCAGCCCCAACTCTTCCGCCAACATGATTCCCACCATTGCGCAGTTGTCATCGTCCGCCTGGACCCCCGTCAGTATAAGGTCATATTCCAGATCTCCGATTGTTTTTGCAAGGATCTTGGAGATGACAAATCCGTCTAATTCACATTCTCCCGGCTCAATCCTGATGGACTTGTCCGCCCCCATTGCCAGGGCCCTCCTCAAGATCTCCTCATCATCCTCATCCCCAATGGTTATAGCGGTCACAGTTCCGCCGAACTTCTCCTGGAGAAGAACCGCTTCTTCGATGCAGTAGTTGTCCCAGTCATTAATCACATATGCCAGGGCATCCTTCTTAACACCCTTTTTGAGTTCATCAATCTCAAGGTCCACCTCTTGGGTCAAGGGAACCCTTTTTATGCAAACAATGATATTCATATCGCACCTCCTAACCCGGATAAACCGGAAAAGTGGCTAAAATGCCTAAAGTTGATGTTTGTTTTTTCACGCCTTGCGTGATTGGATGTTTCCCGCTGACAGCGGGATTCGACGTTCATCTTTTTATTTTATGGTAACCACCAAGATATATGGTTTTCCCGACCTTCGACCGCAGGCCTCTGGCCTTCTCATGCAATCATCAATCGACAATCATCAATCCCCCAATCCCCCAATCCCCTAATTCCCTAATTCCTCAATGTGGAGATAAGAAGTCCCATCAGATCAACTACTCTCATCTCATCTTCCATTCCGCCGGTCTTAATGGCATCTTCAAAGTGTATGTAGCAGAAGGGACACGCGGTGACAATGACATTTGTGCCTGCCTCTTTGGCCATCTGTATTCTTTTTTCGGCCATCCGCATCTCCTCCTGCTCAATCTCATGCCACAACATCACATCACCCCCACCGCAGCAAAAACTCCTGTCACGGGACCGCTCCATCTCTATTAGGTTCAGGCCCGGAATCGCTCGGAGCAGTTTTCTCGGGGCGTCATATATCCCGTTATGCCGCCCTAAATAGCAGGGGTCGTGGTATGTGTATGTGCCTTCTTTTTCTAATCGTTTTAAAGGTTTCAAACTGCTGTTATCGATCAAATCTGCAAAAAATTGGGTATAGTGAACCACTTGGAGTGACCCGGGATAATCATTCTTGAGCGTGTTAAAGGCGTGGGGATCAGTGGTAACGATCCTGTTGAAACGGATCTCCTTCAAGGTCTCCATATTTTCTTCAAGCAGGAGCTGGAAGAGGCCCTCCTCACCCATCCGGCGGACCTGATGACCTGAATCCTTTTCAAGGGGCCCCAGGATACCGAAGTCAATCCCGGCAATATGAAATCCTTCAGCTATGTCAGAAGCGATGGACTGGGCAATCGGATCATAGGAACCGTAACTGTCCACAAAAAAGAGTACATCTACCTCATCGCCCTCACTCAAGACCTTTGCCGGCTTACCCTCCATTTCCTTAATCCAGTCCGCGCGTTTTGCGGCGGGTTTCCCGAACGGATTTCCCGTTTTTTCAACATGCATTAACACCTGGTTGAAGGTCTTGGGATTCTGAGATGTCTCGATCAGGTGGCGTCTCATATCTATGATCTTGTCAATATATTCTATGAAGACCGGGCATTCCTCTTCACATGCCCCGCAGGTGGTGCATGACCAGATTTCATCGTTTGATATAATCCCACCTACCATGGCCTGGGCATCTTCTGCCGGAGCACCCACTTTCTTTCGTCCAAAAAGGGGTACCCTGTCAAAACAATGATCCCTTAGCTTGATGGTGAGCATCTTTGGTGAAAGGGGTCTCCCGATGGCATTGGCCGGGCAGTTGTCAGAGCATCGACCGCACTCCGTACATGTGTAGAAATCGAGGATATGCTTCCACGTAAAATCCTCTATCTTTTCAACCCCTATGCTCTCTAATTCATCGATATCATCCACATCCCAGCGCGCCGGCTTTATGGCCCCTTTTGAGAGCCTCTTGAAGAACACGTTTGGCAGTGCGGTAATGATATGGAAGTGCTTACCAAGAGGGAGGAAGTTCAGAAAAAAGAAAAAAACCAAGATGTGCAGCCAGTAACTAACAGCGTGAGTGCCGGCAAGAAACCGGAGATCAGAGCCTTGCAGGATCAGCGCGGTCAACTGGGAGGCGGGGAGCCATTTCACCTGGCCGGATGGGGCCATGAGAAGGGCGCTTCCCTCATAAAACATGTCCGTGAGCATCAGAAAGGATATGAGGCCGAGGACGAAATAGGCTTCAACCTGATGGCTTCCCCTGTATCTTTCGGGCCGGATCAGGGCCCGTCTCAAAATAGCCCAGAGACACGCGCCTAATACTATCAATTCAAACAGATCTTTAAGACTATCGTAAAAGGGACCAAAAGCGGTCTGCATAAGGGGATGAATAATCGGTATGTTTAACCCTTGTGTCACTAAATCAATGGAACGGAGCCCCAATACCAGAAATCCCCAGAATATCATGATGTGGATCACACCCGCCCACAGATAGCGTGGCTGCCGCTTTTGAATAATCCCGTAGGTAAAGAGATCTCTGAGCCTTCTCCCAAGAGAGGCAAGACGGGGATCGGCCTCTCCTGAACGGATCAGGAGGGATCTCTTGTAGATGATATAGAAAAACAGGGAAAGCCCTGCAATGAAGATTGCCCAGGCAAAAACATAACCGGGCAAACCGAGGCATGTATCATTAACCGGATGTACTACAACCATAATTGCTTACTCCCGATCGCGCTGTGCAATCTCAGTAGAAGAAATCCGTTCAAACTGTTCTCAAAATTTAGCCAAATTCACGAATTCAGGGATTCAGCCATTAGATTATTTGACCAGGAAACAGAAAGTCGACAACGAGGACAGGTTACACTCTGATCAAATTTCGTCCCTGTTCGGACAGAAGTGACATGATTCTTATTTGACAGTATGACTGCATAGTTATAATGTTACTATAGAGATTGTCAAATAGTTAAGTGGTTGACCTCTGCCATGCGGGATTCAATGCCGGCACCCGGGCCCCCTTAGGAAAATTTAAGAGGGTTGACATAAATCACGACGCTGGGCTATGAACATAGCTATTTTCTGACACGTTGTCAGATTTGGAGGAAATGTGGCCGAAAAGAAATTTGAAGAGGCAATGCAGCGATTAGAAGAGATTGTCCAGGGTCTTGAGCAGGGAGACCTGCCGTTGGGAGATTCCCTTAAGGTGTTTGAAGAAGGGATGGAGTTGGCCAAATTCTGCTCCAAGGAACTTGAATCTGCAGAAAAAAAAGTATCCCTCCTTGTCAAGGAAAGCGGCGGAAAATACAGCGAAGTCCCCTTTGAACCGGATGGATCGAAAGATGCCCAATGAAGCCGTTCCGGATTTAAAAACCTATCTCGCTGAAAAAAGGAAAACGGTGGAGGCTGCCCTCCAGGGTTATTTTCCTGAACCTGAAGGCCTGACATCTGATCTGACAAAGGCCATGAGATATAGCCTGTTTGCAGGAGGTAAGAGGCTGAGGCCGATCCTCTGCATCGCAGGGGCCGAGACAGTGGGGCGCTCGGGAGGAGATGTCCTCCCGGTTGCATGTGCCTTGGAATTGATACACACCTATTCACTGATCCATGATGATCTCCCCCTGATGGATGATGACGACCTCAGGAGGGGTAAACCGACTAATCATAAGGTATTTGGAGAACCGATCGCGCTCTTAGCCGGGGATGGCCTTCTGACTGAGGCCTTCAGCTTGATGACTTCAGCAGATATTTCAGCCAAGATATCTCCTAACATCCTTCTCAGGGCCATAGGCCTGATTTCCCGTGCTGCCGGGTATGATGGGATGGTGGGGGGGCAGGCCGTAGATATTCAATGGGAGGGGAAGAAGGCTGATCTCCCGGTTGTGAAGTTTATGCACATCCACAAGACAGGGGCCCTGATCACCGCATCCGTTGCCTCCGGAGCTATCTTAGGAGGCGCTGATGAATCCCGGATCGAGGCTATCACCTCCTATGGCGAAAAGATCGGTCTGGCCTTTCAAATCTCGGATGATATCTTAGATATTGAAGGTGACAGCGAGACCATGGGCAAGCAAGCCGGGGCCGATGAACAAAAGGGGAAAATGACCTATCCAGCGGTCCTCGGCCTGAATAAATCGAAGAGAATCCAGTCGGAACTGGTTCAAACAGCCGTCCAGGACTTGCGGGAATTCGGCAGCAGGGCCGAACCCCTGCGCCAGATTGCCCGATATATTATTGAGAGAAAAAAATGAACACACCTGACACAAGAGAAAGATTGTTAGACAAGATCAACAGCCCTGCGGACCTTAAAGGCCTTTCCCTTGAGAGTCTTCAGGCGCTGGCAAAAGAGCTTCGCCGGAAGATTATTGAGACAACATCAAAGACCGGCGGCCATTTGGCCCCGAGTTTAGGGACTGTGGAACTGACCATTGCCCTCCACGTCGTCTTTGACGCCCCGAAAGACAAGATCATCTGGGACGTGGGGCATCAGGCCTATGCGCACAAGCTGATTACCGGGCGTAGGGATCGGTTTCACACCCTCAGGACCTACGGGGGGATCAGCGGGTTCCCCAAAAGGTCGGAGAGCCCCTACGACGCCTTTGATACCGGACACAGCAGCACCTCCATCTCAGCGGGCCTCGGTATTTCAACGGCAAAATGCCTAAAAGGCGAAAAGGCGAAGGTCATATCTATAATCGGAGACGGTTCAATGACTGCCGGGATGGCCTTTGAAGGACTTAATCAGGCAGGCGAGACTGAAAAAGATCTTATTGTTGTCTTAAACGACAATGCCATGTCCATCGCACCGAATGTAGGTGCTTTCTCGTCTTTTATAAGCAGAAAGATGACCGGCAAAAGGTTCGTCAATCTGAAGAAAGATCTGGAAAACTTTATCAAATCCCTGCCCGGCGTAGGAGAAAACATCTTGAAGTTCGTCCGTAAGAGCGAGGACTCCTTTATCACCTTCTTTACGCCGGGCATGATGTTCGAGGCCTTCAAGTTTAAATATATCGGACCTATTCAAGGCCATCGCATTGATCTACTCATCGAGGCCTTTACAAATGCCTCCCATTTAGAGGGGCCTGTCCTGGTTCATGCCCTTACTGTAAAGGGCAAGGGGTATGAGTTCGCTGAAAAGGACCCGGCCCACTACCACGGGGTCGGTTCATTTGAAATCCCCACTGGGTCACCTCCAAAGGACAAGCCCAAGCTTCCGCTATCCTATACCGGCACATTTGGTAAGACCATGGTAGATCTTGGCCGGCAGAATGAGAAGCTGTTTGCCATTACAGCGGCTATGCCCGAAGGTACCGGGTTGGCTGAGTTTTCCAAGTCCTTTCCCAAGAGATTCTTAGACGTGGGGATAGCGGAACAACACGCGGTAACCTTTGCCGCCGGTCTTGCCACCGAAGGGTTCAGGCCGGTGGTGACAATATATTCCACCTTTCTTCAGAGGGCCTTTGATCAGATCATCCATGATGTCTGCCTCCCCAATCTACCGGTCATTTTTGCCCTTGACCGGGGAGGGCTTGTGGGTGAAGACGGGCCTACCCATCACGGGAATTTCGATATGACTTACCTGCGGGGCATCCCTAATATGACCGTTATGGCGCCAAAGGATGAAAACGAACTGAGGCATATGCTCTACACTGCCCTCCAGCATGACGGGCCTGTGGCGATCAGATATCCGAGGGGAAGGGGGGTCGGTGTTCCGATGGACCCGGGGTACAAGGTTCTCCCGATCGGTAAGGCTGAAATCCTCAAAGAGGGTAACGACCTGCAGATTCTGGCCATTGGAAGCATGGTTTACCCCTCCCTGAATGCCGCCGCGACCCTGGAAAAAGAGGGTCTATCTGTGGGCGTTGTGAACTGTCGTTTCGTAAAACCCTTAGATAAGGGGTTAGTGGATATTGTATCTCCTTCTGGTCGGGTCTTAGTTGTGGAGGAAAACATCAGGCAGGGCGGCTTTGGCGCGGCCATATTAGAACTTTTCAATGACATGGGCCTAAAGAACATTCTTGTCAAAAGGATCGGATTGCCCGACAAATTCGTGGAGCATGGCCCTCAGGATATCCTGAGGGAGAAGTATGGACTCGACAGTGCAGGGATCATGAGGGAGGCGAAAGATCTCCTTTTAGGATTGAATATTGACGATTGAATATTGACGACATGTTAAAGGGACTTTTTACGAGCCCATCATTCTTGAATGCCACAAAAAAAAGAGAGGTCGAGACTGGATCGTCTCCTGGTCCTGAGGGGTCTGGCCGGGAGCCGTGAAAAGGCAAAGGCCGTAATCATGGCCGGCCTTGTTGAGGTGGACGGGGTAAGGGTTGATAAGGCCGGGCATCTTGTCCCGAAGTCAGCGTCCATTTCTCTGAAAGAATCTTCCCCCCCCTACGTGAGCCGGGGAGGGGTGAAGATAGAGGCGGCCCTCAAGCACTTTTCAGTAGATGTGAAATCGCTGGTCTTGTTAGATATAGGCGCCTCCACAGGCGGCTTCACCGATTGCCTGCTCAAGCACGGCGCCCGCAAAGTCATTGCCGTAGATGTGGGCTACGGACAATTAGACTGGAGCCTTCGTCAGGACCCACGGGTAGAGGCCCTCGAAAGAACGAATGTACGCTACCTGAAACCGGAAGCCCTGAAGAGGCCTGCCCGGGGAGCGGTTATTGATGTCTCATTTATTTCCCTCAGACTGGTTGTCCCCCCTGTTTCCGATCTCCTGTCAGATGATGCCTTCATAATTGCCCTGATCAAACCCCAGTTTGAGGTAGGAAAGGGCCAGGTGGGCAAGGGGGGCGTAGTGCGGGATCCGGCCCTACACAGAAAAGTTATAGAGGATCTGACCGACTTCTTTGAAACATCGGCCTGGTTGGTTGAAGGGCATATCCCCTCTCCACTATTAGGGCCAAAAGGGAACCGTGAATTCCTTATCTATCTGACGAGGAAAAAAACGAATTTGGGGAATTGAGGAATTGAGGAATATAAGGATTGATGGATTGATGGATTACGTTGAGGAGATTTTTTTAATTCCTTAATTCCTCAATCCCTAATTTCGCAATTCCGGTTTATCCGGGATTGGAGTTCTTATGGCGATTGAACGTCTATTAGAGATCATCGAAGAGGTTGCGGCAGGTAAATACTCTAACGATATTATGGAACTGACCCGCGATGACCAACCTGAATCAGTGCGGGCCATTGCAGAGGCCATGGGCCTGATGATGGTAAAGGTTGAGGCCCGGGAATACCGGTTAGAGTTGATGGTCAAAGAACTCGAGGAACTGAACGAGAAGATCAGGCAGGGAACCGTCAATACGGTTTC
>Ga0315535_1002373_pt1 | contig 12065 bp, 10 predicted proteins | sample SalMarSW160220MG_2_FD_203092 | JGI IMG/M metagenome (GOLD analysis project Ga0315535, IMG submission 203092) | Salt marsh sediment microbial communities from the Plum Island Ecosystem LTER, Massachusetts, United States - Salt Marsh Sediment SW1602-20 ...
ACAGTGCAACTGAGATCCCCGTGGACAAGGAAGGCCGTCTGGACATGGACAGGTACAAAGAGAGCCTCAGCCAAGATACGGCCATCGTCAGTCTCATGTGGGCCAACAATGAAACCGGGGCCATCTTTCCGGTGGAAGAGGCGGCCCAACTGACCAAAAGCCGAGACATCCTTTTTCATACGGATGCGGTTCAGTCGGCAGGTAAGATCCCCATTGATCTCAAAAACAGTTCCATCGATATGCTTTCCATTTCCGGTCACAAGCTTCACGCCCCAAAAGGGGTTGGTGTGCTCTATGTCCGCAAAGGCACCCGGTATGCACCATTTCTGATTGGGGGACACCAGGAGCATGGCCGGCGGGGGGGTACGGAAAATGTGGCGAGTATCATCGGACTGGGCAAGGCCTGTGAATTGGCCGGGAAGCACATGAAAGATGAAAATACGAGGGTGAGGGCCCTCAGGGACAAGCTGGAGCAGGGGATTCTGGCCCGGGTGCCCAGCAGCCGCGTCAACGGTGGTGGGTCCGAAAGGCTTCCCAATACGAGCAACATCAGTTTCGAATCCGTAGAGGGCGAGGCCATCCTGCTGCTCATGGATGAATTCGGCATCTGCGCCTCTTCCGGGTCGGCATGTACATCCGGGTCCCTGCAGCCATCCCATGTCCTTCGTGCCATGGGTGTGCCGTTTACCATGGCACACGGTTCCATACGATTCAGCCTGAGTATCTACAACACGGAAGAAGAGGTGGATTTTGTAATCGAGAAGGTTCCGCCCATCATCCAGAAACTGCGGGACCTCTCTCCCTTCTGGAAACCGGAAGGTCAGGTCTGCGCATCGGGAACGTGAGGGACCAAGAGGTTTAAGGCACAAGGCCTAAGGCGTAAGGAAATGGTGTGGCGAGGAGAATGCCATGGATGTTCCAGCTAGACAGGATCAGTGTAGGATCGACCTCTCAGATACGGAACGCTTCCGCTGGGAAATCCCGGCCGTCGTGGAGAAGCTGGTCCTCTCCTGCGAAGACAAGGAGTGCTTTGATCACATTAGCCCCGAGCCCATCCCATCCAGAGAATCCATTGTCGACCTCATTGTGAAGGCCATGCACATCCTTTTCCCTGGCTATTTCCTGCGAAGCAGGGTGGACAAGGTGAATCTTGGCTACTACTTTGGTCAGGAGGTTACGGCCTTCTTCGAGGCCCTGGCGGAACAGATCACGCTCTCCATTCGCCATGAGTGCCTTCGCCACGAACAGGACTGCACCCATTGTTTCGACAGGGGCCATGAAACCGCCCTTGCCTTTCTGAAGGAACTGCCTCACCTGAGAAGGGTTCTGGCAAGAGACGTGATCGCAGCGTATGAAGGTGATCCGGCAGCCAAGGGGTACGATGAGATCATCTTCAGTTATCCCGGGATCTTTGCCGTGACCGTCTACCGGATCGCTCACCAGCTCTATCATGATGACGTTCCGCTCATTCCACGAATCATGACGGAATACGCCCACAGCCGGACGGGCATCGACATCCATCCCGCGGCCCATATCGGGGAGCGTTTCTTCATAGACCACGGAACAGGGGTGGTCATAGGAGAGACCGCGGAGATCGGGGAGCGTGTGAGGATCTATCAGGGGGTCACCCTGGGGGCCCTGTCCCTTCCGAGGGATTCCCTGGAAGCCATGCGGCAACTCAAGCGTCATCCGACCATTCAGGATGACGTGGTCATCTATTCAGGGGCCACGATCCTAGGCGGTGAAACCGTTATCGGGACCCGTTCAATCATCGGGGGGAGTGTCTGGGTCACAGAGTCCGTTCCTCCGGATACGAAGGTCTTTCTGAAATCCCCGGAACTCGTGTTCAAGGGCGCTTCCCGGTGAGGTCTGACTGAAGCACCACGGTCTTCAAGGCCGCCACTTCGCCAGCCGTTCTATGGCACTGTCCAGTGTCTCGTCCTTCTTGCAGAAACAGAACCGCACCAGGTCCTTGCCCGCCCGCCGATCCTTCCAGAAAAAAGAGGCGGGTATGGCAGCCACACCCACCTCAGTCGTGAGGCAGCGGCAGAAGGCCAGATCATCTTCGAAGCCAAGGGGGGAAATGTCAATGGAGGCGTAATAGGTCCCCTCCGGCCGGTAAGTCTCAAATCCCATGTCCTCAAGCGCCCGGCAGAGCCGCTGCCGCCTGGAGCCGTACTCCAAGAGTAAGGTTTCATAATAGCTGTCTGCCATGCCTATGGCGGATGCCATGGCCTCCTGGAGGGCGGAAGGGGTGCAGAAGGTGATGAATTGATGGCTCATCCTGACGGCCTCCGAGAGGTTTGGGCAGGCAACGGCGTAACCCACCTTCCAGCCGGTCAGGGAAAAGGTCTTGGCCGTGGATGAGATGACGATGGACCGCTCCCGGAGGGAAGGAACCTGGAGGAGGGTGACATGCTTTCGCCCGTCATAGACCAGGTGTTCATAGACCTCGTCCCCGATGGCCACTGCGTTGTATTCCTCGCAGAGGTTGCCGATATGTTCCAGTTCATCCCGTGTGAAGACTTTGCCGGTGGGGTTGAGGGGATTATTGATGATGATGGCTGCCGTCCGGTCGGTAAAGGCCTCGGCAAGGGCATCTCTCGGGAGGCCGAATCCGGGCCTCTTAAGGGGCACATAAACGGTCTTGGCCCCGGCCATGGCTGCCATGGGAGGGTAGAGATCGTAACAGGGCTCCAGCAGGATCACCTCGTCCCCCGGATCCACGAGCCCGAGGAGTGCGGCGCCGATGGCCTCGGAAGCCCCTGCGGTGACCGTGACCTCCCTATCGGCGTCCACGTCCACTCCATAGAAACGTTTCATCTTTAGGGCGACGGCCTCTCGCAAAGAGGCGATCCCCATGGATGGGCAGTACTGGTTGGGGCCCCGCATGATGGCCTCTGCGGCCGCCCTGCGGATCTCTTCAGGGCCCTCAAAGTCAGGGAATCCCTGGGAGAGGTTGACCGCACCCACCTGATTGCTGAGGAAGGTCATTTCAGTGAAGATACTGGTGCCGAAGGGATGGAGCGCCTGTCGCACGGCGGGTTGTGCAGTTGTAGACTCTTGACTCAATACAGATCTCCTTTCGGGTGGTGAACCTTGAGGGCTTTCTCAAAAGCTAACGTATGCCGCAAGCGGTAGCCTATAAGCCACGAAGAGGAATAGAACCTGACAATCTTTTTCAAATGCTTTCTAAACACTCCGGAGGAGGTGGACGCCATTTGGGGTTTAAGGGTAGTGATTAGAGAGCGCCAAGGGTTCTGGAGGCGTAAACCCCAAATAGTCGTCCATGTCTCAGCTGATTGCCAAGTGCCCTTTGAGAAAGCGTCCGAAAAAGACCCTCAGGTTCTTCTCATGAGTTCCCGTGAATAAGCCATCTAACTTTTCGGATCAGGCCTTTTTGTGGATATCAAGGTCCGGGTAAAGCTTTTTTGCGCACTCGGGGCAGATGCCGTGACTGAATTTCGCTTCGGAATGGTCGTGGATATAGGATTCGATTTGTCTCCAATAGCCCGCATCGTCACGAATTTTTTTGCACGATGCGCAGATGGGAAGCAGGCCTCCCAGGGTTTTCACCTTGTCCAGGGCCGCACGCAATTCAACGATCAGACGGTCTTTTTCTTCCTGAGCGCGCTTGCGTTCATCCACTTCGATCTGAATCACTTCGTGGGCCTTCTGGATTTCTCTTCTTTGGATGTTCAGGCGATGTCTGATATGGGATACAAATCCCCCGAAAAAGGAAAACCACGTCAGCAGGATGCCGAAGAGGGCGAACAAAAACAGCTCGTACTCCCACCTGAATCCCTGTCGGCCCTGAAGAAACTCAAACACGAGGAGCACTGCATAAAGCCCCAGCACGCTTCCGACGAGGCCAAGATACTGTCTTCTTGTCAGGCGCAGCATGCCGAAGCTGAAGGCGGGCACATAGAACATCAAAATGATGGGCCGGGCCCCGGGCAGGGCGTAAAGGATGACCATGCCCCACAGGGCCGAATAGAAAATCTGTGCCCAGGTCAGGGAGGGATCTTTAAACCTGAGGTTTCGGCCGGTCACGAACAACAGGAAAAAACAAATGTTGCCGGCCAATCCCACGAGAATGCATATCGTCCACTGGGCACGGCTCATCTCACCCAGTCCCATCCGGGTGACGAGAACCGCGGCGGAGCCCATAATGGCGTAGGTGGCTACGCTCATACCGAAACGCTGTAGACGAAGACGCTGTTTGCTCTCCAGATCCTTTTCCGCCATGGGGTTTCGAGTCTCCTCCGGGCTCCGGGCCGTCATGTACGCAGTAGGTTTCTGGGTTGCATTTATTACCATGCTGGCATGTGCAGGGTCAAGAAAAGAGTGATGGCAAGAATGCTTCTATCAAGAGGATAAATTCAAGGGTTTGAGCTTGTGAATGGAGTCCCGCCCGCAGGGCTTTTTCATCTCTTTGAAAAGACCAGCCGTCCTGATCCGCTTCGGGCCGTTTGAGAGGCCTGTCGCCGACGGAGGACCAGAAAGTTCCCGGCGAGGACGAGGGCCATCCCCACGAAGGCCTCGCCCGTCCAGTGATAACCCTCGAAAATCGTTGAAATACCAAGGGCGACAATGGGGATGATCAGGGTCACGTAGGCGGCCTTGTCCGCCCCGATACGGCCCAGGAGGGTCAAATAACAACCAAAGGCAACGATGGAACCCAGAACCGCCAGGTAGATGAGGGAGCCGATATAGCCGGGCGTGAGGGCAAAGTTTATTGTCTTCCCCATCAGGAGGGAGACGACAAAGAGCAGTATGGATCCGTAGGCCATGCCGTAGACATTGTTCTGCATGACGGGGATCCGTCGTTTCTGGGTATAGGCGGAGAGAATATTGCCCAGTGAAGACAGGTACGATCCGGCCAGACCGAGCAGAAGGCCGCGCAGGCCCTGGTTGGACAATTGAAATGATGCGATTTCAGGCCGGAAGACCAGCCCGAGTCCTATCAGCCCCACCACCGCACCAATCATCATGAGCCCTTCAATCTTTTGGCCGAGAAAAAGGCTGCTGTTTATGATGTTCATGAAGAGCATGGTTGCAAAAATAACGGCGACCAGGCCGCTTGTCAGGTGGATTTCCGAGAGATAGACGAACCAGTAGCCGAATGAGAAGAGCAGGAGACCCTGTGACCCCATCAGGAGGTGTTCCCGGAGGTGAAACCGCATCTTCAACCCGGAGATCCTGCAGTAGCAACCCAGAAGAAAAGCCGCCAGTGCGAATCGGTAGGAAACGGATAGCATGGGGTCCACGTGGCCGATCTGAAACTTGATGGCCAGCCAGGTGGATCCCCAGATCAGTACGGTGAAAACATAAAGAAACAGGTTGTTCATGGCGATGAATATTTCCTCGTTCTTGAATTCAGCTCAAGCCGGAACCGGGACGGAAGTGAAGTCTGCATAGGCGCCGGTCGTATCATATGCAGGGTGGTCCAGGAATGACTTGCTCAAGGCGCTAACACATCGCCCCACGGCGGAATCGTTCTCTGGGTCCGGTTGGATGTATACCACGATGCCGTAAAGAAAGACATCTCCATTCTGCCCGGGGTCGTTTGTTCACCCACCAGAAATACAACAACTGCATTCGCATCAGCTGCGGACACCCCTGGGCCCGGAAGATGCAGGAAGGGGTCACTCATTTGGGCAGAATCATCTCAAATATCCGGAAGTGAGGAGTGAAGGGGTGACGGGATGATGCTTGCTTTCCCGGGACGGACCGACTATGGTCCGTCGATCAGTGAAATTGAAAAGGATGAATTGTGAATAAAGGAATCTTACTGGCCGTGGGGGCCTACGGGCTGTGGGGACTGCTTCCGATCTACTGGAAACAACTGCAGCAAGTTCCGGCTCTCGAGATCATCGCACATCGGATAGTCTGGTCCCTCGTATTTGCCTTTGGAGTGGTCGTCTTCAAGAAACGGCTCACCGTGATGCTTCAAACAATCCGGAAGCCCAGGATGGTGCTCATATACGGGGCCGCGGCGGGGGTGCTGACCGTCAACTGGACCACCTACGTGTGGGGGGTAAACGCGGGATATGTGGTGGAGACGAGTCTGGGCTATTTCATCAACCCCCTGGTGAGCGTCCTCCTGGGCGTCCTCTTTTTCCGGGAACGGTTGCGCCCGGGACAGTGGGCCGCCATCGGGCTGGCGGTCGCGGGCGTGGCCTATCTCACAATCCGTCACGGATCCCTGCCGTGGATTGCGCTGGTGCTCGCCTTTTCCTTCGGAACCTACGGGCTCATCAAGAAACGCGCGCCCCTGGGGGCACTGGAAGGTCTGAGCCTTGAGCTGTTTATCCTTTTTGTTCCCGCCCTGCTGTATCTCATATATCTGGAAGCAGAAGGTGTGGGCACCTTCGGCCACGCGGGTCTTTCCAGTATCCTGCTCGTCCTGGGAGGAATCGTTACCGCCACGCCCCTGCTCATGTTTGCCGGAGCGGCACGGAGGATTCCCTTGTCCATGGTCGGGATACTGCAATATATTGCCCCTACGCTCCAGTTTTCCATTGGCGTGTGGGTATACGGCGAGGAATTTTCAACCGTCCGACTTACTGGCTTCTGTTTCATCTGGGCCGCCCTGGTCGTCTACACGCTGGAAGGGCTTTATGTGCGGCGGAAAGGGCACATTGCATGTGCTGATGCGAAAACGTATTAGCTCAATATCTAGGGGCAACCGAACCTGTCAATCTTTTTCAGACGCTTTCTAAACACCCCGGAGGAGATGGACGAATATTTGGGATTCAGGGGTATTCAATAGAGATACCATAAGGTTGGGTGGCATAAACCCCAAATATCCGTCCATTGGGAAGGACCTTGCCAAGTGCACTTTGAGAAAGCGTCTGAAAAAGATTGACAGATTCTCATAGCGACAAACGTTTTGGGCCGCTATTTATTGAGCTGTTACGCGAAAACCTTGTGAATTTGAAATGAGCAGTCAAGAATGAATTGACAGAGAGTATTTTTTTCGGTAGTTTGAGCACAATATAGCAAGAAGCTATTTCGCCGTCCATAAACAGGAGTTTTTTTGGACGGGCGCTGTTTGACCCCGATTAAGTGACCTGAAAATATCGTATTTGCGAATCTGAGCCACGAAGGCCTTTTGAAGAACATCAAAAAGTCTGCGTGGCTTTTTTTTGCCGGAAATTTTGAAAAGGGGGTTTCAAATGAAAAGAGCTTGTACTTTTTGTGCATCAGTATTTTTGGTTTTTTCCCTGGCGTGGGTGCTGCCTTCCTTTGGGGAGTCCTCGGAACAGGACCTGGAGCCAGGCATCAACTCAGATATCGAAACCTTGAAAAAGGATGTGAAGGAGTTGAAGGACAGGCTTGAGGCGGAAAAGAGCGCCGGCGGCAAGAATAACGCCCTCATATCAGCCGTCTCAGGCCTGCAGATTACAGGAGGAATAAGCGGGGGATATTTCTATGCCTCCAATCCGGGGAAAGACACGTCGGACAGTGAGTTCCTGCTTTCGAACCTGCTCGTGGAACTATCATCTAAGAAGAAAGACGAGCCTTTGCAGTTTGAGGCCGCCTTCGGGGAAACATCAACGCCATCCCTGTTTGCCGCGCCGTCCGTAAACAGTGACTATGACATAGAATACGCGTCACTGTCATTGAAGCCGATGAATAATCTTATCCTTAAGGCCGGACTTCTCAAGCCGAGCGCAGGGTATGAGGACACTTATACGTTCAACAACAGAAATATTGTGCTGGGAGCCGTCGCATCCCAGCAACCCTACAATGCGTATGGCGCCAGGGCCTCATATTCATTCTCCGGGTTTAACATGGAAGCAGGCTATTATAAAAGCAGGCTGGACCGTCAGGAATACGCTACGGCGGAAATATGCCCGAATGATTCATGGGAACTGGGACTGGCGGGGACGGCCTTCGGGCTCGATTTCCATGTCTACAACTACCACATCAACGGGATGAAAAACCTGACCGGAGTGGTGATAGAACATACCATCAAAAATATTTATCTTGCCTTCGACGTGGATTATTGGAGGTGGGACAGTTCTATGAGGAACACCTACGGGGGAAGGTCCTCCATAGGCGCGGCTTTTTATCTCTCTCCTCGTTTTGGAAAGATATCCGTTCCCTTGAGAATTGAATACATCGATCAGGGCAGAAGCAGGATATACACAGAGAGTACAGCAGCCAAGCACATCTATGCAGCTACCTTAACACCGACCTACAACTTCTCGGAACACGCTTATGCGAGAGTTGGGGGGGCCTATATCAGCGCGGACAGGGCTTTTCAAGACAAAAGCGGAAATGTGAAAGACGGTCGTATTTATCTGTCTGCGGAACTGGGCCTCCTTTTCTGATCATTCCCTGGATGCTAAAACACTTGTCCCCAGATCGGGACCAAGAAGGAGGAATTGAAATGCACATACCGGATGGTTATCTGAGCCCCCAGACCTGCGGGGTGATGTATGCGGCCGTCGCCCCTTTCTGGTACATGGCGGCCCGGAAACTCAAAAATACGTTGACCACCAGGACCGTGCCGCTCCTGAGCATATTCTCGGCCTTTTCATTCGTCATCATGATGTTTAACGCCCCGGTCCCGGGAGGGACCACCGCTCATGCAATAGGAGGGACGCTCATAGCCGTGTTGCTGGGGCCATGGGCCGCTGTGATGGGAGTTTCTGCGGCCCTGTTTATTCAGGCGCTATTTTTCGGGGATGGGGGGATACTGACATTCGGTGCCAATGCTTTTAACATGGCCATTGTTTTACCTTTCATGGGATACGGCGTATACCGGCTCATAGCAGGATCAGCAGACAAAAACGCTTCCAGGTATTGGATCGGAGCGGCCATCGGCTCATACGTGGGCATAAACGCCGCCGCCCTTTGCGCAGCCATTGAGTTCGGCATTCAACCTCTCCTGTTCCATACGGCAAACGGGACCCCTCTTTACTGTCCCTATAACCTCTCCCAGACGATACCGGCAATGCTTTTTGCCCATATCACGGTTGCCGGAGTCGCTGAAGCCGTTGTAACGGGGGGCGTGTTGATCTTTTTGAAAAAATCCATGCCCGCGCTGCTGGCTGATTTGAGGAAGGAGGTACAGCCATGAAAGACTTCAAGAAACTGTGGATTGGGCTTGGCATTCTCGCTGTTCTTTCTCCCATCGGTCTCCTTGCTTCAGGAGATACCTGGGGAGAATGGGGGGTCGAAGCGTTCAAAAAAATGGTCGGATTCATTCCAAAGGGGCTTGCCAGGTTCTCCGGTTTTTGGCGGGCCCCTCTTGCAGACTACGGCGTTCCAGGTACCGGTGACGTCCTGGGTTACATCATCTCGGCATTCGCCGGTATCCTGCTTGTTGTCCTTGCCACATGGCTGATCGGAAAAGGCCTTTCCCGCAAGGACAAGGGGGATGTGAAGGGCTGATGCATGAGAAGTGATTTTGTAGCAAAGACCATGGCCGATATCACGCGGGCCATTGAACAATCCGTTTTTGCGAACCGCTATGCCCGGGAAAACGGGCTTCTTCAGCGGCTCGATCCAAGGGGCAAACTGGCAAGCATCCTTTGCCTCCTCATTATCACCGGCTTGTCTGCTCACCTTGGAACCTTATCGATTCTTTATGCCTTGACGCTGGTTCTTGCGGTTGTTTCAAGGGTACCCCTGGGCTTTTTCGTAAAAAGGGTGTGGGTATTCATCCCCCTTTTTACCGCAATGATTGTCTTGCCTGCCGTGCTCAATATCGTTACTCCGGGGAGACCGCTTTTTACGCTCATGACTTTTTCTTCGCCCCATTCCATCGGGCCTTTCAATATCCCGAAAACCATAACAATAACCGTCCAGGGCGCTCTGGGAGCTGCAATCCTGGTCTTGAGGGTTGCCACATCCGTATCGCTGGCCGTCCTGCTCATCTTGACCACCGAGTGGACACGTCTGTTAAAGGCGTTGTCGGTGCTCAGGGTCCCCGAGATGGTTATCCTCGTCTTTGCCATGACTTATCGGTACATAGACCTTTTTCTGAGGACGGTGGAAGCAATGCTGCTTGCCAGAAAAAGCAGGCAGATCGGGGATTCAAACATCAGGGAGGAACATGGCTGGATAGCTTCGAGGCTTGGCGTTCTTGTCGGAAAATCATACAGCCTGAGCAGCGAGGTCCACCTTGCAATGCTCTCCAGAGGGTGGTCTGAAAACCCCAGACTCATGGAGGATTTCTCCTTTGGACTCTTGGACTGGCTGTGGCTGGCATTCACCGCAGGAATAATAAGCCTGTGGATAACTTTCAGGTGAGAGATGGAAAAAAAAGACCCTGTATTTGAGATTTCAGCGGTATCATACCGTTATCCCGGCTCTGATATGGCCCTTGAATCCATAAATATGATCGTAAACAAAGGAGAAAGTGTGGCCATACTCGGGGCGAACGGTTCCGGCAAGTCAACTCTCCTCAAACTCCTGGATGGTCTTTATTTCCCGTCACAGGGTGAGATCCGGGCATTCTCCTCCCTCATTAATGAACCAGCCATGAGGAACAAGAAGTTCGCAAGACGGTTTCATGCGAGGGTGGGATTTGTGTTTCAGGATCCTGATGTTCAGCTCTTCCTTCCCACGGTGTGGGACGAGGTGGCCTTTGCTCCTCTTCAGCTTGGCATGTCCAAAAAACTTGTGACTGAAACGGCAGCCACCTGTCTGGAGATGCTCGGGATATCAAAACTGAAGGACAGGGCCCCCTATCATTTGAGCGAAGGGGAGAAAAAGAAGGTGACGCTCGCGTCCATACTCGCGCTCGACCCGGAGGTTTGGCTCATGGATGAGCCCACCTCCAGCCTGGATCCTCAAACCCAGGGATGGATGATAGATTTTATCCTGGAGCTTTCCGAAAACGGAAAAACGGTCGTAACGGCCACTCACGACCTGGAGATCCCCTATGTTGCGGCCGAGTCATGTTATGTGCTGGGACAGGATCACGAGATCATGGCCAGGGGTGGATCCAGAGAGATACTGGACGACCAGGATATCCTGATGGAGGCGAATCTTATCCACAGGCATCGTCATATCCACAAGGATACAATCCATATGCATGCCCACAGGCACTGGGATTGATGCATTCGTCAACCCGCTTGTCGATCCCGATGGACCCTCTTGTAGTACATGTAGTAGCCCAGCGGGATAATGACCAGCGTCAGGACGGTGGAAACGGCGGCCCCGGTGATGAGCGAGACGCCAAGTCCCGCAAAGATAGGATCCGGGAGCATAAAAAAAGCCCCGACAATAACGGCTACCGTTGTCAGGATAACAGGTCTCGCCCTGATGGCGCCGGATTGAATCACTGCCTCCTTGATTTCTTTCCCTCTTCTGAGGCTCAGTTCAATGAAATCGATCAGCAGCACTGAATTTCTGACCATGATGCCTGCCAGGGCAATGAATCCTATCATGCTGGTGGCGGTAAAAAATTTACCGAACAGGAAATGGCCGGGTATGATCCCGATGAGACTCAGGGGAATGGGTATCATCATGATAATCGGAGTGACAAAGGAACCGAACCATGCAACAAGCACGAAATACATGACAATCATTGCTCCAAAAAAGGCGAGCCCGAGGTCCCTGAAGACTTCATAGGTCACTTTCCATTCTCCCCCCCATTTTATGGAAACCGTCTGGGTGTTGTCCGGCTCTTGTGTCCAGTATTCCCTTACCCTGGAACCGTGGCTCAGGATGGATCCTATCCTTTTTCTCATCTTGAGGATCGCATACACAGGACTCTCTATGGCCCCTGCCACATCCCCTACGACGTAAACCACGGGTTTAAGGTCTTTATGATAGATAGGCTTGTCCTTGTTCTTTTGCTCTATCTGCACAAGTTCGCTCAAGGGAACTGCTTTTCCGGCCATGGAAATAAGGTTTATGTTTTTGAGTATATCCAACTGGGATTTCTGCCTTTGGGGTACCCTGACGATGATGCTCACCGGTTCCCGGTCTTTTCCGGTATGTAATATGCCTGCCTTCATGCCTTTGATGGCCATATAAAGGGTCTTGGTTATCATATCCGTGGAAATTCCCGTGAGGGCGGCCTTTACTTTATTGACAGT
>Ga0315535_1002374_pt1 | contig 12064 bp, 11 predicted proteins | sample SalMarSW160220MG_2_FD_203092 | JGI IMG/M metagenome (GOLD analysis project Ga0315535, IMG submission 203092) | Salt marsh sediment microbial communities from the Plum Island Ecosystem LTER, Massachusetts, United States - Salt Marsh Sediment SW1602-20 ...
CGGCCATTGCCAGCGGGATTTGAACCTCAGCTTCAATCACCTTGGCCCTGGCTTCCTGTGCTTTCGCCTTAAACTCCTGTTCTGTGGCAACGGCCATGGCCCTGCGCTCTTCAGCCTTGGCCTGAGCGATATTCTTGTCAGCATTGGCCTGGTCCATCTGAAGGACCGCTCCAATGTTTTTCCCAATGTCAATATCAGCCACATCAATGGAGAGGATCTCAAAGGCAGTTCCTGCATCAAGCCCTTTCTCAAGCACTATTTTTGAGATGGAATCCGGATTCTCCAGCACCTCTTTATGCGATTTGGAAGAGCCAATCGAGGAGACAATACCCTCACCTACCCTGGCCAGAACGGTCTCTTCACCTGCACCGCCCACCAGTTGTTTGATATTGGCACGTACCGTGACCCGGGCCTTGGCAATCAGCTGAATCCCATCCTTGGCCACTGCCGTTACAGGAGGGGTGTTGATCACCTTGGGATTAACAGACATCTGTACCGCCTCCAAAACCTCACGACCTGCCAGGTCAATGGCGGTAGCCATTTGGAATGACAGATCAATGTTTGCCTTGCTGGCCGAAACCAGGGCATGGATAACCTGCTGAACATGTCCACCGGCCAGGTAGTGAGCTTCCAGTTCGTCCCGCTTGATGTACTCCAAACCCGCCTTGGTGGCTTCGATCATCGAACGTACGATGATATTTGGCGGAACTTTCCTCCAGCGCATCAGGATCAGTTGCAACAGGGAGATGCGCACACCTGAAAGAAGTGCGGTAAACCACAATCCAATGGGGATAAAATACAGAACAATCCATAGGCCAATAATACTGGCCACCACAATAATGATCCACGTAAAGTCAAATTCCATGATTATTGTTTTTTTATAGGTTTTACACTAATCCGTGTCCCCTCAATGGAGACAATCTCAATTTCCGAATGCTCGTCAACAAATCCATCAATGGACTTGGCCTCCCTTACCAAATCATTGACTACGATCTTGCCCATTGGGGCCATCCGTGTCAGGGTTGTACCCCTGTCACCCACTTTGACCTGGTCATCAGTAAGCTTTTTGTCTACCGTGCTGTCCATATTGGTATTCAGCATCAGCCGGTCCCATGTCCTCGCACGCAGCGACATCGCAATCACAAAAACACTAAGGAGTATGGTTCCAAACAGTACCCAGATCCCCACCGTTGCACCATAATCATTGAATGCTTTATATATACCAAAAACCGTCAGGACAAGCCCCCCGATACCGGCGATGGTAATGCCTGGCACCAAAAGAAACTCTATGACAAACAACAGAATTCCCAGTATGATAAGAATAATGATTACCGTCATGCCGGGTCAATTATCAATGGAGGCTTTCAATCCTCGTGAAATAAGCTGGTAGCGCAACTCCTTCATCTCCTTTCGTGTGCCAGTCCTGACTTCACATTTGCCTTTGTAATGGGTAATGGTGGCGCATTGTTCGGCCTGTGTCAGGGAATGATCACAGATCTCCATAAGGGTTTCCATGACATAGTCGAATGTATTAATCTCATCATTGTGAAGTACCAGAGTTGCCAGATGCAGGTCATCAGTCTCGTCAGAACCTAATTTTTGTGGCCGGCTGGTAAAATTACTGTCCATTCGATGTAAATATCTCTTGAGCCCAAATATAAACAATTTTCTCCTTTGTAGTGATTCATTCAAGCTGTTTTGCCTTTTGTGTGGAAATTGGATTCCCATTGTACCATGACACGATGAATGCATCTTCATAACCATTTGATCTGACACTAGTCAGGGCGCTGGAAGCATCCTCATAACGGGTAAACTTACCGGCGTAGTATTTGATCAGTCCCCTCTCAGGGATTGTCTCAGCCGTAACCGGACTAATGCCTTTAAACATGCCCGGTTCAACGGCCTGACCGAAAGCTCCGAGCTGGATTCTGTAAAATACACCCTCAGGAAGGGAAACATCAACCGGGACAGGATTACCTTCGCTGTAGGGCGATTCCCCAAGAATTTCAAAACGGTTCATTAGTGCCGGAGAGGTCTGTGGAAGGGAGACTTTTGGCTGGGTACCCGGCTCCCCTTCCACCATGGCCTGTTTCTCAACAGGTTCGGGAACATTTACGGCCGTTTTGGGACCGGAGGGAGTCCTGTCTTCATCCAAGCGTGCATACAGTACATCGGCTATTTTCTCCTCATCCCCTGCTTTCTTTTCCCATACCATGATCTGCTTCTGCCATACCCACCTGTCATTGGGATCCTCAGACTCCCTAACCTGGATCCGGGCTGCTGTGGCCAGGTCCTTTAATGAATCGGAAGAGGCCTGGTGCATCAATGCTTCAGTCAGGATCTCCTGGTATTCTGATTTTCCATCAGCAGTTTTCTCCTCCGGAATCACAATTTTCACGGGTGTGATCTTCGGCCCCGCTTTAGGTTTCGTTCGGTCCTGGTGATCCACCTTCTGAACCGGGATGGCCTCCAGTTCGGCCAGAATCTCTCCGGCTACCCCACCCAGGTTGGCAATATCCCTGAGCATCCTGGTGTCGTTGGCATTTGTCATCTTCTTTGGTTCCACCAGGTGCACCCTGTACACCGTTACGGTGCTATCCGTTCCCTGCCTGGTGGAGAAAAACATCATCATCCCGAGATCCGATCCCGGCAGAAGAAGGTATTCATCCATCGCTGAATTGATGGGGAACCCCATGTTGACAGGTTCTGACCATTGATCCCTCTCAAGGTCAAAGTGAGACCTGAAAAGATCAAAACCACCGATACCTCTTCCACCGTCGGATGCAAAATATAGGTCATTCTCAATGGGATCAAAATAGGGCAGCAACTCGTCCCCTTCCGTATTCAACGCCTTGATCTCCTCGGGATCACCCCATAACCGCCCGGTACCTTTTTTCACCCTGAACAATTGCAGCCCGTCTTTTCCGTTTTTACTCTCCCCTGAAAAGAAAATATAGTCTCCTCTGGCTGGATTGACCGGCATAAACATCAGACTGTTGAGTCCCCTTTTATCCTCACCCGCAGAGAAATAGAGGCCTGGCTTTCTTTGAAGCGCTCCCCCTTTCATCTTGATCTGGGAAGACTCTGTTGAATCGGAAAGGTCCATGAATGTCACGGTCATTACGTCGTACTGGTTGTAGGTTGCTGTGATCTCCAATGCACTGCGACAGGTATTGATCAGCTGTTTTACCCTGTGCTCTTTCACCTCCTGCCGGGTGCCCTCCATTTCGAAGCGGGAATAATATTTCTGCGCTTCCCTGAAATTATAATTCCTGTGATAAGCCTTTCCCAGATAAAGAATCACATCGGCTGGCACCTGCTTTTTGGAAGCGCCATAGAGAAGCTCGATGGCCTCATCCAGATCTTCATTCAGTTCCACAAGGCAACGGCCGGCATAATATGCATTCATGGCATATCCGGACTGAGTCTTATTCAAAGCTCTGAAACCCTGCAGGGCTACCCGGTAATCGCCCTTTTCAAAACTTGCCAGTGAATTGTTGTAAAGGGTTCCCGGATCTCCCTGGGTATCCTGCCCGAATGCTTCCGGATGAAACGCGGCAAATAGCAAGGCCAGGGTAAAAAAATACGAAGGTATGGATGGTTTAAACATATTGTTGATCATTCTGTTTTATTAGCATTACAGTACACTGACTGCTGATCAAAAATAAAAATAAATAGAGCTGGTTTTTAACCAACTTTTGTACATTTATAATTTGATTTGAACATGGTAATTTTGAAAGAGGGTGACCTTGCTCCGGCAATCAATGCGCTGGACCAGGATGGAAAGAAAATCACACTTGAGGAGTACAGGGGAAAGAAGGTCGTACTCTACTTTTATCCCAAAGACAACACACCCGGCTGTACTTCCGAAGCATGTGATCTGAGGGATCATTATTCACAATTTCTTGAGCAGGGATTTGAAGTAATTGGTGTGAGTGCTGACAGTGAAACATCCCATCAGAAATTCATAGCAAAGCATCAACTGCCATTCAGGCTGATCTCCGACACCGATAAAAAAGTGCTCCAGGATTACAATGCCTGGGGCGAAAAGAAACTTTACGGGAAAGTATATATGGGTATTCAAAGGAAAACCTTCATCATTGATCAGACTGGAAAAATCGAAAAGATCATTGAGAAAGTAAATACCAAAGGACATACCCGGCAGATATTTGAAGCCTTATCACATTAACCATTAAAACAGCATGAGCAACGGAAACGGCAATGGAAATAAACAGGAGAAATTAAAAGCTTTACAGCTTACCCTGGATAAAATAGAAAAAGGTTATGGCAAAGGGACCATCATGAAATTGGGTGACAATGCCATTGAAGACGTGGCAGTAATACCATCGGGGTCTATCGGACTTGATGTGGCTCTGGGTGTTGGCGGTTATCCCAGGGGCAGGGTCATTGAAATCTATGGCCCGGAATCCTCGGGGAAAACCACCCTGGCCATCCACGCCATTGCTGAAGCACAGAAAGCCGGTGGCATTGCGGCATTTATTGATGCAGAACATGCCTTTGACCGGTTCTATGCCCAGAAACTGGGTGTGGATATTGAAAATCTGTATATTTCCCAGCCCGACAATGGAGAACAGGCACTTGAGATTACAGACCACCTGATCCGGTCCGGAGCCATTGATATTATAGTTATTGATTCGGTGGCAGCCTTGACTCCCAAAGCAGAGATTGAGGGCGAAATGGGTGATTCCAAGATGGGACTGCAGGCCAGGCTTATGTCACAGGCTTTGAGAAAACTAACTGCCAATATCAACCGGACCCACACCACCTGCTTTTTCATTAACCAGCTCAGGGAAAAGATCGGCGTCATGTTCGGGAACCCGGAAACAACCACCGGCGGAAATGCACTGAAATTTTACGCTTCGGTCAGGCTGGATATCCGTCGCATTGGTCAGCTAAAGGATGGTGAGGAGATACAGGGCAACCGGACCCGGGTCAAGGTGGTGAAAAACAAGCTGGCACCGCCCTTCAGGAAAGCAGAATTTGATATCCTGTACGGGGCTGGAATATCCAAGACCGGTGAAGTGATCGATTTGGGCGTTGAACTAGGCATTATCAAAAAAAGCGGCTCCTGGTTCAGCTATGGCGAAACAAGACTCGGACAGGGCAGGGATGCCGTCAGAAGCCTCCTGAAGGACAATCCCGAACTATCAGATGAGCTGGAACTAAAGATCAAAGCAGCCCTGGCAGTAACGGCCGAATAAACCGGAAAGATCCGTATCACCATTTTTTGTATATTGTGGAGGACCTCAATCGCCGACGAAATCAATAGATTGAACACATGAACTTCTTGCTTCATTTTATATTTATTGCGGCTTTTCTTCTGATATACATCATTGCCATCATTATCCTGAAACCATTCAGGATCCACCGAAAAAGGCCGCTTTCCACCATTTTTATTAAAACAAGCTACCTGGTGTACCTGGCATGTTTCCTGTTGATGGCTTACCTGATCCTCTTCTTCTCACCCGTTGTTGAACCTTCGGAGGAGGTAGATGATGAACGGATCCTGAATACACTTACCATATTCAGTGTCCTTGCTTTCTTTATTCCAAATATCGGGATCATGATCAGAAGGCGGATCGGATCCTGGCGTGTGCTATACAACTATGTGATTACTGCACTGAATTTGCTGATTGCAATGGGTCTTATCTGGTTCATTCTGGATTTGCCCTGGAAATTCAGGTAATTATTGATAGAGCTTCCCCCACCATCTCTTCCATGGGCAAAAGGCCATCAATCCAGTGAATTTCTATACCCCTTCGTTCCATCCCCCTGAAATAGGTCATTTGCCGCTTGGCAAACTGATGGATGGCTGAATTCAGATGGCTTACCATCTCGTCAAAAGTGAGTTCTTTTCTGATGTACCGGGAAACATAGCGGTACTCCAATCCGTAATACTCCAGCTTTTCCGGGGTAATACCCTGTTCCAATAGCCCTTCTACTTCTTTCACCAGACCCTCATCAAGGCGTTTCATAAGCCGGTCTGTGATCCTGCTTCTTCGGATGCTCCTCTCCAGTTTAATCCCAAGAACCACTGTATTCAGGCCAAGCTCTTCCATCGGTCTCTCAGGTTGTCCGGCCTGGAACATAGCTATTTCAATGGCCCTGATCATCCTTTTACGGTTTGTTGTATCGGTCTGGTTGTGAAGCGGGCCGTATAGCTTCAGGATGCCGGAAAGCTCGCTGAATTCCTTTTTCTCAAGGTCAGCCCTTAATGATTTGTTGACAGGAACATGCAGCAGCTTATAGTCCATCAGGACGGACTCAATATAAAGCCCTGATCCGCCACAAAGGACGGGAATCCTGTTCCTGTCTGAAATTTCCCTATATACCCGGATGAAATCGCTCTTGAAAAGGTATACGTTGTACTCCTTTCCGGCATCGAGAATATCAATGAGATGGACGGGGACAGGTGTACCCTCCACAAGGTAATCATCATAATCCTTCCCTGTGCCTATATCCATACCACGGTACACCTGCCTTGAATCAGCACTGATGATTTCCCCTCCAATTTGATAGGATAGTTGAGCAGCGAATGCAGTCTTTCCGGCTGCCGTAGGTCCGAGTACTGTAACCAGATCTGCGTTGCTTCTTGCCATGAGATCCAAATATACCCAAATAACGGGTTTTTTATACCTTTGGCATCTGAATATCGAATGGCCAACAAAATCAACATAAGGAACAAGAAAGCTTTCCACGATTACGAGATCCTGGAGAGATATGTTGCCGGTATACAGTTATCGGGAACCGAGATCAAATCCATCAGGCTTGGGAAAATATCCCTGGTGGAAGCCTACTGTGTTTTCCATAACCATGAACTGTTTGTCAGGGGTATGCAGATCGCAGATTACACATGGGGCAGCTACAACAATCACATTCCGGGGAGGGACAGGAAGCTTCTACTGAACAGGCAGGAACTCAGAAAGCTTCAGAGGAAAGTGAAGGAGAGCGGGCTTACCATTGCAGCCCTCCGGATATTTATCGCTGATACAGGATTTGCGAAACTTGAAATCGGACTGGCCAGGGGAAAGAAGGAGTATGACAAACGTGAGACCATCAAGCGAAAGGATACCCAGCGCCAGATGGATCGCCTTCACAAAATCAAGTAAGTGCCAAGTGCACAGTACTTAGTACTAAGTGCGATCTGGCACTGAGTACTGAGCACAAGGCACTGAGTACTGAGTACTGAGTACTGAGTACTCTATTGGGAGAAGAAAAAGTCATTGAGTTCCCTGACTTCAACAATACCCAGATCCAGCTTGAAATCGAAATAGAGGTCTATTGCAACCAGAAGTTCATCAAATGAGATGTACCCGTTCCCATCCTCATCGAGCAATTTAAACGCTTCCGGGATCGGCCTGGAAGCACCCATTTTGTATTCACTCATGATGGTAGCCAGGTAGATTTCTACTTCCTCACGCGGCATGGCGTGATTGCGGCTTTCAATGCTGGCATAAAAGTCTTCCTCTGTCACCGTAACTCCATCATCATCCACCCAGGCGCCTGAAGTTGTTTCCAGTTCCTGATCCCTGAAATCGGGAACCCCGTCTTCATCCCCGTCCAGTGGACATCCCAGGCTGTCCACCTCCACACCATAGGGTGTGCCCGGGCACCTGTCAGATACATCCAGCACAAAATCCCCATCCTCATCATCGAAGAAGAGCGGGTCAAATTCAGCATCAGCAAACAACAGGTCCACCGTGCGTGTGGCCGGATCCGAAAACAGGTCAAAATGAAGGGTAAGATGTGAATAAACATAACTGTCATTTCCCTTGGCACCCTGAATGCTCGTCCCTTCATAGGCCACATTGTCCAGGTAGTCGGTCAGTGTATAATGGTAGGAAAGTCCAAGGCTGAAATAGGCCCTCGGGCTGATCAGGAAATGAAGGCCAACCCCCGCCGGAAAAGCAATGGACCGCTGGTTGTAGGAACCCAGACCGAATTCAGTATCCTCCCTCAGGCGCAGGTCTGTTTCATATTCATAATCACGGTACAATATGTTTGAAGGCCCAATCATCCCTTCAGGCTGGTCCCTGATCGTGCCATCAGACCAATAGTTATAAGTTAATCCACTGGCATTGCTCAGATCTCCCTTGGAGCTGAAATTGACGCTCTCTATGCCAAAAGAAACATAGGGCCTTATAAACGAGCTCTTCTCGATCAGGTGGCCAAAGCGGTATTCCACATTCATCCCGATGGAGTAAATGGAAGTTTCGAAATTCAGGTTCTGTGAAAGATCTGAATAGGAATACTGGTTGGCCGAAAACTTTCCAGCAAGAAAATTGAAATTTGCCACGAAATTGTGCTCCTTTCTGTCAATACTGGTGGCTACATTAAGCATTACAGCCTGATTTCCAATGACTGGAGTGATCAGGTTGTTCTTCACATCCCCCCTGAAATTCAGCACGCCATAGGAGAGTGACACCACCGGTTTGTAAACCGGATTTTCAACCGTATCAATCCTCTGAAGCAGAGAATCATAATCGATTTCCTGTCCCGTGGACAGAACAGGAACCATGATCATGGACACCAACAGCAACCTGTATGGATGGAACCAAAACACTTATAAGATCAATTTTTTTAACGTTAACGGGTGGAAGTGACCGGCACTCGCTTGCCTCCCTGGTACGTAACCACAAATGCTTCAGAGACATCTTTCAGCCTCTCCAACTTACTCTTGTAGGCCTTGGCCTGGTTATAATCGGTAAATGAACCGGCTGTATATTTATACAATCCCTCGTGCTGCTCTACAAATACTTCCTGGTCCACCCCGGCCTTGCGGTAGTAGTTTCTTGCATCAAATGGCTTCTGGTTGGCTGCAAGCTGGACACGGTAATAGGTTCCGCTCCCGGCAGCCAGGACTCTTGTGTTGACTATGGTTTCTCCCGAAGGTCCGGCCGGGACAGCCTTCTGCACAGGCTCTTTTACCGGTTCTACAACTTTTTGCTCGGTCTTAGGCTCAGTTTTTAATTGCACAGTTTCGGACGATCTCACTGCACCTTGCGGGATCTCACCTGTTAAAAGGAGGTCTCTTTTTTCAGGCATTGAGAGAGATGCCAGTACCACATCCATCTCCTTGATTTCCACAACCTTATTCTCATTCCCGGCTGAATAGGTCAACAATCCTGTGATGGCCATATTTCCCTGTGGTTCATCCCTTTTTGGAACAAGTTTATACACAACCTCGAACTCCGGTTCTTCAGGTAATTTCATCCAGATGAATTTCACCGTGGAGGAGGAGAAGGACTCAATCCCTTCATGAGAGTCCACACTTTCAAACAGGTATCCGGAAGGAATGGTTTCTTCGATTTTCGCGTATTTACTCCCTGTGGGATTCTGAATCAACAAGCGTACCGTATATCCACCGGTGTTTAACAGCACAGGGGTTTGCCTGATGGCCATGGCAAAAGGTTCTTCTTTCACCTCTGCGGCAACCGGAACAACGCCCACCGCGCCTCCTTCAAAATTCTTGATATCGACCACCATGGAAGGATCTATGGAGGGATTTGGAACAATTTCAATCGGTGTGGACTTCTCAAAATTGATGAATTTGCGTTCTTCGTCTACCACATAGGCGAATACTCCTCCCAAAATAAAAGTACCCTTCAGCCTTTCATTCACCATGATGCTATATGTTACTTTAACTTCCTTTTCCTCGGGCAGTTTGAGCCAGATGATCCTGATGCGCTGGTTGTCAAAACTGAAATCAGCATTGGGTGAGCTTACATTGGTTGCTGTCAGCCCAAGGGGCAGGTCCTGGGAGAACCTGGAATAATCAGTAAGGTTCCCCTTCTGTATGATCACGTGTACTTCAAATGCTTCCCCGGCGGTCACCTGATCAGGATGATTTATAGAGATATCTACATCCTGTCCGGATATGGATAGCGACAGGCAAAACATGGATACTCCGAGCCAAATCGAGTTCATTTTCTTCATCGGATAGCTGAATTTTGTTAAATGTACAAAATTATTTCTCACAAATCCGCGGATTTACTAACACTGACACGGCCTGACCGGTTAGAAATTGGGGCTCAGCAAATACTTCGCATAGAACTTATTGATCACCTCTACAGCCTGATCAGGAGTATCCACCAAGGTAAAAAGGCCCAAGTCTTCCAAACTGATGTTCTTCTCCTCCTGCTGAACCACCTCATGAATCCATGTCACCATTCCTTCCCAAAAGTCCGTGCCCACCAGTACAATGGGGAATCTTCCAATTTTCCCAGTCTGGATCAGGGTGATAGATTCAAAAAACTCGTCAAAGGTTCCAAAACCTCCCGGAAGGACAATGAAGCCCTGTGCATACTTCTGAAACATCACTTTTCTCACAAAAAAGTGCTTGAAAGTGAGCAGTTTGTCGCGATCGATATAGGGATTGGAATGCTGTTCGAAGGGTAACTGTATATTCATACCCACACTGGTACCTCCACCTTTTTTGGCTCCTTTGTTGGCTGCCTCCATGATCCCCGGGCCTCCTCCGGTGATCACACCATATCCGTTCTGTGTAAGTCTGAAGGCAATGTCCTCGGCTAACTGATAATACCTGTTGTCCTGACTGGTACGGGCCGATCCGAATATGGAAACACAGGGGCCGATGGAGGCCATCTTTTCAAAGCCCTCCACGAATTCAGCCATGATTTTAAATATCTGCCAGGAATCGGATGCTTTGATCTCGTTCCAGCTTCTCTGATTGAATGCCTTTTTGATTTTATCCTCATTGGAATCCATATTTTCCGGAATTGGTGTGTAATGACAATTTACTGATTTTAATCCAGAACCAGTTCCTCCCTGAGAAAATTACCCGTATAACTTGCAGTCTCCCGGGCTACCTCTTCGGGTGTCCCTGTGGCCAGGACGGTTCCTCCTTTGCTGCCGCCCTCTTTTCCAAGGTCGATGATATAATCGGCCACTTTGATTACATCCATGTTGTGTTCGATCATGATCACACTGTTCCCCCTGTTCACCAGGCGGGCGATCACATCCAGCAGTACCCGCACATCCTCGAAATGCAGGCCGGTGGTGGGTTCATCCAGGATATACAGGGTCTTTCCGGTATCCTTTTTCGCCAGTTCTGCCGACAATTTAACCCGCTGGGACTCCCCCCCCGAGAGAGTCGTGGAGGGCTGGCCAAGCCGGATGTAGCCCAATCCCACATCCTGAAGGGTCTTCAGCTTCCTCAATATGGAAGGAACACTGGCAAAGAAATCCACAGCCTGATTGATGGTCATCATTAACACATCATTGATGTTCTGATCTTTGAATCGGACTTCCAGCGTTTCCCGGTTGTATCTTTTGCCGTTGCAGGATTTGCAACGCACATACACATCGGGGAGGAAATTCATCTCAATGGTCTGTAAGCCCGCACCGCCACAGGTTTCACACCTTCCTCCCTTCACATTGAAAGAGAAGCGGCTGGCCTTGAATCCCCTGATTTTTGCGTCCGGAGTCTGTTCGAAGAGCTTCCGGATATCACTAAAAACACCGGTGTAAGTTACCGGGTTTGACCGGGGGGTCCTGCCCAGAGGGGACTGGTCCACCTCGATCACTTTATCGATGTACTCCAGCCCTTCGATGGCTCCATAAGGAAGTGGTTCCTGTCGCGATCTGTAGAGTTTCTGACTGATGATGGGATGCAGGGTTTCATTGATCAGGGTGGATTTCCCGCTTCCGCTTACTCCGGTAACACAGATAAATTTTCCCAGTGGGAAGGTCACATCCACACGCTTCAGGTTGTTCCCGGAGGCCCCTCTAATGATCAGTTCATACCCGTTTCCGGGTCTGCGTTTTTCCGGGATTGCTATTTCCCTGGTTCTGTTCAGGTACTGCGCAGTAAGGGTTTTTCCCGCAAGGATATGATCCGGCGAACCTGCTGCAACAAGTTCTCCTCCCAGACGTCCGGCGCCCGGCCCAAGGTCCACCACGTGATCAGCAGAAAGGATCATATCCCTGTCATGCTCCACCACGATCACCGAATTGCCCTGGTCGCGCAAGCGCTGAAGGGAGGCAATCAGTTTGCGGTTATCCCGCTGATGCAACCCGATGC
>Ga0315535_1002378_pt1 | contig 12052 bp, 11 predicted proteins | sample SalMarSW160220MG_2_FD_203092 | JGI IMG/M metagenome (GOLD analysis project Ga0315535, IMG submission 203092) | Salt marsh sediment microbial communities from the Plum Island Ecosystem LTER, Massachusetts, United States - Salt Marsh Sediment SW1602-20 ...
ATTCTTACCCCCTTTGTAGCACGCTCATAATGATGAATTACCTTATTATCTTTCAGTGAAGAAACTAAGGTAATATTCCGCTAAGGCTTATATCCTTCCAGATACATTCGTGGAGTATCAAGGGAGGTTGAATCATTGGATATCCCTATATTATCTGGAATTGCTGAAGGTCTAGGTGTATTCTTCAAGACTAGAAGATACTTGGCCTACACTATCATTTTTGTAGCCACCACGTTTCTAGGTTTATTTGTTTCGTGGTTAATGACGCTAATGGTCGGAACTAGTACTGAACTTTTACTTGTCAACTTCTTTGCCTTTGTTGGTTCTGCAGGTACTATCTACTTTGCATTTGGCGCAATTTTTACGGGCCTTGGAGTTGATAACCTTTGGATAACTAGACGAAGTAGGGGACGAACTACTGAACTCAAAGGAGTTGCTTGGATGGCCATATCCTTTGCAATAGCTGTCTTCATGAGAATTCTCACTGGACCCACGATTCTTATGCTCTTTGCTATTGTTTGTTGGTTAGGTTGGATTGGATTCCAAGCATATCTTTCAACTCGTACAAGCCTTCGAGTAGCAACTTTAGCAGAGCCGAAGAAAGGTGGTTTTCTAGTAGGCATGGGAAGTTTCATCATTCTGCTAATTGGTTTGGTCATTATCGCTGCTGAAGCAGTTGCTGCATTAACAATCGCTTACGAGGTTGATTTCTTTGGACTGGCACCAATAGTGAATGGAATCTTTAGCAGTGCATCTCAGAATCTTATTGACGAGAAATTTTTCTTGCTAATTGCTTACGCATGTTTCGCCTTATTTGCCGTGATTATGCTCATATCATTCATTAGATACTCAGGTAGAGGTGCAGCACTTAATATTGCTATTCTGACTCTGTTCATTGGAGTATATGCTGGCTATTTTCTCGTTAATGTAATGAGACGTGGAGAAATATCTGGTCTGGATCCTGTCGGTATCGCAATGGCTCTATTCTTTCTTATCTATGCTATGAGTGGAATTGGAAGCACAATAACTGAAGCTGTAGAAGGATCAAGAAAACGAACTGGAGACTTCGGTCCCCTTCTTACATTTTTCTTAGCAAGTGGATATTTCTTTGTCGATTCTATTCTTGCAGTCGCATCTGATTCTAACACTCTCATTTGGAAATGGTTTAATACAGTAAATCCGTTGATAGATCCACATTTTCTATTCCTCTTTAAAGATGTATCAAAGCTGATAGCATTCCCACTAGTTGCAATATTTACTGCTCTCTATTACCTAAGAGTTGAGCGAGCTGGCCGTGTAATAGAAAGTGCCAAGAGAAAAGGTGAGAAACTCGAACCTGACGAAGTGGATTCAGATATCGCTGAAGAGATTAAGGAAGAAGAAGAAAAACCAAAACCTGCAGAACGCTATTCTGCTCCTGAACCCAAACGTGATGATGGCAGATTGAGAATCGATAGTAGTCGTCGTTTAGGTGCTCCAAAGCGCTATGGCGATGATGAAGACGATTAGTGAACTAGAATAAATGGATGAGAGTCTTAGACTCTCTCCAATTCTTAATTTTGGAATTAGAACTTCAATAAATTTAGAGAACTAAAGCAATCATCATCAAAATGGTAATTACAAATGATGCAATCGCACAGTTCACACAAGCTCCCCTTTCCATCTCTCTTTTATCGCGTTTACTGATTTGGGATTCCTGAATTTCATCCTTATCCTTGTCATCTTCTGTCAAAGGGTGGCCTCCGTTCTATGTCTATATTTTCACAGTTTTAAACCTACGTTATACATGATTAGAGCGACTTTTCCATTTCTATCTCGTCTCGAATAGGAATCCCATATTTCCCTACGAACGGAAGTTGTGGTTTAATCTTTCGTGTTTCTTCAATTGCATATCGATGAATTGACTTGATTTCATACCCTCGCTTTTGATAAAATCGAAGAGCATCCACATTATCATTAGTCGTGATTAACCAAATTCGTGAATATTTATTCATCTTGGCAAGATTCTCAACTTCCTCCAGCAATGCAGTTCCAACACCCTTTCCTTCCTCGACTGAATTCAGTGTTATTATCTCAAGTTCATCATAGCTAATGGAATAGGTAAGGACACCTACTCGCTCTCCATCTATCTCTGCAACAAAACCCGGTAGAAGATCAGCTTTATAGCTAATTCCTCTAGTGACGATGATATTCGATGCCCAATTTTCGAGGAGTATTTCAGTTATCCAATCAGAATCACCTAATTCTCTAGGTCTAATTATAATTTTCAGAGTTGGAACACCTCAAATCTAATCTTTTTGCTCAAGAATGGATGATTTTTGAAGCAAAAAATGTTCCCACTCCAAATGATTTATGACGAACTATGTCATTAGTTAGAATGTGTACACATTAGGAGGTACCTCTAATCTATAATTACGCTGAAGTGACTGTTCGTCATGCCAAACTTGCAGAAGTTGACCTAATTAAGGAAATTATTGTTGAAGCATATGCCCCAATAAAGAAACAACTGTCACGCATGCCGGCTGCACTTGATGAAGGTTTAGGAAAAATTGCTCGACATATACAGATGGGCGACCAATATGTGGGACTCGTCGGTGATACCGTAGTTGGAACCATGAGAGTACGTTTAGTCGGTCGCGTCGGTGTCGTGTCACGTGTCGCAGTAAGACAGGAATTTAGAGGAAGACGAATTGGTTCTATGTTAGTTGAGTATGCAGAAAATCTGATGGCCCATAATAACGCTCAAGTTATTGAAGTGGAGATTTATGGAGCAGTCGAAACTCAACTTGATTTCTATAGGAAGATGGGGTATGAAGAAACTGGTAGAATGCAACGCCTCGGCGAAGAGATAGTCGTAATGCAGAAGAGTCTTGTAGATTCAGATATAGAAATCGAAGATTAGGGTATTATTTCGCACCCATTATTGAATTCAGGATACACGAAGTCATCAAGGGTTATCAAACCCTGTGCAATGCATTTTTCAATTTTAGGAATTTTCCTCCGAATTGCTTTAGTCAGAAATCCTACTGTGTTACAGACTTTCTTGTACCCTTCTTCACCCCAGAGTTTCTGTTTGTTAGTAAACAGGCATCTACCTCCACACACTCCAAATTCTGCACAGGATGGACACGGTTCATCCACTGCCATAATGTTCCTCAAATCTTTCGGAATGGATTTCCAAATATCTCCTACAATTGAGAACTCCCAATCTGGCGATATAGGACAAATACCGATGCTGCCATTCACATGAATTGCAAATGTATCGATTCCTGCACCACACCTTATAGTAGAAGTTTTTCCGGTTAGCATTGTATAGGCTAATGGTATGAATGGAACTATACCTTCAACAATCCCCTGTTCCATCTTGTCCACCCACTCATTGACTAAACGAGTTATTCCAGGATTGTATGATTCGGCAACCCATCGGTCAAAATCCTGCCAGTTGTCTTCTGCATCCCAGAAGACATTTAGCTGCCAATGAACATGATCGAAGCTGGGATTTCTGAGATTCAGTAGATGAGTAACATCTTCGTATATATTCGATTCTTGACTTACTGCCATTCGTGCAACTATGTCTCCGTTGTATCCAATCCTCTCTAACCAACGTGTGTTTTCTAAGACTCTCTGATAGACTCCTTCCGACCTATATCCATCAGTAACCTTCTCTTGTCCATCTATTGAAATGAGAATCGAATGAAATCGCTTTGCATAAGCTTCTGGGATTTTGCTAAGTAGTAGTCCATTAGTCTGCAGCATGAAACGTGCCTGAGGAAACTTGTCCATCAGCTCAATAATCAGAGGTATTCGCAGGGTTGGTTCTCCCCCGTATAACATTAATTGGATATCATTATCCTTGTTGAGAAATGCAGCAAGATCATCAAGATTATACTGAATCTCTGTGTCTGGACCATTTTCTTCTCCTCCATGACAGTATTTGCAATTGAGATTGCATCTTCTTGTCAAGACGAGATGGTAATTCAACAGATAACACTCCTGAGGTAGTCACTCTTTCTCTGCGATGGTTGCATAAAGGTTGTCTTTGCTGAGATGTTTATTCATAATCGAATTCTATGATAAGGTCATAATGACCAGTGCCTGAATATGAATAAACCATTAAATGCCAAATTCCAGGTTCCGGAAAATCATAATAGAAATCCTCTCCTCCTGATCGATACCCCTGAAAATCAAACAACGAAGTGGTGGGTATCTCCTCTAATCGTCCATAAAGATCGAAATCGTTTCCGGGGCAATTAAGGACTAAATGAATTCCTGTGACATTTTCATAAACGCGAATTGAATGAAGTCGATACCCATTTTCAGTTTCGATATATCCCGAAAACGTCGCGTTTGAGTCTACTACAACTGGTGTTGGTCTATCGGAGCTCAACATGAGACCAATAATCCCTGTTCCAACTATTCCAATCAGAACAATCGCACATATTGCATTTTCGCGTTTCAATCTTCACTGCTCCTTAAACAATGGCCATTTCATACAAACAAGGAGATAATTGTTATCAATATAGATGCAAATTAGTAGTACTTACACTGCTCAATCGACAGGCTTATGATTACTCTAGTAAAACCCGAGTCTGGAGATCTTATATTTGAGAAAACTACCCATAATGATCTTACTCGCAACATTCCTGCTATTGACTCCGATGATTGCAAGCTCCATTTCTAACTATACAGTTTCAGATGCTAACTATATTCTATCCGGTGATGCAATCCTACACCCAGTACCTTATGTCTGGCAAGAGATCAATGGGTTCTGTGCATGGGCTGCGACAGCAATGGCAATGCGTTATGCTGGTGTTGATCTCTCTCTCTCTGATGTATTTGCAGCTTCATCCGTCGGTTTCTCATTCGCATATTTTAACATCAATGATACAATGTTGATGTTACCTGGCGTTCTTTACACACAAGCTGAACCTACTAATTATCTCGCAGACCTCTATGGCATAGATTATACTCTCTATGTTGATGCGAGTATTCCCAATCTGGAACAGAATGTCCAGGTTTGGGAGAGTGAAGGTCTCACTATTGGAGTAATTGATGGAGAAGTTGAAGCATTTAATCTAATGAGAGATACAATTGATTCAGGTTATCCTTTACTAATCAGCGTAGATCCATCGTGGCTTCCAGCAGCAGATTACAATATTCTTAGAGATGAAGGTCTCTCCGGTGGTGGACACGGTATTCTACTCGTAGGTTACAATGATACTGAACACACAGCAACATACATTGATCCTGGTGTAGGTTCATTTGGTGATGATTTTGGTTATCCTGTTGATGGACGGGGTAATTACTCTGTCATTACTTACTCTGCCTTAAACACCGCATGGGAAAATCGTTATTATATTTCTAACACCTTCAAACCAGGTTCAGAAAATCCGGGATCCGTCGATGATAGCCTTGGCCCATTAATCAGAGACAAATTGTTGGGTGTTGGATCGATATACTCTCCAAGTAGTGCTAATGCATATGTCGGCAAATTCGGTGAAACTGCATTTCGAACAATGAGTACCGATCTGACTCCAACAGGCATCAAGTCCTTTCTCTCTGTCTTTGATGGTATTGATAATGAAGTGAGTTTCAAGGCTTCACTCATTCTGTTCATAGGTCTGGGTCTTGAAGCACAGGTCACATTGCAATACTTGTCTTATCGTACTGCTCTAGAAGCCTTACCTGCAATAATGAATAATACTGACTTGACCGACTTTGTTGCGGCTGGGCAGCAGGCACTCCCTCATTTCGAAGTAATAGTAAATAATTCAACTCTCATCTATCCGACAAATCTCACCAAAGCTACTGGGTTTGTCGCTACGACTTTCAAGGCTATTGCTGATTCCTACAATGCATCCGCTGATATCGATGCTGCCTTTGCTCCCTATGATAATGAATTTGCAGATATTTCGGCAGCTCTTCTTGGGATAGCTGATTCATGGAAAGCTGCAGGAAATGAACTTGCTTTGATCTGGCCTAATGACTTCATAACGCAGTATGGGTCTCTTCTCGCTTTTGGTGGTGGTGGAGCAATAGTAGTGATTGTTCTATTCTTTTGGTGGTCTGGAAAGAAACCATCTCAGTGAATATCTTCTCCTAGCAGTTCCATCATATGACTCAATTCAGTGGTTGGTAGTTTGCAATTATGGTCAACACAAACATGAGCAGTTGCTTTATTGTTAAGTGGTTCATGGAACTTGGTAAATGGTGCTAGCTCGGTGATAGTTTTTGACTGCTCTGGAGTTCCTCTAAGAAGTATAACTTTTCGAGGAATGAAATTCTTTCTGACTTGCTCTATCATCTTTCGAGTATCATCCATCTGTGGGTCTCCTGCAATCACAATCTCAAAAGAAGGTCCTATTGCGAAGTCGAGTCCAAGTAACATCATCGAATAAGCTGAAGGAGTTCGTTTGATTTCCATAGAAAATGCGTTTCCAATAGCTGCAGCGAAATCTTCGTACTTGCTATCACCTAGCAATCTAGCTAATCGTATGAGATTGAACATAGCTACTGAATTTCCTGAAGGCATAGCACCATCATATGCATCCTTTTTCCTTACAAGCAATTCTTCTGCATCAACGTTTGTGAAGAAGAATGCCCCTGATTCTTCATCCCAGAAATTCTCGGTCAGAATATCTGTCATGTTCTTTGCTTGTTCCAGATACTCTGGTTTGAAAGTTGCTTCATACATTTCAAGAAGTGCCCATATCAAATATGCATAATCATCTAGAAATGCTCCAATTGCCACATCTCCATCCTTGTATCTGTGGAAGAGACCTCGCTTTTCATCTAGCATGGTTTCAAGGATGAACCATAGCGCTTTCTCAGCAGTCTCTACGTATTTCTCGTCACCAATCGCAACTGAGGCTTTTGCCATCGCCGCAATCATAAATCCATTCCAGTCAGTTAGAATCTTATCATCAAGACTTGGTCGGACTCGTCTTTCCCGACGAATGAAAAGATTTGTTCTTGCCTTGTCCAGAAGGCTGCTCAATTCCTCTCGACTCATCTTCGTTAATTCAGCGGCAATGTCGACTGATTGTTTAAGGTGAAGGATATTCAGACCAATCTTCTCCCGAGTTGCTTCATCATCGAAGTTACCTTCATCATGAACATCGTAGACCTGCATGAAGATTGATGCCATATCTCCTTCTAGTACATCTTCAATCTCACTCTTCTTCCATGTATAGAACTTGCCTTCTTCTCCTTCAGAATCGGCGTCCTCGGCTGAATAGAATGCTCCTTCAGGGCTCATTAAGTCTCGAGTCACATACTCAAATATGTCACTGACCACATCAGCATACTCATTCTTTTTGGTAATCTGATATGTTTCAGTGTACGCCATCATTAAGCTAGCTTGATCGTAGAGCATTTTCTCGAAGTGTGGAAGTAACCATTCAGCATCGGTGGAGTAGCGATGAAAACCAAAACCAAGATGATCAAAGAGACCTCCTAATCTCATCTCTTGGAGTGTTTTCTCTACCATGTATAGTGCTTTCTCATCACCAGTTCTCTTCCAGTATCTGAGGATTAACATCAAATTATGGGGTGATGGAAATTTAGGGGCTGAGCCGAATCCACCTTTCTCATCGTCAAATCTTTGGGATAGTTGTGAGTATGCAAGATTGATGTCATCAAGTGCCAGGTCATCCCTTTGTCCTGTCACGCTAGGTCGTGAAAGTGCTTCTTCGATTTGGCCTATTACTTTATCGATATCTTCCTGTTTGGTTGTCCAGAGTTCATTGATTCGTGGAACTAAATCTTTCATTCCAAGCATGTTGTACCGACTCTCTTTGGGAATGTAAGTCGCAGCATAGAATGGCTTCTTATCAGGGGTCATGATGATTGTTAGTGGCCACCCCCCTCGACCTGTAATCATCTGTGCAACTTGCATGTAAACTCCATCAATATCCGGTCGCTCCTCACGGTCTACCTTGATGTTCACAAAGGCGTCGTTCATAATTGACGCAACTTCTTGATCTTCGAAGGATTCGTGAGCCATAACGTGACACCAATGACACGTGCTATATCCTATCGAGAGGAAAATTGGTTTATTCTCTTTCTTAGCTTTCTCAAACGCCTCGTCATTCCAAGGATACCAATCAACTGGATTCTTCGCATGCTGCAATAGATACGGGCTCTTCTCTTTGGCTAATCGATTACTGGGCATTGATACCCCTCCTTTCATTAACTATTGTTATTTTCTGAGATGTCTTTACTTATTAACTTTGACTCATAGAACATAATCCTAGGTGATATTCTTCATTATACTAACAGTGATAAATTATTCAGGAGTAGTCCTGTTCTAGGGAATACTTTGCGTAAACAACAGTCATTTTCAAAGAGGTACGAGTTTACCCTTTCTTTCTTCGATAAGGTTCCGTTCAATAAGCGATGTGACATGGTGTTCAATCATCCATGTTTCAAATTGCAAAAAGACCGGATTGGTTAGTGATGGATAGATGATAGGAGTCATGGTTATCTCAGGAATCGAACTTGCCCATCCCATGATTAGAGAATAGACCATATCTTCTCGAATGTCAAACTGCCTTTCGTATGCAGATAGGGCTGTCTTGTAATCTTCTACCACTGGACTCTTTAGATGCCCACTGATGAGAGCCGTATAATTTCTCTCTTGTAATTTTCGTATGGAATCTTTGAACTCTGGAATGGATGAGTTCGGGTGTCCATAGAACGGACCAAACTCTGTAAGGTCAATATCGGAACCATAGATCATATTGGGCTCAAGAATTTCTATGCACATATGATCTGGAAGATGACCTGGTGTATAGAGCATTCTCAATGTTGTGTTTCCAAGAGCGAACTTGTCCCCGTTTCGTAGAACCTCGTCAACTAATCCCTCATCTAAGCACCCGTACATTTTGGAATTGACTAAGTTTTCCCACATCGCTCGTACCGGATGTCCTTTGTGGAATCCAAGAAATTCTTTCATCTTCTCTTTGTCATTGAAGAGTGGGGCTGTAATCTCGTTCGCAGCAATTCTGCACTTTGAAAGTCTGTTCAATCTCATAGTATGTGTGATGTGATCTGGATGAATGTGACTAAGTATCACTGTGTTGATATCTCTCAGAGCTAGATTGTTTTGTTGTAACAATGCACGTAAGTCTTCAACATTGCAACCTGGGTCGACAATTACTACTTCTTTGTCAATGATAACCAAGGTGTTGCATCTAGGAAATGAGCCTCCAATGACAAGAAAAACACCGTCTTGGATTTCGATATGAGTCAAATTAGATACCTCAATTCACAAAATAAGGAACGGTTGGATAGTCGCTAATCAGACTATCCACCATTTTCAAATTTGAATAATTATTCAGTCATTCTGACTTTTTCTTCTGCTTCAGCTCTGGCTGCATGACGCCATGTTCTGAATGCACCCCAGAGAATGGATACTGTAAAAGCTAGAACAAGAAACATTAAGAGCATTACATCAACGACATCAGTCTTCTCGGGTGAAATGCCCGCACCAAGTTTATCCCACCAAAGACCGGTCATTACAAGAATTGCCATTGGAAAGGTAAGAAGTGTTAGTAACAGGAATATCATAAAAGCTCGTTTAGGCGATACCTGAATAATTCGAGCAAAGGCGCCAAGGTACTTGTGTTTCTGCCAATGAGTACCTTCATGGACTATCCAGAAGATAACAAACAGAACTATCACAATGAGGAATGGGATTAAGAAGATTTCCAGCCACATTTCCGATGACTCCAGACTATTGAGAATTCGAGGTTTTTGACTACGATATAAAGGCTGTGGTTTACGACAGGGTGTTCAAGATTACGTCAATTTGAAATCTTTTGTTAGTATCAGATTTATGTCGTTATCTGCTGGTATTTTGTAATCTACTCTGGTTCGGATACCTGGAAAAGTCTTGTTCTAGTCGGTATCATCTTCCAAATTGGAACCATTGTCATCTGGTTGAAGTAACCCTGGTAAGTCTTCATCATCCTCCTGTTTCATCCTAATTCCAAGAGATTCCTCTGCTGTCATCCATGATTGAAAATTCACATTGGTCTCTTTTTCACAGCAAGTTTGAGGTTCAGGCTTGGAGCTATCTTGCTCGATAACTAGCTCCTCATTCTTTTTGAGAGCAGATATGGAATGCACAAAACCATAATCAAATGGCTTCTTGGCAAGTTTCACTGCTGCGAGAATATTATGTATATAGAGATTCACAAAGAAATCGGGACTTCTTGTCGAAAGCATTGGATTCAAATTTAAGCATCCATCACAATTACAGTCCTTGAAAACAGCTTTTCTCACCTGCTCTCCTTTGGAGCCGATCAGATATCTCCGTCTTGCTGTCATATAGAGAAGAGCTGAAGTGTCAACACTATCAACACCAATATCATGCAAATAGTATTGCAGCAGACTCATCCGTGGAAGACCAAAGATATGGAGCCAGTGCTCCTTTGTGATACTTCTAACATACCTCAGCACTTTGTCGAGTAGTTCCTTACTATGATGATAGAGTGGAATAACTCCTCCCATTGCAAAACAAGAAATGCCATGTTCTCTATAGAAATCAAATAGGTCACTGATTGTACCTTCAGTATGACCTTGGATTACCGCGATTACCTTTGAAGCTGGAACGACTTCGAGCAGGTGAAGAAGATTGTCTTTGATAGTCCTAGTTTTTGTGAGGATAACATCATTCTTGTCTTGGGGTAGAACAATTTCATCTGGAGCTACAAAATAGTCCGCGCCAGATAATTCATAGGCTTCAAAAATCTGCGCATTTGACAATTCGATATCGACTTCTATTCCAAGATCTCGAGCTATACCTGCTTTCTTCGCCTCCATTTCGAATACTCCGGTATCTGCAACAAGGGAATTCCTTTTGGGAAAACCAAGATCTATCAGACCTTCTTTCAATGTCAGTCCAGAGTTGATGATTTTGTCTAGCCAGAAATCAGTGGATCTATAAATATCGTAAGCGGTGAATAGAACCGCATCAGTATAAGTCCAATTGATGAGTGGCGGTTCACGGAATATTGGGAATGAACAGAAGTGATTTTTTGGTATGAGACGTGATAGTTTCTTGTTTCTTCTACTAGCCCCCATGCATATCTCGCCCTGCATCTTAAATTACAACCTAAGATACACAATGCTGTACTACTTCAGTTCTATATAAACTACCAAAATCACTTGACATTACACTGTTCGTTAGACCTATAACGGTGAGAAATGAGGATAAACCGGGTCTAACAATATGGGAAGTATTTGGTTTAGTAAGAAATCTTTCTTCTACTTTGGCGGATTGGCAGTCATCCTCATTGGTGGATTAATTGTTGTTGCATCTCCTTATCACTACATCAATTATTCAGTAACTGAAAATCAATGGAGATCTTGGACGATGTATGATGCATCTGGATACTATCCGCAGCTAGAGATATCAATCTCTGTGCGACCTGCAAATACTACGATTGTTCAACTAGATTTTGTGATATTTGAAAATAGTACTTCAAATACAAGGTTTGTGAATATGACACTAGGACCAGAGGACCAAGTCGAAGGTCCAGATTTTGTTCTTTACGAATATAGTGAAATCATTGACCTCCCTATAAGTAACTATTCGGTCTATTTTGATAATGTAGATGGCGTTGGTAGTGTGGATCTTGGCCTAAACCAAATTAGTGACTCTCGTACTTGGATTGTTTCTGGTGGTACGTTGAATATACTTGGTATAATTATGGGAATTGCGGGATATCTTGTCCCAGGTTCATTCCTCCCATCTGATAGTGATACAATAATAGAATGGGGATACGACCAAGAAGAAAGTAAACAATAGATTTTATCCATCCTCCATCGATTTGAAATTCTGGACAGGATGTTCTATATATTCCTCATTATGAGTACATAATAATGTGTACATAATAATGTATATATATAGATGAGATGATAGTTCTAGTTGATTATCAATGTCTGTATCAACAAATCTCACCAATTCTCCCAAGCTATTCATTGCAATGAGTAAGATCATTGAAGAACTCAAGTCAGGCGCGCCGATGTCAATTGGAGAACTATC
>Ga0315535_1002379_pt1 | contig 12052 bp, 10 predicted proteins | sample SalMarSW160220MG_2_FD_203092 | JGI IMG/M metagenome (GOLD analysis project Ga0315535, IMG submission 203092) | Salt marsh sediment microbial communities from the Plum Island Ecosystem LTER, Massachusetts, United States - Salt Marsh Sediment SW1602-20 ...
GCGTTGATCACCGCGCTCAGCGGCGGTGGACAGATCCTGCTACAGGACAAGTTCGAGCCTGAGGCATGGTCGCAATCCGTTGCGCAATACCGGCCGAAATCGGTGTCACTACCTCCGGCGGCGTTGCGGATGATTCTCGATGCCGGTGTCGACCCCGCGAGGTTGTCGAGCCTCAAGGCGGTATGGGCCGGTGCCGCCCCGGTTGGCTCAGACTTGGCGGAGGCCTTCGAAACGACCTACGGCTGCCCGGTCCTGCTCAGCTATGGGGCCACGGAGTTCACCGGCGGAATCACCGGGTGGTCGCTGCGGGACTGGGAGCGGTGGAAGGACACCAAGCGCGGCAGCGTAGGCCGCCCTCATCCCGGCGTGGAAATCTGCGTGATCGACGCCGAAATCGACAAGCGACTCGGTCCGGGGCAGCGTGGCATCCTGCAGGTGCGTTCGGCGCAGGCAGCCGGGGGTGACAGCCAGTGGGTCCGCACCACCGACATAGGCAGTATCGACGAGGACGGTTTCGTCTGGATTCACGGACGTGCTGACGATGTGATCAACCGTGGAGGCTTCAAGATCTTTCCCGCCGAGATCGAGGACTGTCTGGAAGCGCATCCGCGGGTGCGCGAAGCGGTCGCCTTCGGCATTCCCGACGAGCGACTCGGTCAGGTGCCGGTGGCCGTGGTCGTCGCCCACGGCGATGTGAGCCCCGCTGACCTCTTCGCCTGGGTCAAATCCAGGCTGCCAGCCTACAAGGCGCCCGTGACGGTACGCATCACCAATGCCATCCCGCGCAACTCGGCCATGAAGGTACTACGCGGGCAAGTTCGCCAACAATTCGAGAGCGCCGCTGCGCAACCGAATTAGCGCAGACTCGAGGAGGCTGTAAGCACGTTGGACCACACGCACTTCGAAGACCGCGTGGTTGTGGTAACCGGAGCGGGCAACGGCTTGGGCCGCGCCCACGCGCGTCGAACTCGACTTGTCCGTAGGGCGCGTCGGCGGTGGCCATTCAAATGGCACAGCAGTTTTCGCAACTGCGACGGTGCTTATCCGCCCGACCGGGAGCGGCGACGAGAGGACGACCCTGTGACCGATGACGTTGGTCCCTGGTGGCGGCCGTTGCCGCGGGTAGCCTGATAACTAACCACGTTAACTAATAGGAGGCCGATATGCCGCTGCAGGACTATATGCAGTTGATCTCCGTGGATGACCATCTCATCGAGCATCCGCGCATCTGGGCTGACCGGCTGCCCGCCAAGTACCAGGAGTTGGGACCGCGCATCGTGGAAGTCCCTCGCGCCAAGGGCGGTCCGCCCAGCCAGGTGTGGGAGTACCAGGGCAAGACGTACCCGCAGATCGGCCTCAACGCGGTGGCCGGGAAGAAGCCCGAAGAGTACGGCATCGATCCGTCGCGATTCGACGAGATGCTGCCGGGGTGCTACGACCCCGTTCAGCGGCTTGCCGACATGGATCTCGACGGCGTGGAGGCCGCGCTGTGCTTTCCGTCGTTTCCCCGCTTCGCCGGCACGGTGTTCCTGGATGGCGAGGACCGCGACGTGGCACTGGCCAGCGTCAAGGCATACAACGACTTCATGCTCGACGAATGGTGCGCCGCCGCGCCGCACCGATACATCCCGCTGGTGATTGTGCCGTTGTGGGACATCGATCTCGCTGTTGCCGAGGTGCATCGGATGTTCGCGAAGGGCGCGAAGACCATCGCTTTCCCCGAGAATCCGTCGCCGCTGGGGCTGCCGTCGATCCACACCGACCACTGGGATCCGCTGTTCAGCCTCGCCGAGGAGTATGACCTGCCGTTGTCGATGCATTTCGGCACATCCGGTATTTCGCCCAAACCGTCGCCGGAATGCCCGATGGCGGTCAGCATCACGCTGTTCGGGACCAACTCGATGTCGGCGCTCACCGATCTGCTGTTCTCCCCGGTGTTTCATCGGCATCCCAACCTGAAAGTGGCGCTTTCCGAGGGCGGTATCGGCTGGGTTCCCTATATGCTCGAGCGCGCGGATTACGTCTGGGAGCGGCATCGCTTCTACCAGAACGTCAACCAGGAGTACCGGCCATCAGAGTTGTACTACAAGCATGTGTACTCGTGCTTCATTGAGGACCATCACGGACTGGAAGCCCGCGACGAGGTCGGCTTGGACAACATCCTGTGGGAATGCGACTATCCGCACTCGGATTCGAACTGGCCCAACAGCCGCAAGGTTGCCGAGGAAGTGTTCACGAAGATCCCCGACGAGGATGTACACAAGATCGTCGAACTCAATGCCCGACGGGTATTCAGCTTCCCTCGCGCGGACAAATGAACGGGGGCCCGGCGGAACCCATTCGTGCAGAGGCCATGCTGGGCACGTCCGACTGGGACGACGAGGACCTGCTGACCATCGCGGAAGCCTCGGAAAGACTCGCCGCAGAGATCGAGGCGGCACGTCGGCGGATTCGTCATGCCGAAGAATTACGGGGCGCTGAAGAGTCGCCGGCCGTCGGCGCGTTGCATGCGGCCAGTGTGACCGCCGAACGCAAACGCTTGGGGGAGTTGATGGAAGCGGTCGAACGCATCAAGGCCGCGCGAGCCAACGCGCCGTGGTAATCGTGTCACAGGAGGGCAAGATAGGAGGCGGGCTCATTGAAGCCGTGGTTTTCGACATGGGCGGTGTGCTCACCGTCGACCCCTTTCAAGCCTGCCGGGATTACGCCGCTGAGTTGGGCATTGCCTCGGACGCGTTTGTCGATCAGTTCCGCGGGCGAGAATTCGCGGAAGTCGAAACGGGTGATCGCTCGGTGCGTGATTTTCTCAAGTTCGCGTGCCGTGATGCGGAGGACAGGTTAGGAGTACGCGTCGATATTCGTCGCCTCGCCGACTGCCTGGCTGCTGGGCAGCGGGTGCGTCCCGAAATGGTTGCGCTAGTTGAGGATTTGGCCCAGAACGGTGTGAAGGTCGGGGTGCTTACCAACAACGCCAAAGAGGCCAGGTCCTGGTGGGCCAGCGGCGTGCTGCCGCTGCAGGGTTTCGCGGCAATCGTCGATTCCTCGGCGGTCGGCCTGCGCAAACCCGATCCGGCGATCTTCGCACTCACGGCCGAGCTCATGGGTAGCCGTCCCGACCAACTGCTGTATTTCGACGACAGCGAGGAGAACGTCGTCGGAGCGGCAACCTCCGGACTGGTCGCCCGATTGTTCAATGACCCCGTTGCCTGCAGACGGGAGTGCGCCGAGTATGGGCTGCTGTAACGGGCGACGTTTGTGCGTCACGCAACAGTAAAATACTATAACCAGGTTATAGTTACCTGGTCGCTACGAGATCGGTGAAGGTGACATGTCGGGACGAGTTCTGGTTACCGGGGGCACCGGTGCGGCCGGCGCAGCGACCGTCAAATGGCTACGGCGAATGGGAGCCGATGTCGTCGTCCTGGCCAGGCGCACCCCGGCGGTCCCCGTTCCCGGCGTGACGTATGTCGGCGCCGACGTCCAGGATGCCGACGGGGTTTCCCGAGCCGTGGCGGGCTGCGACGCGGTCGCGCATTTTGCCTGGTCCGTCTCGGCGCTGCAGAGCGCGGAGGTTGCCGAAGGGATCGACATCGGAGGAACGACCAACTTGTTGCGTGCCATGGCCGACCACGATTGCCCTCGGATGGTGTTCGCCTCCTCGATCACCGTCTACGGCGGGCATGCCGACCATTCGCAGCCGTTCGCCGAGGACGAAATTCCCCGTCCGGCGGCCTCCTTCCACTATGAGCGCAACAAGGTGCGCGTCGAGAAGATGATCGCCGACTCCGGTGTGCAGGCCGTCAACGTGCGTCCGGGGGTGATCGTCGGGCGGTCGGCATGGAGCGCCCCCGCCAACATCTTCCGCCAGCCCGTGGTCGTGACTCCCGGTCGCGATGTGCGCATGCAGCTGATCCACGTCGACGACGTCGGCCGCTTCTGTGCGGCCGCCGCGCTGGGCGGCCCGACCGGAACGGTCAACCTCAACGCCGATGACGCCCTGACCTTCACCGAGATGGCTCACATTGTCGGCCGGCCGGTGGTGAACTCGGGCAAGCGGTTCTCGCAGCTGCTGGCGAACGCGATCGGCAAGGTGCACAACTACGAATCCGTGCCCGACCTCATCGAGCTGTTCCTGCACTATCCCCTCGGTGACACGCGAAAGCTCCACGAGGAGTTCAGCTTCACCTGCGCCTACAGCTCGGCGGACGCCGTTGCCGACATGACCGACTGGTCATCGAGCAAATGGACGGTGGGCACGCGCTCGGTGCGCAAGCCCATCCGGTTGGCCGAACCAGTCGTCTACCCGCGCGACACGGCAGGACCGGACGGCAGCGCGGTGCAGATCGTACCGCCGGAGTACACGGGTGAATTCGATAACGTCACCGGCGATCCGGCGTTGCCCGAGTGGAGCGCGGCCAACCTGTCCGAGGCGTTCCCGGGTCCGATGACACCGTTCTCGCTCGGCCTGGCGAATCGCATCCTGTTCAGCGGGGCGAACCTGCTCGATCATCTTTTTCCGCTCGAGCCGCAGCTGATGCGCATGGTCAGCACCAAGCAGGTCGGCACCATCGGGCATCGGATCTACAACAACATGACGGTGATGAAGGAACTGGCGAAAGCCATTCCGGGACAGACACCCGAGAGCTTCGAGCATCAGATGAACGGCATCCCGCTGCCCGAGGGATACCGCGCCCCCCGGATTTCGGCCGCCGACGCGCTCGCCGGCGCCCGGGCGGCACTGAAGGGCGGCCCGCAGATCGCCGGTCTCGGGCGCGAGGTGTCCGACATGGAACGGCGGGCCGGGCGGCTGGTCGCCGAGCGTCCCGACCTGCGGGCGCTCACCGACGACAAACTGTTGGCCCGCATCGAGCTGATCACCGACATGGTGGTGCGCGCGTGGGACATAAACCTGATGAACACATTCGTGGTCAGCCTGCCCATGAACCTGATCGCGCAGCGCTACGGGGCAGACGTCGCGATGAACGTGCGTGCCGGGACAGACAAGCTGCGCAGCGCAGCACTGCTCGCGGGGGTGCGCGAGCTCGCTGACATCGTGGCGACGGATGACGGTTTGCGCCGGTTGATCGAGGAGAGTCCTCGCGAGGTGGTGCTGGACAAACTACGCAGCGACGCACCGGCGTTCGCCATCAAGTTCGACCGGCTGGTGGCCGAATGCGGACATCGGGGACCCGGCGAGACCGAACTCAGCAACCCCGTCTACGCCGACGCCCCGGAACTGTTGCTGCGCTCGGTGCTGGGAAGTAGCCGCACCACCCATGCAGTCCCCACGGCTTCGGTCCAATCGCCGTTGGGTCGAGCACTGGTTCGCCTCGCCGTCGCCGCCATCGAGCGACGGGAACGCGGACGCGACGTGTGCATGCGCATCACCCATGAGCTTCGAATCGCGTTGCGGGAATGGGGACGGCGACTGGCCGAGCGCGGAACGTTGGAGTCCTCCGCCGACGTCCACTATCTGTCGATGGACGAAATCTACTATCCGCCCGACGGCTCCAAGGATCTCGTGGTACATCGACGCGCGGAGCGGGCCCGCCTGGCGGCGCTCGATTATCCGGTTCACTTCACCCAGCCGTGGACGCCGAAACGGTACAGCGCGGTCGCCGACGGGGAAGTGCTCAGCGGTTTGGCCGCGTCGCGGGGCACCGCGCGCGGTCGGGTGCGGGTCATGACTCATGCCGACGACGACTTCGAACCGGGCGAGGTGTTGGTCGCCAACGTCACCGACACCGGGTGGACTCCCTTTTTCGGCTGCGCCGCGGCGATCGTCACCAACGTCGGGGGGCCGATGTCCCACGCCGCCATCGTGGCCCGCGAATTCGGGGTGCCCGCCGTGGTCAACACGCAGACCGCAACCCAACGGCTCAGCAACGGCCAACTGGTCGAGGTTGACGGCACCGCGGGAACGGTACGCATCATCGATGACGAATCGCCTACCGGGTAGGAAGGACGAAAACCGTGTCAACCAAGGGCGATTACGGCCATCGCACCATTGTCGGAACATTCGACCCCACTGCCACCGACTCGGATCCGACCCGGACGTACTTCGGCCTCTCGCTATCGTGCACGTGGTTCTACCTGAATTTCCGCGATGTGGACGGCAAGCTGCACTTCGCCTATCGCACCGTCTTGGGCCTGGAAGGCTCACTGCATTTCACCTGCAACGAATCCCGTGCGGGGGCACTACGGAAGGTGGCGGTGCCCGAGGGGCGCGAATTCTTCCGTGGGCCCGTCGTGACGACCGCTTCCGATGACGAGTACCGCATTGCGAGCAAGCCGGCGGAATCCGGCTATGCCACGGGCCAGCCGTTCGAGATGGTGCGCACTGCAGCCGAATTGCGCTACCACGAAGGTGATGAGCTTCGGTTCATCGGGCGAGGCATCGGACCGGGCATGCAGGTGTACGTCCCCAGTGGACCGACACCGCTCTTCTACACCTCACTGCAGCATCGGGTTTCGGGCACGGCGTTCGGCAGGTCGGCGGAGGGCTTCTTGTGGCTCGACCACTGCTACCTGCCGCCGGGAGTCACGTGGCGCAACAGCGACTTCTTCAAGGGCGTCGAACTCGCGTGGACACCGTTCGGCACCGAGTTCACCGACGGCTCGATCGAAATGGGGCACATCTGCTACGGAGCCGACGGTTTCAACTTTGCCATGATCGCAAACGGCGGCGGCGAAGTGTTGCACTCCACGTCGAACGTGCGGGCGCGCGACATCAAATACCGACCGGACACCTTTCCTGAACACATGTACTACGAAGTCGACGGCGTGGACTGGGAATGGTCAGCCGTCGACGACGGCGAGTTGCCCGATCAGGCGTCCGGCCACGACTTCTATCGGTCCTCGGAGGGCTATCTGCGCCGCGCCGGGGAAAGCCGCACGCCGGCGGTGTATCACTCCTACAACGAGTTTTTCCCGCCGGCCATCAGCGCGTGGGAGAAGACGGGACGGATCATCGGGCGGTGACCATCGACGAGCAGGCGGGGTTTCTCGCGCGCGTGGGGCCGCTGCTGCGGCCCGCGCCCACCCGCGACGAAGAAGAGTTCTGGCGGTCGGGTGCCGGCGGCCGGCTGCGGATGCAGCGGTGCGGAAGCTGCGGGCGTTGGCAGCATCCACCGAACCCGGTTTGTTTCCGGTGCCTTTCGCGACAGGTCGCCTTTGAGCCGGTCGGTGGCGACGGCAGCGTCTACTCCTTCACGATCAATCACCAGCCTTGGCTGCCCCGGCTGCGCGACCCCTATGCCGTGATCGTCGTCGAGCTCGATGAACAGCCCGGGCTGCGCTTCGTCAGCCGCCTGGTGGACACGGACATGGCTGACGTTCGAATCGGCCTGCGCGTGCGGGTTGTGTTCGAGCCGTTGGGCGAGGGGCTGTTCGCGCCGTTGTTCACCGCCGCGCGAGAGGACGGGCGATGACGCGCCCGGAACGGCAGGTGGTGATCCGAGGTTTCGGCTCTTCCCAAGTTGGGCGCAGGTTGCCGGTCAGTGAGATGGCGTTGACCGTCGATGCATGCCTGGCCGCACTGGCCGACGCGGGCATCGGGCGAGACGAGATCGACGGGCTGGCGACGTTTCCCGGCGGCGGATTCGATACTGCGGGCCTGGCCGGCCCGGGAGCCGATGAGGTGCATGCTGCCCTCGGTCTGCAGACCAATTGGAAATTCGGGGGCCCCGAAGGGGGCCAGCTGAGTGGCTTCTTCTCGGCCTGCCTGGCGGTTGCCGCTGGGCTGGCGCGTCACGTGCTGGTGTATCGGACCGTCGGTGAAGCATCCGCGCAGGGTGCCGCGGGGCGAGCGGGGGCGCTTGCCGGTGCGGCTGATGTTGCGGTCTCAGGCTTCCGGCGCTGGCTCGCACCGTTCGATGCGCATTCACCGGCCAACTGGATCGCGCTCTACGCCCAGCGGCACATGCACGAATTCGGGACCACCCGCGAGCATTTGGGAACCATCGCGGTCAACAACCGGCGAAACGCCGCAGGCAACCCGAACGCGGTGTACCGGACGCCGATGACGCTCGCCGATTACTTCAACGCGCGGATGATCACCACACCGTTCGGCATGCTGGACTGTGACGTGCCCTGTGACGGGTCAGTGGCGTTCGTGGTCTCTCATGTCGACACCGCCGACGACGGACCAAATCCCGCCATCGGCATCGAGTCCATCGGCTGGGCCATGCGACATCGACCGTTGTGGGATCAGTGGGCCGATATGACCGAGATGGCCGCGTGGGATGCCGCATCTCACCTGTGGGAGCGCAGCGACCTGCACCCCGGCGATGTCGACCAAGTACAGCTCTATGACGGATTCTCCTTCCTTCCGTTGGTGTGGCTGGAGGCGTTGCGTTTCTGCGGCAAGGGGGAGTCCGGTCCGTTCCTGGATTCCGGTAAACGCATCGCTGTGGCTGGTGAGTTGCCGTTAAACACCGGCGGCGGGCAGCTATCGGCCGGACGACTCCACGGCTGCGGACTGCTCTACGAGGCATGCGTGCAGCTGCGCGATCAGGGTGGCGACCGCCAAGCGGGTCGCCCCGACACGGTCGCGGTCGGTGTGGGCGGGGGACCCACGGCCGGCGCGGCACTGTTGGTGCGCCGATGAGCGCGGTCGTCGAAGTGGCGTTGATCCGTCACGGCCTACCGAATCGGGTTGAGGGTGTGGTCAAACCCGACCCGGGACTGACCGACAGCGGTTTCGAGCAAGCTCGAGCCGTTGCCGAGGCGATGGCCCTATTGCCTGTGCGCACGATTGCCAGCAGCAGGTTGCAGCGGGCACGGCAGACCGCCGCCCCCACCGCCGAGAAGGTCGGCCTCACTGTTGAGATTCACGACGACCTGGCGGAATTCGACAATGGCGCCGATTTCTACATCCCGATCGAAGACATGATCGCCGAGGAAGATCCGCGGTTGGATCGGTGGCGACAGCTCATGGCTGGGCCCGACATGGTAAGTGCTGTAGCCGATTTCCGGCGTATGGCTACCGAAGCCGTCGGTCGGGTGGCCGCCGTCAGCCCGCCCGGCGTCGCGGCGATCTTCTGTCACGGAGGAGTGATCGGGGCATGCGTGGAAAGAGCCGTCGGCAACGTTCGCCTGCCACTGACCGAACCGCAGTACGGCTCAATCACTCGCATCGCCATTGACACCGATGGCTGGTGGAAGCTGCGGACCTACAACGAAATTCATCATATCGAACGGTCGGCAGCCTACTGGGAGGAGCGCAATGGGTTTCCGCGATGACGGCAAGGTGTACCTCGAGGTCGGCGTCAATGAGGTGGTCACCAAGGACGACAACCCCAACGTGCCCTACGGCGCTGAGGAGACGGCCGGCAATTTGGTGGAGTGCATTCAGCACGGCGCCACGGTGGTGCACTTCCACGCCCGCTACGACAACGGCCTGCAAGCGTGGACCGACGATGACGTCTCTCGCACCGTCCTGGCGACCGCGGCCCGCCAGGTCGATCCCCTGGCCTACCCCAGCTACCACGGTAGTCTCGACCACATCTGGGCGCTGGCCAAGCGCCCGCCGGCCGGCACGCGGCTGTTGCTCACCCCGTTCGACCCCGTCCAACACGTCAAGCGCGTCCTATGGCTGGAGGACGAGAACCGGTTTGGGGTGGTCAGTTTCGGGCCCGATGATCCCAACAACTCGAACCCACCCTATCCGCCGGAGCTGGATCGGTTCGCCGAGCTGGGGCTGGTGCCCAACATCGCCGTTTTCAACGCCACCGACATGCGCTGGGTGGTGCTGGCCGCCCGCATCGGCATCTTGCGCCAGCCGCTGAACATCAAGCTGTTCTTCTCCGACCGCTGGGTGTCCAACAACGATCCCGAACCCGACGTCATCGATTTCTTGCTCTCGCGCATACCGGCCGGGGTCGATCACGAAACCGTGGTCGTGCCCTACGCCATGAGCTCGGCGGAACGGTGCCAACAGCTCTGGGAGCGGGCGCTCGACAGAGGCCTGGGCATCCGGGTGGGAATCGGTGACTGCCCGTGGGCCTTCCCCGAAGCGACCAACGCCGAAATGGTCGACGTGGCAGTCGACTTGATTACCGGGCGCGGCTTGACGCCCGCCACGCAAGCCGATCTGCGTGCCCGTGTCGGCGCGCCTGCGGTGGCCGAGGTTGCATCGTGAGGGGGAGAAGGAGTGATGCCCCGGTGCTCAACCCCGGTCACAGCACTTCGGCATCCGGCGACGGTCGTCCTTTGCGAGAGGTGAACCATGTCTGAATCGCACATCGACAGAGAAGAACTTTTCGATCCCTTCGCTCCGGTGGCGGACCCCTACACGCCCCTGAGGGAGGCGGCGGCGCGATGTCCGGTGATTCCCGCGCCGGGTGGAGCCGTCGTGGTCACGGGGGCGACGAATGTTGTAGCGGTGTTCAAGGATTCGGTATCGTTTCGAAGTGAACTTCGCCCGCGCACACCGGGAACGCAGCCGAGCATGGTGCACCTGGACGGCGAGGAGCACACCCGCATGCGAAAGCTCGTGGTGAAAGCTTTCACACCCCGGGCGGTCAAGAATCTGGAAGATCCCACGTACGCCATCGCGCACGAACTGATCGACCGGTTCGTCGGGCGCGGCAGCGCCGACATGTGCGCGGAATTCGCGTTTCTTCTCCCAGCCATTGTGATCGCCGAGCTGGTCGGTATCCCGAAGGGCGACCGCTCGCAGTTCGTCAAGTGGGCCGACGACGCCATCACCGCCGCCGGACCCAACTCGAGTGGTTACGCCGAATCCGACCCAGACCTGCGCCGGTACGTGCTGGGCATCATCGACCAGCGCCGCAAGGCGCCGGGCGAAGATCTGCTCAGCCAGCTGATCCAGGTGCACGACGGCGAAGACCGCCTCGCGACAGGGGAACTCGTCGCGCTGGTCCGCATGCTCATCCTGGCCGGTACCGACACGACCGCAAACCTGATCGGTTCAATGCTGCATTACCTGCTCTCCGACCGGTGTCGTTGGAAGCGGCTCTTGGCCGACCGCTCACTGATTCCCAACGTGATCGAGGAGACGCTGCGCTGCGACCCACCGCTGTACTGGGTGCCCCGCAGGACCGCTATCGACGTGGACGTTGCCGGCATCACCATTCCGTTCGGAACGCTGGTGTGCAACGCCGTCGCCAGCGCCAACCGCGACCCCGAGGTCGTCGAACGGCCCGACGAGTGGGACATGGACCGTCCGGCCGTTCGCAACCGCACCCATCAGACGTTCGGTTTCGGTGAGCACTTCTGCATCGGCTCGTCGCTGGCGAGGCTGGAGGCAACCGTCGTCTTGGAGGTGTTGCTGGACCGACTGCCCGATATCTCGCTCGCCGACGAGTACGTGTATCAGCCGCACGGCCCGTTGATGATGCGCGGAGTCAAGGCCATGCCGGTGACCTTCACCGCGGCTGCACAGCGATGACGTCGATCAGCTCCCTGGGCACGCACCTCCTGATCGACGGTGAGCTCGTCGGCGACCTCGACTCGACCGTCGATGTCATCAACCCGTCCACCGGTAAGCCGGCACGTACGGTGCCGCAGGGTGGCCCCGCCGAGATTGACTCCGCGATCGCCGCGGCGCGGCGCGCGTTCGACGATGGACAGTGGTCAGCCTTACCGGCTGATCGACGGGGCGAGATCCTCACGCGGCTAGGCGATCTCGTCGAATCCCACACCGCCGACTTCGCCCACTTCGTGGAGACCGAGGTCGGAACATGTCGACGGGTCGCCGGCCCGGGGCAGGTGGTGCGGCCCATGGATCACTACCGGGACATGGTCTCCAAGGGATGCGCGGAGCTCGGCTATGCCCTGCCGGAACTGCCCGGGCCGCCCGTCACGGGGCAGCGGGTCGTGCGCGAGCCGTGGGGCGTGGTTGCAGCGATCACCCCTTGGAATGCGCCGCATCTGCTCAACTTGTGGAAAATCGCACCGGCGCTGGTGACCGGCAACACGATGGTGCTCAAACCCGCCCCCGAGGCGCCCAGCTGCGCGCTGTTGCTCGGTGAGTTGGCGGCGCAGGCCGGAGTCCCTCAGGGTGTCCTCAACGTCATCACCGGCGGTG
>Ga0315535_1002380_pt1 | contig 12052 bp, 12 predicted proteins | sample SalMarSW160220MG_2_FD_203092 | JGI IMG/M metagenome (GOLD analysis project Ga0315535, IMG submission 203092) | Salt marsh sediment microbial communities from the Plum Island Ecosystem LTER, Massachusetts, United States - Salt Marsh Sediment SW1602-20 ...
CTGGTTCGAGAAAAGAAGACTTCCGCCGACCAGAAAACCATCCGCGCCGCTTTCCTCACAATGTTTGGCAAAAGAGACCGCATCCTCAAGCGGCTGTTTGTCCGGATCGATCAGGACGAGATATCCGGCTCCCTTGCGTTTTTTCAATTCCAGTAATTTTTCGTAAGTGCTCATCGGTTACTCAACCTATCAATTCTTTGATAATGTCCGGTGTTCGTTTTAACGCCTCATCCAACTTGGATGTATCCTTCCCGCCGGCCAAAGCTAAATGCGGTTTCCCGCCGCCACTGCCGTCCACGATCTCGGCGACCTTTTTAACAATATCCCCCGCTTTCAAATTTCTGGATCGAATCAAATCATCGGAAACCACGCAGAGCAGCTGCACCTTGCCGTCCATTTCCGCACCAAGTACGCCTACACCGGATTTCAACCGGTTTCTCAAATGATCCCCTAAATTCCTCAATTCTTCGACGCTTCCCGCCTTGATTTTAGAGACAACCACCTGAATATCGTTTATCCGGACTGCCTTGTTCAACATGGCATCCATATCCCCGTCCGCTGAGAATTTTTGAGCATCCTTGACTTTCTTTTCGAGGTTTCTTCTTTCTTCGATTAATTTTTCAACACGGTTTTCGATCTCGTCCTCCCTGCAGCGGAGCAGATTCACGATCTTCTTCAGAGCAGCTTTTTCTTCCCGGATCAATCGGTCGGCCGCTTCACCGGTCACTGCTTCGATTCTCCGCACGCCGGCTGCGATTCCTTCTTCACCCGTGATACGGAAATAGCCGATCTGGCCGGTACGGTCCAGATGCGTGCCTCCGCAAAGTTCCATGGAATAATCATCAATCTTGATGACGCGGACTTCTTCTCCGTACTTCTCCCCAAAAAGAGCTGTGGCACCCTGGGATTTGGCTTCATCCAAAGAAGCCGTGTACTTATCCACCGAATGATCGGCACGGACATGAAAATTAACGATCCGCTCGACCTCATCGATCTGTTCGGAGGTTACGGCCTCGAAGTGGGTGAAATCAAAACGCAGCCGTTCCGGCGAAACGAGCGAACCGGATTGATTCACATGGGTCCCCAGAACCTCCTTTAAAGCCTTGTGGAGCAAATGCGTGGCCGTATGATTACGCGCCGTGGATAAACGCACACGGCCCGTCACGTTCACTTTTACAGAGAAATCATCAATTTTATCTCCTTCTATAAATCGTCCGATATGAAGAATTTGATCTCCCTGCTTCTGTGTATCCGTTACTTCGATACGGAATCCTTTCCCTGCAATCTCTCCCGTATCCCCCACTTGTCCGCCGGATTCCCCGTAAAAAGGCGTTTGATTCAAAATTACTGTCACAAAGCCGTCGTGAGAACGCATCCTGCGTATCTCCGCTTTCGCTTCAATCCTTTCATAACCAATAAATACCGATTCATCTCCTTTGGACAATTCGATCCATTCTCCCCCTTCTTCTACAGTAAATTTGGCTTTTTTACGGGCCCTTTCCCGCTGCTGATCCATCTCCTTTTCAAATCCTTTTTGATCGATTTCGAGATCTTTTTCCCTTGCCATAAGCCGGGTCAAATCGAGAGGAAAACCGTATGTATCGTAAAGACGAAACACTTCTGAGCCCGGAATGATTTTCTGCCCTTTTTTCCGGATATCCGATGCAACCGATTCGAAGATTTCGATGCCCCGGTCCAGAACTTCATTGAACCGCTCCTCTTCGGATTTAATAACATGTGTTATATGCTGGGCCCTTTCCTTAATTTCGGGATAGGCCTCACCCATTACATCGATCACTGTGGAAACGAGTTTGTAGATGAACGGCTCGTGCATTCCGAGATTACGACCGTACCGGGCCGCCCGTCTGAGCAGGCGGCGCAGCACATATCCCCTTCCTTCGTTGGATGGGATCGCTCCATCGGTGATGGTAAAAGTTAGAGCACGAATATGATCGGCAATGACCCGGAAGGCAGGCAGCGTCTCTTCGGCTTGCCGGTCTTTTCCAGTGATCCCGGCAATGTGATCCATGATCGGGATAAAAAGATCGGTGTCGTAATTTGATTTTTTACCCTGAAGGACGGCCACGGCCCGTTCGAATCCCAGGCCCGTATCGACATGCTTCTCGGGAAGCGGGTGCAGTTTCCCTTTGTCATCCCGGTTGAACTGAATGAATACCAGGTTCCAGAGTTCGATAAACCGCGCACATCCCGCGTTAACACCGCACACATGCCCTTTAATATGGGACTTGTCACAATAACCCTCGCCCATATCGATATGAATTTCCGAACACGGACCGCAGGGGCCGGTCTCCCCCATCTCCCAGTAATTGTCTTTTTCGTCAAAGCGAAGCACTCGGGAAGGATCAATGTCAGTAACTTTTTTCCAGAAGGTTTCCGCTTCATCGTCTTCACGAAACACGGTCGCCCAGAGCCGGTTTTTGGGCAATCCCCAAACCTTTGTGACCAGTTCCCATCCCCAGGCAATGGCTTCTTTTTTATAATAATCCCCAAATGACCAGTTGCCGAGCATTTCAAAGAAAGTATGATGATACGTATCGTATCCAACCTCTTCAAGGTCGTTGTGCTTTCCGCTGACACGAATACATTTCTGGGAATCTGCGGCCCTTTTGTAGGGACGGGTTCCGGTTCCGAGAAAGACATCTTTGAATTGATTCATCCCCGCATTGATAAAGAGCAGAGTCGGATCATCCTGGGGAACTACAGGCACACTCGGTACGATTTTATGGTTGCGTTTCCGGAAGAATTCAAGATACGATTGTCGAATTTCAGATGCAGTCATAAACCTTCTTTCCATATAACGTCCACATCCTCCGTCCTATGTTCAACTTGGAACGGAGAGTAAAAGGCATTGCGCGCCTATCAATTTTCCTTAACGCAGAGAATATTTTTCATTAAATACTTTCAATTTCCACTCCAGATAGTACTGCGGAAATCACCTCCCAGTTGAATCCCCGCCGGAACAGAAACTCGGAAAGTTTTTTACGGATTTTTTTTGGATCTTCTCCGTTATACCGTTTCACCCGCTTTTGAATGAGCATACCGGCTATTTCTTCCTCGGACTGTTTCTCATAAGCTTCTTCAATGGATTTTTCCGCGATTTCTTCAGAAATCCCTTTCATGACAAGTTCCTGTTTCAACAAACGCTTTCCAATGGGCCGCTGGATCATTCGGGAATGCGCATAGTCGGAAGCAAACATTCTGTCATTGAGAAGTCCGACACGGCAAAAATCCTCGATGACACGATTGACGGTCCGTTCGGAGAATTCTTTCTCCAGAAGTTTCTTTTTTAATTCTTCGACACTTCGCGCCCGATAGGAAAGTAGTTTCAGCGCTTTTTCCTTGGCCCGGGATTTCTCTTCCGAAAGCAAAACCTCATCAATCAATCGGTCCGAGATTGTGTCCCCCTCGTGGAGATGATGCTTCAGAAGAACCTCGTTTTTCAGTCCGAAAGCAAAGGCACCGTCAAGATAAACATTGACGCGGTTTTCCCGCTTTTTCTGAGGTTCGATCTGTGTGATGTGATACATAACTTCAGTCAATTTACTCTTCCTTTGGAGCGGCCGGCGGTGCTGCTTCTTTCGATTTTACAAATCCGAGTTTCTCTTTCACCGATTTTTCAAGCTTTTCGTATATATCTTTATTTTCTTCCTGGCTCAGGAATTTTTTAACATTCTCACGCCCCTGCCCGATCCGCTCCTCGCCAAAAGAGTACCATGTACCGCTTTTTTCAATGATACCGAGATTGGCTGCGATATCCAGAAGGTCGCCGGTCTTAGAAATTCCGGTGCCGTACATAATGTCGAATTCCGCTTCTTTAAACGGTGGTGCAACTTTGTTTTTCACCACCTTGACTTTGGTCCGGTTGCCAACCGCATCCGTTCCTTCTTTAATGGCTCCGATCCTCCGGATGTCAAGCCGTACAGAAGCGTAAAATTTTAACGCCCTTCCGCCAGTGGTCGTTTCGGGATTGCCGAACATCACGCCGATCTTCTCCCGAATTTGATTGATGAAGATCACCGATGTTTTCGATTTGCTGATGGCTCCTGTCAGCTTCCGCAGAGCCTGGGACATGAGCCTGGCCTGAAGCCCCATCTGCGCATCGCCCATTTCCCCCTCAATTTCAGCCCGGGGGACGAGTGCCGCCACAGAATCGATCACGATTACATCCAGCGCCCCGCTTCGTACCAATGTTTCTGTGATTTCCAGCGCCTGTTCTCCCGTATCCGGCTGGGAAACAAGCAGATCGTCTGTGTTCACTCCGAGCGCTTTTGCATAGACAGCATCCATGGCATGCTCGGCATCGATAAAGGCGGCAATTCCTCCTTTTTTCTGTGCTTCCGAAATGATGTGAAGTGCCAACGTCGTTTTTCCGGAGGATTCCGGCCCGAAGATTTCGATGACCCGGCCTCTTGGCACACCGCCTACCCCCACTGCCATATCCAGCGCAAGAGATCCTGTGGAAATGGCGGGAACGGCAACCGTGTTTTTATTATCCCCCAAACGCATGACGGAACCTTTGCCAAACTGACGGTCGATCTGGCTGATCGCCAGATCGAGAGCTTTCAACTTCTCATTTTGTTTTTCTTCCATTGCATTGACATCCTTATAATTTGATTTTTTCCAGAATGGTATAAACTGCTCCATCCGGCCGGAGATCGCTTCCCATCAGAAGAATATTTTCATTCAAAAAATCTCCCGCCTGAAATGTCATGGAATGCATCATTTCGATCACGGTGTCGATCTTTTTAGGTGATCGAATCCGCCCCAGTGTCAGATGAGGCGAATAGGACCGTTTTTCCGGCTCAAATCCCAGAGGAGTCAGTCGAGAATCCAGATCCGCTGATAAACGGATCAATGTCTCGGATCCTTTTTGAACACCAACCCAAAGTACGCGGGGCCTTCGGTCATTCGGAAATGCGCCTGTTCCTTCGATGGATACAGTAAACGGCTGGATATTTTCAGCAACATTTTCCATGATCTCTTTGATTTTCGAGAACCGTATTTCCTCAACATCTCCCAGAAACTTTAAGGTGATATGAATGCTCTTCGATTTGACCCACTTGACGTCCGCCTGACTATTCTTAAGTTTGTCAATGAGACGGTCAAGCTTATCGCGAACATCTCCGGGAATATCAACAGCTATAAATGATCGGATCATATTCATTCAACAGACTATATTAAACATAATAAATTATTAAAAAAAATCAAGTTGAATCTGTTCAACAAAGAGAAAAAAGAATCTGACGATGCAGATACATTTGATGGATGCAATGCTGTTGTTCGGAATAAATAGATTCAGGAACTTGTTACTCCCAAAAGCACCCTTCTGACCAGATCCAGCGCTGTCACGGCAGTGCGCTCCTTGTTCCACCACCGATCACGCTGGAAATGATGCTCCTCGACCATATTCCGTTCAGAATCTTTATAACCTATATATACCAGGCCCACCGGTTTTTCTGCCGTACCTCCTCCCGGACCGGCGATTCCGGTTACAGACAAACCGATCTCTGTTCCGCTGATTTTACGAACACCGAATGCCATTGCCAGCGCTGTTTCCCGGCTGACAGCGCCATATTTCTCGATTGTCATATGAGGAACATTCAAAATTTCAATTTTCGCTTCATTGCTATAGGCCACAATACCACGATTGAAATATTCCGAACTGCCTGATATTTGTGTCAATTTATGTGATATCAATCCGCCTGTGCAGGATTCGGCCACTGCGATCGTTAGTTTCATTTTAAATAACAAACTCGCAACGACCTGTTCGATCTCCGTCTCGCCTTCCCCGTAAATAGTTTTCCCTGCCATCTTTTGAATATATTCGACAGCTTTATCAATTGCATTATTTTGATTTTCAGCCTGAGGATCCGAAGTGGACAGCCGCAGTTTGACGCCCGGGGTTTCCGGCAGGTACGCCAGCCGAATCCCCGGAAATAACTTTTGAAAATCGATCAATTTGGAATAGAGTGCCGATTCTGAAATACCTGTGGTCTTTAATATTCTTGGAGGAACCGGTGGACTCAGGCCCATTTTGTCCAGTTCAGGAACGACGGATTTCTCCATCATCTGTTTCATTTCCAATGGCACGCCCGGCAGAAAATAATAGGTACACCTGTTTTTGGAGATAATAAATCCGGGAGCGAGTCCCGCGGAATTATTGATCATTCCGGCATCTTTCAAAACCATGGCCTGTTCCCGGTTGACATCGGATACTTTTCTTCCTCTCTTTTTAAAAAAAGATTCGATCCGGTCCGAAACCTCCTGTGAAAAAATCAGTTCTTTATTAAAAAAACGGGCAGCGGCTTTCTTTGTGATGTCATCGTGAGTCACACCCAATCCCCCTGTAATTACTGCCGTATCTGCTTCCCGGCCGGCCCTTTCCAGCGCTTCGATGATATGTTCTTCATGATCTCCCACCACAGAAATGCACTGCACAGAAAAACCAAGCTTCACCAGACTTTCTGCGATAAAAGCAGCATTCGTATTAATCGTCATTCCGTTGAGGAGTTCATCTCCCACAGAAATGATTTCGGCAGTCATTTAAAATCCTATCTGATAAAAAACCGGAAGATCAGCTGAACGGCAAGATTGGTATAGATACCCGCAAACATATCATCGACCATAATTCCCCAGCCGGCAGGTAATTTTTGTGATCTTCCGGCAGGGAAGGGTTTGATAATGTCGAAGAGACGGAAAATAAAAAAAGCAGCGACCCATCCGGCCCAGGATATCGAAGCAGGCAGAAAAAGAAGAGAAATCCACATCCCGACCACTTCGTCAATCACGATTACCGATGCGTCGTGCCCGTCCGTTTTCTCGACATCGGTTGCAACTTTGACGCCGATAAAAAACACCACAATACTTGTCAATAACAGGGGGACATCTCTTAATCCGGGAATCAAAATAAAAATAACCCAGGCTACAGCGCTGCCCGCAGTTCCCGGTGCGATGGGAGAATATCCACTGTAAAAACCGGTGGCCAAAAATCGCGATATTTTATTCATCATCCAAATCCCGGTTTTTATATATTGGAAGGAATAAAAATTCGATACAGCTCATTGAGCATCTCTTTCAGGCGTATTCGGTTTTCGATGAGATTGATTGTACCAGAGACAACCGTAAATAAAACAACCAACCACATCAGCAAATGGAAGAAATTGAAAACTGAAATCCTGTTCCATAAAAGAACAGCTGTATCGATCGTTTTGGGATATGCAACAAGGTGAAAAATGAGAATCAGGCAAAGCACAAGAAATTGCAGACTGGTTTTTATTTTTGCAAACAGATTGGTCGCAACCGGTTTTCCCCTGATCATACCGTAAAACCGGAGACCGGTAATGAGAAAATCCCTCACAAGAATAACGAGAACCATCCACAACCGAACATAACCCAGCACGCTGAAGCTTAAAAATCCGGCCGTGATAAAAATCTTATCCGCCAGAGGGTCTAAAAATTGACCCCACTTCGTCACGTATCCGAACCGTCTTGCCAAATATCCGTCGTACCAGTCTGTCAGAGAAGCGATGCAAAATACAAATATTAAAGCGATTCTGGCAAATGAATCCGATGAGAAAAGCAGAAATACAAAAACAGGCGTCAAAGCTATTCTGAACAGAGTTAATCGATTTGATAAAGTTAACATGAGTCTGAGAGATCCTCAGGGATAGTATGATTCAATCAATAAACACTATAATTCAATTCTTCCTTCCATGGCCTTGGCCACAGTAACGGCATCATTGAATTCGAGAGCGCCCCCAAACGGGATCCCCCGTGCAATTCTTGTCACCTTGATCTTTTTGTCCTTTAGTTCCTGTGCCAGATAGGCTGCGGTCATTTCTCCTTCAACTGTTGGATTGGTTGCAATAATCACTTCCCTGACCTCCGGAGTAATTCTGGCCATCAGCTCTTTGATCTTGAGATCCTCCGCACCAATACCGTCAAGCGGGGAAAGAACACCTCCCAAAATATGGTATTGGCCGCGATAGTTGCCTGTTTTTTCGATGATGAGAAGATCTTTCGGATCTTCGACGACACAAATCACATGTTTGTCCCGCTGATCATCACGACAGTAAAGACAGGGATCTTCTTCAGTAAGATTAAAACATATCGAACAATTCCCTATTTTTTCTATCATTTCGACGATCGCTTTGGCAAGATGGTCTGCCTCATTCTGTCCCTCACGAAGCAGATAGAGCGCAATGCGCTGAGCTGATTTCCTCCCAATGCCCGGAAGACGGGAAAAAGCCTCTACCAGTTGCTCCAAAGTTTTTGATGAGTATTCCAAAAATGTATTTCCCTAAACATTAAAACCGGGGATTTTCAGGCCGCCGGGCAGATTCCCGAGCATGCCCCCTGTTACCTTCTGTAATTCTTCCTGCGCCATTTCCTGAGATTTCTCCAGTGCCTGATTCACGGCTGCCGTGACCAGATCTTCAAGCATTTCAACATCATCGGAACTGACAACTTCAGGATCGATCTTTATGGTAACAATCTTTTGCTTGCCATTTGCCGTTACAATTACCATCCCCCCTCCCGACGAACCCTCCACGGTCATTTCTTCAAGTTTCTCCTGAACTCTGGCGATTTCATCCTGCACCTTCTGCGCCTGCTTAAAAAGTTCAGCCATATTCGGCTTCAACATAACGGCTATCTCCTATTTTCTATTCAGCAATTTCAGCATCAAAATCATCTATAATTTTTTTAATTTTGGGTTCCTTATCTTTAAGCAGCATCAAGTCTTCCCATTTTTGATTCTTGGACTGCACTTTCTTCTCATGTTCTGGCATTATTTTTTTGATGCACTCAAAATCGACATTCGGTCCGATAATTTTCTTGATAACGCCCAGAACTACTTGTTTCGACCGCATAATCGCATCGATATGAAATCCGTTCGACAATGCAAAACTCAATTCTATTTTATTGTCATGAGCACCACTGATAACACCCTCCTGCAGGAATGATCCGATAGTAATCTTTTCCTTCTTCACCGCTTGGATGACACTGTCCCATTTTTCCTTAATCTCATCAATCTTTATTACGCTTTTTTTTTCCTGCGGAGATTCAATCTTCAGCGGCGGGTCTTCGGTATCGGTGGATTGTTTCGAACCCTGTTTTCCTTCTGTAGAAACAGGAAGATCCGTCTTTGTTTCAGATTTTGTTTGCGTATCTTTCACGGCGGTGGATTTCGGATTTCCGGATATTTGTAAAGATTCGAGCCTGGACAACAGATCATCAATTGTTATCGTTTTATCAAGCTTGATCATTTTAACAATGGCGAGTTCCAGAGCAATTCTCGGATTTGCACTTCGCTTTAATGTATAGATTGTCTGTGTTACAATGCGGATAAGGCGAAGAATATCCTCTTCCTGAAAACGGGAAACGGATTCCAGATACTTTTTCTTTAGAGGTTCGGTCGTATCGATCAATTCAGTCGATTCCATCGACCGAACAATAAGCAGATTCCTAAGATGTTCGGAGAATCCCGTTAAAAATTCCTCGACATCATATCCGTCAGCAATAATTTTATCCACCAGAGTCAATCCCTTCGGAACTTCTCCCGATGCGAGCACATCCGTCACTTCAAAAAACAATTCCTGCGAAATCAAACCCAATCCCTTGATGACCAGTTCCGCTGTGATTTTATCCCCTGTAAAGGATATCATTTGATCAAGCACGGATTGACTGTCCCGCAAACTTCCATCCGCCTTATTGGCGATCAGCAGCAATGCTTCGTCATCAACTGTGATTTTTTCTGTTTTACAAATATCCCTGAGTCGTGTCAACATTTCCTGAATATTGATTCTGCGAAAATCAAAACGCTGGCAGCGTGAAACAATCGTCACGGGAACCTTATGCGGTTCAGTTGTCGCGAAAACAAACATCACATGGGACGGAGGTTCTTCCAGTGTTTTAAGAAGGGCGTTGAAAGCTTCAGTGGTTAGCATGTGCACTTCATCGATAATATAGATCCGGTATTTCCCACTTGCGGGTGTATATCTGATATTTTCACGGAGATTCCGGACTTCATCAATACCCCGGTTCGAAGCGCCGTCAATTTCAAAAACGTCTATGCTTCGGCTCTCTGTAATCTCAATGCAATTTGAACATTGATTGCACGGATCGGCTGTGGGGCCTTTTTGGCAATTAAGGGCCTTGGCCAAAATTCTTGCAGCGCTTGTCTTCCCGACACCTCTGGGTCCCGTAAAAAGATAAGCATGCGCCAGTCGATCATGTTGAATGGCATTTTTAAGTGTCGTAGAAACATGATCCTGTCCTACAAGATCAATCCACGACTGTGGGCGGTATTTTCTGGCAAGTACGAGATAAGACATGTATTTCCTTTATTTGTAAAAAAAGGCTGTGCACCCACCTTCGATCTTTCTGAACCCGAGTCTAAACCTGACAGCCAACTCCAGTCAAGCTGATCTGCGGCACATGGGAAAATTGCTTACCGCTGCTACCTTCCGGTCCTGACGGGGTTCGGCACTTGCCCATTGCACAGAGCTCGAACTATCATCACCGCTTATCAAATTAAAGACAGGGGACGGAAAAGACCTCGGGATAGGAATTCGACCCTGCTGTAGCGGTTTGCAGGTTACAGGGCACCGCTGGCTCCCCGTCTAGCACAGCCCGTTTTGTGGAGCAGAGCGGGATCGAACCGCCGGCCTGTACGTTGCGAACGTACCGCTCTCCCATCTGAGCTACTGCCCCCTAAAAAAAAGTTTTTAGTTGCTAGTTTTTAGTTGTTAGTAAAACATGGATAAAAGATACAGAATAAACTAATTACTAACTACTAAATACTATTTTCAGCGGAGAGGGCGGGATTCGAACCCGCGGTAGCATTCACTACACACGCTTTCCAAGCGTGCTCCTTCAGCCACTCGGACACCTCTCCAAAAAAATTTTAAGTGCTTCCAAATATAAATCGAACTAATTACTAAACATTAAAAACCAATAACCAATTTGCGGAGAGGGTGGGATTCGAACCCACGGTTCCACAATCGCGGAACAACGATTTTCGAGACCGCCCGATTCAACCGCTCTCGCACCTCTCCAAGATATATTTATTTATTAAAAAATCACGATAACGATTTTCCCGCCGGAGGCGGACCCGCCAATCTTTTTGGCGGGCGAGATCGCCTGATTCCTTCTATTATCAATCCGTTTGTGACGGAGAATCATTCCCCCATTTATCCAATAAAATTTAAAAGAACTGCTTTTCAATCTTTATTCTGAAATTTTCTTCTCTTTTCTCAATTTTTGAAAAAATGCCTTTAATATTAAAGCTGATTCCTGACTTAAGATTCCTGACGTTAAATTGGTACAATGATTTAATCGATAATCCTCAACAATGTTCCGAAGTGAACCGCACGCTCCGGCTTTGGGGTCCGTTGCTCCAAAAATCAGGTTTGTAATACGAGACAAAACAATGGCCCCCGCACACATCGCACAGGGTTCCAAAGTCACATATAGAGAACATTTTTCCAAACGCCACGATTTTAAAAAACCTGAAGCTGCGGAGATCGCGATCATTTCAGCATGTGCTGTCGGATCCTGAAGCGTTACTGTCTGATTATACCCTTTGCCAATAACCTGTCCATTGTAAACAACCACAGCCCCAACAGGAACTTCATCCTGAGAAAGAGCTCTTTCTGCTTCTCTGAGAGCAAATTGCATCCACAATTCGTGCTCTTTCATGACCGTTCCAAGTTGATTCATTTTGTACGCCCGAAGGGATTCGAACCCCAAACCTCCTGATCCGTAGTCAGGTGCTCTATCCAGTTGAGCTACGGGCGCCTTTTAGTTTACAGTGTACAGTTTACAGTTTTGAGTTTACATCTTCCAATCAGATCCAACTATATACTGTTAACTGTAAACAGTGGACTACTTTCGTAGCGCGTACGGGAGTCGAACCCGTGCTACCGACGTGAGAGGCCGGCGTCCTGGACCACTAGACGAACGCGCCAAATTTAGCTCTTAGCATTTAGCAATTAGTTTGTATAAAAAGATTAAATTGAACCATTATATC
>Ga0315535_1002384_pt1 | contig 12050 bp, 9 predicted proteins | sample SalMarSW160220MG_2_FD_203092 | JGI IMG/M metagenome (GOLD analysis project Ga0315535, IMG submission 203092) | Salt marsh sediment microbial communities from the Plum Island Ecosystem LTER, Massachusetts, United States - Salt Marsh Sediment SW1602-20 ...
GATGTTCGCGACGGGGGGCTTTGGCCGGATGTTCAAGGTTACCTCGAACGCCTATTCGAACACCGGCGACGGTCCGGCGGTTCTCGCGAGGCGCGGGGTACCGATGGAGGATATGGAGTTCTTCCAGTTTCATCCGACCGGCATTCGGGGGCTCGGTATCCTCATCACCGAGGGAGTCCGCGGAGAGGGCGGCATTCTTCGAAACAAAAACGGCGAACGATTCATGGAGCGGTACGCCCCCACGCTGCTCGACCTCGCGCCTCGCGACATGGTTTCCCGGGCGATCATGACCGAGATCAAGAACGGGCTCGGGATGAGAGGTGATAGGAAGATCGACGACTATGTTCAGCTCGACGCGACCCATCTCGGAAGAGAGGTTATCGAGTCGAAGCTCCCCGAGATTGCCACCCTCTGCAAGACATACCTCGGGGTCGATCCGGTCGAGAAGCCGATGCCGGTACTGCCGACGGCTCACTATGCCATGGGAGGCATTCCGACTGATCTCGAAGGACGGGTTGTTGCCGATGGAGAGGGCGGCATCTACGAGGGGCTGTACGCTGCCGGCGAGTGCGCCTGCGTTTCCGTGCACGGTGCAAATCGGCTGGGAACAAACAGCCTCGTCGACCTGATCGTGTTCGGTCGCCGGGCCGGACAGCATATCTCGAAGTTCGTCAGTGAAGCGGATCAGGGCAAGGTCCCCAAGGACGCAGACGCGGACGCGAAGAAGCTCATCGCGCGCCTCACGGATGGAAAGAAGGGTCCACACGGCGGACGGATGCGCGACGAGATGCAGACCGTCATGATGGAGAATGTCGGCGTGTATCGAAACGAGAAGGCGATGAGCGAAGCCGTCGAAAAGGTCAACGAGCTGCGGAACCGTTTCAGAGAGGTCCGGGTCCAGGATGACACCAAAGGCTACAACACTGATCTGCTTGAGACCCTCGAGCTGCAGAATCTTCTCGACCTCGCCTACCTAACGGCTGTGGCTGCCAACAACCGCACCGAGAGTCGTGGAGCGCATTCCCGGGAGGACTACCCGGATCGGGACGATGACAACTGGCTGAAGCACAGCCTGCTCTGGCTCGACGGAGACAAGGTGAAAACCGGATACAAGTCGGTGGACCTGTCACGATGGGAACCGAAGCCTCGGGTATATTGATGCCCCATACAACAGACGGAGCGAAAGTTTTGCAATTCGGGAGTGTGTCATGAAAGTAACTTTGAGAATTCAACGGTTTAACCCGGAAACGGATAAGATGCCCTATTTCAAGAGTTATCCGATACAGGTTGATCCCACCGATCGGGTGCTCGACGGGCTGGTCTACGTCAAGAGCTTCATCGACGGAAGTCTCGCCTTCAGGCGCAGCTGCGGTCATGGGGTGTGCGGATCCGATGCCGTCATCATCAACGGGAAGGAGGGCCTTGCCTGCAAGACCCTGTTTTCCGAGGTCGCACCCGGCAACGGGGACGTTGTCACGGTCGAGCCGCTCAAACACTACGCCCTTCAGCGAGATCTGATGGTCGATCAGACGAAGTTCTTCGAGAACTACCGCGCAATAAAGCCCTTCTTCATGACCGAGAAGGAAACTCCAAAAACGGAATGGATTCAGAGCCCCCAAGAGCGCGAGGCCTTCGACGACGAGACGAACTGCATCCTCTGCGGGGCCTGTTACTCCGTGTGTCCGGTTCTCGACGAGAACGAGAAGTATATCGGACCTGCCGCGATCGTGCAGGCGTCACGGTTCGTCAATGATAGCCGCGACGACGGTTTCGAGGCCCGACTGCCCATCTTGAACGATGCGAACGGCGTCTGGCCCTGCGACAGCCATTTCAGCTGCACGCAGGTCTGCCCCCGCGGAATCAAGATCACCAAGGCAATCAATCTGCTCAAGCGAAAGATCACGAAGCACACGGAGTCGAAGGCATGAAGATTCACGAATACCAGGCCCGCGACCTACTCAAGGCGTACGGAATAACCGTCCCGCCCGGAAAGGTCGCCGCAACCCCCAAGGAGGCGAGGGCGGTCGCGGAGGAGATCGGCGGCGGCGTCGTGGTCAAAGCGCAGGTGCTCGTTGGAGGGCGAGGGAAGGCCGGGGGTGTAAAGCTCGCGTCTTCGCCCGAGGATGCAGAGGCCAAGGCGAAAGCGATTCTCGATCTCACCATCAAGGAGCTTCCGGTCGAAAAGGTATTGGTCGCGCGCTCTATCGAGATCGACAAAGAGTTCTACGTTTCCGTCACCGTCGACCGGGCAAAGAAGAAGGCGGTTCTCATCGGGAGTGCCGCAGGCGGTGTCGAGATCGAGGAGCTCGCGGTGAAAGAACCGGAAAAGATCCTCATTTTCGAAATCGATCCGATTGCCGGAATCGACCAACAAGGTCTCGATGCCTACTGCAAGCGCCTCTTCGGCAATCCGAAGTTGGCGTCTCAAGGCGCCGACACCTTCCGCAAGATGTACAGGCTCTTGAAAGAGAAAGACTGCTCCCTCGTCGAAATCAATCCCTACGCTCAGCTCCCCGACGGCACTCTGGTCGCTGCCGATGCAAAGATCAACTTCGACGACAACGGGGTCCCCCTCCATGCCGAGGTGGAGAAGATGCGGAATCCGGAGGAGTACAGCAAGGACGAGATCGCCGCAAAGGAGGCGGGCCTGAGCTTCGTCAGCCTCGACGGTGATATTGGTTGCATTGTGAATGGTGCCGGTCTCGCAATGGCTACGATGGACATTATCAAGCTCTTCGGCGGCAACCCAGCGAACTTCCTCGACGTCGGCGGCAGCTCGAATCCCGAGAAGGTGCTCACGGCGCTGCAGATACTCACCGGGAACAAGAATCTCAAGGCGATTCTCATCAACATTTTCGGCGGCATTACCCGATGCGACGACATCGCAAACGGTATCGTGATGGCGCAGAAACAGATCCATCTCCAACTCCCGTTGGTCATCAGGCTCATTGGCACCAACGAGGAGGAGGGAAGAAAGATTCTCGAAAAAGAGGGATTGGCCGCATCAGAAAACTTGAGCGACGCCGTAAAGATGGTTGTCGAACGTTCGAGGGAAGGACAGAAAGCATAATGAGCATTCTAATCGATGAACGAACACGGGTAATCGTGCAGGGAATCACCGGGCGCGACGGCTCGTTCCACGCCGCCTCGATGCTCGAGTACGGTACGAAGGTTGTGGGGGGGGTTACACCGGGCAAAGGCGGTCAAACCGTCTCCGGAGTACCGGTATTCAACACAGTTCAAGAGGCGATGGCCGAAACCGGCGCAACGTGCTCCATCATATTTGTGCCGCCGAAATTCGCATCGGGAGCACTTCGTGAGGCGGCCGACGCAGGTATCAAGAACATCATCTGTATCACCGAAGGTGTGCCGATCTTGCAGATGGTGGAGAATTATCATTATCTTCGAACAAAAGGGGTGCGATTGATCGGACCGAACTGTCCCGGCTTGATCTCCCCGGGGAAAAGCAAGGTGGGCATCATGCCGGGCCGGATCCACAAGAGTGGACGTGTCGGCGTCATATCGCGGAGCGGCACCTTGACCTACGAGGTCGTCTACAATCTGACCGAGGCCGGACTGGGCCAGTCGACCTGCGTCGGAATCGGCGGTGACCCGATCATCGGAACCGGGTATGTCGATCTTCTTTCCCTGTTCGAAAACGACTCGGGCACCGGGGCAGTCGTGCTCATTGGCGAAATCGGTGGTGAAGACGAAGAGCGAGCCGCCGAGTACATAAAGTCGTCGATGACGAAGCCCGTCGTTGCCTTTATCTCCGGACGAACGGCGCCGCCTGGTAAGCGAATGGGGCATGCCGGGGCGATTATTTCGGGAGGAAAGGGAACTGCGGAGGCGAAAGTCAAGGCGTTTCAGGACGCCGGGGTCCCTGTCGCAGACAAACCGGATGATATTCCCGGCCTGTTAAAGGAGCGCGTTGGCGACTGATTTCGAAAGTTCGAAAGCGGCGCGACGGCGCTGGGAGTGAACCATGTTTCGAGCAGATTTAAATATCAACAGTGCACCTTTCATCGAAGAGCTTTACGAAAGCTGGAAGAAGGACTCCTCCAGCGTTACCGAGGAATGGCAAGAGTACTTTGCCAGGGTACAAACGGAAGCCATCACTTCGAAGGGGCTGAGCACCGGCGGGAGCTCATATCGGGTCTCAGGCAACGGGAGCGCCGCGGCCTCCAAGCAGGCGAGCGTCGGTCGCTTGATCCACGCCTATCGTGAGGTGGGCCATCTCTACGCAAACACGAATCCACTCGGCAGCTATCTCATGCCGGAGCTCAAGTATCTCATAAAGACGATCGAAGGACCCTACGGCAGCCTTTCTCTCCAGGACTTCGGTCTGTCCGAGGATGATCTCGACAAGGTCTTCGATGCGGGCACAAACATGAACCCGCCTCGCGGAACTCTCAGGGAGATTCTCACCGCCCTGAAGAACATCTACTGCTCGTCGATGGGGGCGGAGATTCTGCACATTCAGAACAAGACGATGCGCCGTTGGCTCATCGAGAAGCTGGAGCAGAACAACAATACACCGGACTGGACGAAGGAACAGAAGCAGCAGTTCGCCAAGGACTTGATAAAGGCCGAGGAGTTCGAGCACTTCATCCACGGCCATTACATCGGCCAGAAGCGCTTCTCTCTCGAGGGAGGAGAGGTTCTCATACCGGCGCTTCACTTCCTGCTCGACCGAGCCGCCGCGCGCACCGGGATTCAAGAAATCGTGATGGGTATGGCCCATCGCGGGCGCCTGAACGTCCTCACGAACGTGCTCGGCAAACCCTCTCTCGAGATCTTTTCCACCTTCGAAGAGAACTACAAAGCACACAAGTACGGTGGCAGCGGGGATGTGAAGTATCACATCGGTTTCAGCATCGATCACGTCCATGACGACGGCAGCACGATTCACGTGAGCCTTGTTGCAAATCCGAGTCATCTCGAGGCCGTCGACCCTGTGGTAGAGGGGAAGGCACGGGGCGTCCAGCGCCGGCGCGGCGATGTCCATCGAAAGAAGGTGATCCCGGTCTTGATTCACGGGGACTCCGCGTTCACCGGTCAGGGCGTGGTAGCGGAGACCTTCAACCTCTCCCAGCTTCGCGGCTACAAGACTGGAGGCACGATTCACATCATCGTCAACAATCAGATCGGTTTTACGACGGCCTCCCGTGACGCGCGCTCGACTTTCTTCCCGACCGACATCGCCAAATCGATGCCGATGCCGGTCCTGCACGTCAACGGCAACGACCCCGAACAGGTCGTTCGGGCAATGGACCTCGCGCTGAGGTTCCGTCACAAGTTCGGCTACGACGTGGTCGTCGATATCGTTTGCTATCGCAAATATGGGCACAACGAGGCTGACGAGCCCGCCTTCACACATCCGATTATGTACAACCGGATCAAGAACTCCCCAAGCGTCGCGCAGGTCTACTGCGAGAAGCTCGAGAAGGAGGGGAGCTTCTCGAAGGAAGAGGAACAGTCGTTCCGGTCGGAGTATAGGAGCTCGCTCGAAGCCGACATGGAGCAGTCTCGCAAGGACCCGATCGAGTTTGCTGCGGATGCCTTTCAATACGGCGAGTGGGCCGGTATCACACGTGAGTACGATCACGCTCCGGTCAATACAACGGTCCCCGCGGAAACCCTGAAATCGATCGGCGAAAAGCTCTGCTACGTGCCTGAAGAGATGCACATCAATCCCAAGCTGCGCAAGATCATCGAGGTTCGGGGCGCGATGTACAATGACGGGCAGGGGATCGACTGGTCCTCCGCCGAAGCTCTCTGCTTCGGATCGCTGCTGATTGAGAACATCCCCATCCGTCTGAGCGGTGAGGATTCGGCAAGAGGTACCTTCTCACAACGCCATGCTGTTTGGTGGAACGTGGCGACATCGAAACCGATGCCCTACACCCCCCTCAATCATCTGTCCGACACACAGGCGCGTTTTTCGGTATATGACAGTCCCCTCTCGGAATACTCAGTACTGGGATTCGAGTACGGCAACGCGATGACTCAGCCCCACATGCTGAACATGTGGGAGGCCCAGTTCGGCGATTTCGTCAACGGTGCGCAGGTCATAATCGACAACTTCATAGCGGCGGGGGAGTCGAAGTGGGGAAGGGGAAACGGGCTCGTAATGCTTCTTCCGCATGCGTACGAGGGGCAGGGACCCGAACATTCGAGCGGGCATATGGAGCGTTTCCTTCAGCTCTGCGCGGAGGACAACATGCAGGTCTGCAACCTGACCACCCCCGCACAGTATTTCCACGTTCTCCGCCGCCAGCTCAAACGCACCTTTCGCAAGCCTCTGATCATCATGACTCCCAAGAGCCTCCTCAGAAACAAGCGCTGTGTATCGGCTATCGCGGAGCTCTCGGAGGGCGGATTCCATGAGGTGCTGGACGATCCGGAGGACAATCATGAGTCGGAGACCGTCGTGCTCTGCACGGGAAAGGTGTTCTACGATTACCTCGAACGGCGCGAGAAATCCGATCACAAGACTGCCGTCGTGCGGCTCGAGCAGTTGTATCCGTTTCCGCAGGAGCAGTTGAACGCGGTGTTGGCCGGATACAAGAAGGCGAAGCAGTTCATCTGGCTTCAGGAAGAGCCGCGGAACCGGGGGGCGTGGACATTCATCAGCGACCGGATCGGGCGATGCATTGGGGACGCACCGATTCGCTACGTCGGCCGGGCCGCAAGTGCCAGCCCGGCGACCGGTTCACATAAACAGCACGCAGAAGAGATGGATCAGTTTCTGAGCGAGATCTTCGGGCCGGTGCCCGCGGAGAGCGTGCACCATTGATCCATGTGAAGTAGAGGATTGTGATATGAGTACGGAGATTATCGTTCCGTCTGCAGGAGAGTCCGTTTCGAGCGGCGTCTTGGCGTCCTGGCTGAAAGGCGACGGCGAAGCGGTCTCGGAAGGGGATGAGCTATTCGAGCTGGAGACCGACAAAGCCACGCTTGCGGTCCCGTCTCCTGCATCCGGAACGCTCAAACAGAAGGCAAAAGCGGGTGACGAGGTATCCGTCGGCAGCGTCGTCGGAGAGATAGTAGCCGGCGCTCCGCAGGCGGCCGGTGAGAGCAAGGCTGCTGGCGCCGGGGCGCCTGCTGCCGAGGCCGGAGGTACGCGCCCTGCTCCGGTTGCAGAGCGTCCGCCTGAAACGCCCCCGGCCGTCGCTCATGACGACGCTTCCGCTCGAAACGGAACGAACGAGTCTTCTGTCCTCTCCCCCGCCGTGCGTCGAATCGTTGAAGAGAACAACCTCGACATCCAGGCCGTCCATGGAACCGGAAGAGGCGGAAGGATCACGAAAGAGGATGCGCTCAGAACATTAGAAGAAGGCAAGAAAACGCCGCCGGCGATCCCGCCCGGCGAACCCGCTGCCACTTCCCGATCGGGAGGCGCAGTAAGCTCCCCACCTTCGCCTGTGTCACGGCGGACAAGCCATCGACAAGAGCGGGTTCCGATGTCGACGATCCGCAAGAGGATAGCCGAGCACCTCGTGGCGGGCAAGCAGGAAGCGGCACATCTGACGACCTTCAACGAAATCGACATGTCCAACGTCATGCAGTTGCGGGCGCGCTACAAAGAAGCGTTCGAAGCGAAGCATGGTGTAAAGCTTGGTTTTATGTCGTTTTTTGTGAAAGCTTCCTGTGAGGCTCTGAAGGAGCTTCGTGAGATCAACGCCTACCTCGAAGGCGACGATATCATCTACAACAATTACTATGACATAGGCGTGGCGGTGTCGTCGGAACGGGGACTGGTGGTTCCCGTGCTGCGCGACGCCGACCAAATCGGCTTTGCGGAAGTCGAGCAGCAGATCGCGGATAAGGCAAAGAGGGTGCGCGAGAAGAGGATAACCATCGACGAGATGACCGGCGGCACCTTCACGATCACCAACGGGGGCGTTTTCGGATCGCTCCTTTCCACGCCGATCCCGAACTTTCCTCAGTCGGCCATCCTCGGCATGCACTCGATTCAGAAACGACCAATTGCCGTGGGTGACGATGTCGTCGTGAGACCGATGATGTACGTTGCGCTCACCTACGATCATCGAATCGTCGACGGCCGCGGCGCAGTGACCTTTCTTGTGAGAATCAAGGAATACGTCGAAAATCCTGAACGGCTCCTCCTGGAAGTGTAGGAATGGCGGGAAAGAGATTCGACGTCATCGTAATCGGTTCCGGTCCGGGGGGATATTTCGCTGCGATTCGCAGCGCCCAGCTCGGTATGAAGACTGCAATAGTCGAGAAGTCCGCAACCTTCGGAGGAACCTGTCTCAACATTGGATGCATCCCTTCGAAGGCGTTGCTCGATTCCAGCGAGTTCTATCAGAAGATAGGCACCGAAGCCGCCACGCACGGCATCGGGACCGGCCAGTTGAAGTTGGATCTCGCGACCCTCATGAGGCGCAAGGACAAGGTCGTCAAACAGCTTACCGGTGGGGTGGCGTCTCTGCTCAAGGGCAACGGGATCGAGACCTTCGCCGGTATCGGTAGGCTGCTCGGTTCAGGCTCCGTCGAGGTGGCGCCCACTGGGTCGACCGCGACAGACAAGGCCGTACGGCTGGAGGCAAAACAGATTATTCTCGCATCTGGAAGCGTGTCCGCCGAGCTTCCGAATCTACCCTACGACGGAAAGCAGATCGTGAGCTCCACCGAGGCGCTGTCGCTCGACGGTGTGCCCGGTTCGATGGTCGTCGTCGGCGGCGGCGCGATCGGCCTTGAGCTCGGAAGCGTGTGGTCGCGGCTCGGCGCTTCGGTCCAGGTCGTGGAACTGATGGGGCAGATTCTCCCGGGATGGGATTCCGGCCTGGCGAGGGCACTCGAGCGGAGCCTTACCAAGCAAGGGATGAAAATCGCCACCTCGATGAAGATTACCGGGGTCAAGAAGAACAAGAAGTCGGTATCGCTCACAGCCGTCGACAAGTCCCGGAAGGAGACCTCCTTCAGCGCAGACGTTGTTCTCGTTGCGGTCGGCCGGAAACCCTATACTGAGGGGCTCGGACTCTCGGACGCGGGTGTGCGCACGGACGATCACGGTAGGATAGAGGTCGACGCGCACTATCGAACAAGCATAGAAGGTGTCTATGCGATCGGTGATGCGATCCGCGGCCCAATGCTCGCCCACAAGGCCGAGGACGAGGGCCTGGCGGTCGCCGAGCTGATCGCCGGAAAGGCCGGCCACGTCAACTACGATGCGATTCCCGGCGTGGTCTACACCTGGCCGGAGGCGGCGAGCGTCGGCAAGACCGAAGAGCAGCTGAATAATGAAGGGATATCCTACCGGGCGGGCAATTTCACCTTCCGGGCAAACGGGCGAGCCCTTGCCTCCGAGAGCGCCGAAGGTTTCGCAAAGATACTTGCCCATGAAAAAACCGATCGAGTGCTCGGAGTGCACATCCTCGGACCCTGGGCGTCGGATTTGATAAGCGAGGCAGTCACTGTGATGGAGTTCGGCGGAAGCTCGGAGGACATCGCGCGCACGGTTCACGCCCATCCGACCCTCACGGAGGTGGTGCGCGAGGCCGCCCTCGACGTGGAAGAACGGGCGATACATTCCCCGCCTGCAAAAAAGTAGGATCGCGGGGTTGAAAAATGATAACAAAACCTTGTAGAGAATCGATTCGGAGGAGTACATAGATGGCTGAGGTTTCATACGCAAAAGGCCTCGAAGGGGTCATTGCTGCCGAAAGCAACATTTGCAAAATCGACGGCGAGCACGGCAAGCTCTATTACCGCGGGTTCCCGATTGAGGACCTGGCCAAACATTCCAATTTCGAGGAGACGGTGTTTCTCTTGCTGTACGAGCGCCTGCCTTCGAGCGGCGAAATGAACGCGTTCAGCAAGAGGATGAGAGAGAGTCGCCGGCTCGCAGACCCGATCCTGGAGATGATCCGCAACTTCCCGGTGGGGGCCCATCCCATGGAGCTGCTACAATCCGTCATCGCATATTTGAGCGGATATGTTCAACACAAGATCCAGCACTCGGCGACCTGCAACTGCCGCGACACCCTGCACCAGGTAGTACAGCTCGCATCGGTAATCGCCGCTTACAAACGGTTTCGAGACGGTGAGGAGTTCGTGCAACCGCGAACCGATCTTTCGCATGGCGCCAACTTCCTCTACATGCTCCGCGGCAAGGAGCCGGAGCCCTACGAAGGTGAGATCATGGACAAATGTCTCATCCTTCATGCGGAGCACGGATTCAATGCCTCGACCTTTACCGCGCGGGTGGTTGCCTCCACGCTTTCGACCTGCTATTCGAGCATTTCCGCCGCGATGGGGGCGCTCTACGGCTCCCTGCACGGTGGGGCAAACGAAAAGGTCATGTCGATGGTCGAAGACATTGGCTCCAAGGACAACGTGGAGAAGTGGGTCAACAACGCCCTCGACAATCACCAGAAGGTGATGGGAATGGGACACCGAGTCTACCATGCCAAAGATCCCCGTTCGATCATCATGGAGAACTTCCTCGAGGAGATCTCCGAGAAGAAGGGCGATTCCAAGTATCTCGATATTCTCAAAGAGGTCGAGCGGGTGTTCCGTGCCCGGATGGAGACGAGCGGCAAACCGATCTACCCGAATGTCGATTTCTTCTCCGGGGCCGTGTACAGCTTGCTCGGAATACCAAAACAGCTGTTCACTCCGCTTTTCGCCATGGCGCGCGTGGCAGGGTGGCTTGCGCATATCCTCGAACAGCGCGTCGACAACAGGATCTACCGGCCGAAGAGCCTCTACAAGGGCCCGGAGGCGGCCGAATACGTTCCGATCGAAAACCGGGCATAGAGAGCGAATATGCCAGGGCGAAGAGCGTTGTAAGAAGGAGTGCCTGATGGTCGTGCAGCCGAAGTTTCGCAATAACATCTTCATGAATGCCCACCCGGTGGGGTGTGCGGTCGAGGTTCGAAACCAGATCGACTACGTGCTATCCCGGAAATCGATCGACGGGCCCAAGAACGTCCTCGTCGTCGGCGCATCCACCGGCTACGGTCTGGCATCGCGAATCGTAGCGACGTTCGGAGCCAAAGCGGGAACGGTCGGCGTCGCGTTCGAGAAGGAGGGGAGCGAAAAGCGGACCGGCACGGCCGGATGGTACAACATGTGCGCCTTTGACAAGGAGGCCCGCGACGCGGGCCTCCTCGCCGAGAGCATCAACGGCGACGCCTTCTCGGACGAGGTCAAGCAGCAGGCGATCGGTCTCATCAAAGACAAGATGAAGAAGGTCGACCTCGTGGTCTACAGCCTCGCATCGCCCGTGCGCACCGATCCAAAGAGCGGCGAGATGTACCGTTCAGTACTCAAGCCAATCGGCGCTCCGTATACCAAGGAGACTGTGGACCTGATGAACGGCGAGGTGAAGGAGTTCACGGTGGAGCCTGCGTTGCCCGGGGAGGTCGAGGCGACGGTCAAAGTGATGGGGGGCGAGGATTGGGCGCTGTGGATCGATGCCCTGGCGGCGGCCGGCGTGCTCGCGGAGGGCGTGAAGACCGTGGCCTTCTCCTACGTCGGACCCGAGGTCACCCAGAACATCTACCGTTCGGGGACGGTCGGGAAAGCGAAGGAGCACTTGGAGCGCACGGCCCGGAGCCTTACCGAAGAGCTCGCTTCACTCCACGGCAACGCGTTCGTCTCAGTCAACAAGGCGCTCGTTACCCGTTCGAGCGCGGTCATTCCCGTACTTCCCCTCTATATCGCCTTGCTTTTCAAGGTGATGAAAGAGAAAGGGATTCACGAGGGGTGCATCGAACAGATCTACAGGCTGTTTGCCGAGCGGCTGTACACGGGCAACGAGGTGCCGGTCGACGAAGAGGGAAGAATTCGTATCGACGACCTCGAGATGCGCCACGATGTCCAGCAGGCGGTGGCTTCCCTCTGGACCAAGGTGACGGAGGAGAACTTCCGGGAAATCGCCGACGTCGAGGGGTACCGCCGGGACTTCTTTCAGATTCACGGCTTCGACGTCGACGGAGTCGACTACGACGCGGACGTCGCAACCTGATGGGCGAGCGGGATAAGCTCGCACGTCGTCGAGCCGGTCCTGCCCCCAT
>Ga0315535_1002386_pt1 | contig 12037 bp, 8 predicted proteins | sample SalMarSW160220MG_2_FD_203092 | JGI IMG/M metagenome (GOLD analysis project Ga0315535, IMG submission 203092) | Salt marsh sediment microbial communities from the Plum Island Ecosystem LTER, Massachusetts, United States - Salt Marsh Sediment SW1602-20 ...
GGGGGCGCCATCCTGCTGTTGACGGGTCTGGCGGATGACGTGTCGGGCTTGACTCCTCGGTACAAGCTGCTGGCGGAGACCCTGGCCGCCGCGGTCATGGTGCACAGCGGGTTTGTGATCGAAGAGGTCGGGTTGCCGGGTGTGGATTGGGTGCTTGGTCAGGCTTCCTTGCCCGTCACGTTGCTGTGGATCGTGGGCGTCACCAACGCGTTCAACCTGATCGATGGGTTGGACGGCCTGGCGGCCGGCGTTGGCGTGACGGCGCTGCTTTCGTCCGCCGTCGCGGCCCTGGTGCTTGGGCATCCAGAGGTCGTGTTGGTGGCGCTGGCGCTGACGGGCGCGCTGACGGGCTTCCTGCGTTACAACGTCCGTACCGCGCGGATCTTCCTGGGCGATTCGGGGAGCCTGTTCATCGGCTTCATGCTCGCGGTGCTGTCGGTAAGGGGAGCGGAACGGGGCGGGACCGTACTGGTAATGCTGCCCCTCTGCGTTCTGGCGATCCCGGTGGTGGACACGGTGTTGACCATCGGGCGCCGTTGGCTGCGCCGGGGTGCGTTGTCGGTGCCCGACACTCGGCATCTCCACCATCGGCTCCTGGCCCTGGGGCTGGATCAGGGAAGAGCGGTCGCGGTGTTGTGCCTCGTGTCGGCGCTGCTGGCGTGCCTCGGACTGGTGCTGACCTTCAGTCCGTTCCCCGACTCGTTCATGGTGAGCGTGGCGGGCGCAGGCCTGGCGATGGCCATCGTTCTGGTCGCCGTGCGAGCGCTGCAGTATGACGAGTTCCTGGTCGGCGCGAAGGAGCTGGCCCGCGGGCTGGCGCGGGTCAGGTGGGAGGTCCGGGACGATATCCATGCCGTCGACCTGGCCCGGGAGATCGAGGCTGCGGGATCCCTCGTCCGTGTGCAGGCGGCACTGGCCGCCGCCGCCCCGCGCCTGGACCTGCTCCATATGACGGTCTGCGAAGGTCAGCCCCCGGCCTGGCGTCCGCCGGGGTCAAACGGCGGGCCACCCCAGCGGGCCTGGCGGTTTGTCTACCCCCTCGCAAGCCCTGGCAGCCGGGCGACCCCCTGGCACCTCGCGCTCTGGTGCCGGACGGACGCACCAGCTCGGCCGCACGATGCGGAGCGTGTCGCCCGCATACTCGCCCCGGCGCTACAGGCCTGGCTATCCGCTCGTCTTGCGGAGCCGCCATGGCGGCAGAACCGTTCTTTGCAATCCGCGCAGCCTTCCGGCAGCGCCGGGCATGGCGTTACAGGCCTGGCCGGGGCCGAGGGTGGCGTCGCTTCGCCGCTGCCGGAGCCCTGGCATGAAGCCGGGCGGACGAACGCGCTGCGCGCGCTTCCGCGATCCGGGGACGGGGGCTCGGCATGAGCGCCTTCCGACCGCCGCTGTCCCGCTTGTACGTCGTAGGCGGCCGCGAAGCGCGACCCGGCCCGAGAATGGGTCGGCTGCACCGGTACGACCGGGGCGTCATCCTGCGCGTGGATGTGGGTCGGAGGCGGGCGTCCGTCGCCTTCGAGTATGTGTCACCGCCGGCGGCCCAGGTGACGGACGGGGCGTTCACCGTGTTCAAGGCGGGGACGCTAGTCGACGGTCTCCTGTATGCGTGCACGGAGACGGAGGTCCTGATCCTGGAGACCGCGCAGTTCCGGACGGTGGGCTACGTGACGCTGCCTTGGTTCAACGACGTGCATCACGTGCGTCCCACGCGGCGGGGCACCCTCATGGTGGCCAGCACGGGCCTGGACACGGTGCTGGAGGTCTCCGGCGACGGCACGGTCCTCAACCGCTGGAACGTCCTGGAGCCGGGATGGCGGGACGACTTCACCTCAGGCGTGGACTACCGCAGGGTCGTGACGAAGACCACCCGCTCCTCGCATCCCAACTACGTCTTCCTGATCGACGACCACCCGTGGGTCACCCGGTTCCAGCAGCGTGATGCCGTCTGCCTCGCGGACCGGAGTCGCCGGATCGACATCGGGGGCCACGGCCCTCACGACGGCGTCGTGTGGCGGAACCGTGTCTACTTCACGACAGTGGAGGGACGGATCGTCGTGGCCGACACCGGGAGCGGGCGGGTGGTGGAGACCATCGATCTGAACAAGATCCCGAACGGGTGGGACCCTCGTCTCGAGCTGGGTTGGTGTCGTGCGTTGCACGTGGTGGACGAGCGGCACGTGGTAGTGGGCTTCACCAGGCTGCGGTCCACGAAGCTGCGGGCCAACGTGCGGTGGGTGAAGCACGGTCTGGGGATGCGCGACAGTATCGGTGCCGCCCCGACGCGCATCGCCATGTACGACATTTGGGAGAGGCAGCTTCACTGGGAGCTGCCCCTGGAAGACGCGGGACTGCATGCGGTCTTCTCCATCCATGCTGGCGCATCATGACCCTGCGCGCGCGTACGGTTCGGGCGTTGGGCTGGCGCGGTCTGACGGTGGCCGGCCAGGCCCTGCTGCAGCTGGTGGTGCTGGCGGTGCTGGCCCGCTTCGTGTCCCCGGCGGAATACGGCCTGGTCGCCGTGGCGGGCATCGCAGTTGCGTTCGGCACGCTGCTCTCCGATGCCGGCATCGCGCCGGCGCTCGTCCAGAGGGAGCAGGTTACACGGGAGCATGTGGCGGGCGGCTTCGCGGCGTCGCTGCTGCTCGGCGTCCTGCTGTGCACTCTGTTGTGGGCGCTGGCACCGGCCCTCGCCCGGTTCTTCGACGCCCCAGACGCGGCGGCCATCCTGCGGGCGTTGAGCATCTCCTTCGTATTCAACGGCGCGGGGAACGTAGCCGCAGCTCTGCTGGAGCGGCGGCTGGCGTTCGGGCGTCTGGTGCTGGTGGACCTGGGATCCTACGCCATCGGCTACGCGCCCACGGCGGTGAGCCTGGCGGTCCTCGGTTACGGCGCCTGGGCCCTGGTGGTGGGCATGCTTGTGCAGGCGGCCCTGAGGACCGCGGCGTCGTACGCCCTGGTGCGGCACCCCGTCCGGCCGCTCTGGGCGCCGGACGGGCTGGCGCAGTTGCTGCGCTTCGGTGCCGGCAGCACGTCGATGCGCCTGTTCAACGTCATCGCCAACCGGGCCGACTACGTCGTCGCGGGCAAGCTGATGGGCATGGCCAGCCTGGGGATCTACGAGCGCGCGTTCCGCATCATGGACGTGTCGGTCAGCTACATAGGCGGGGCCGTGGCGAAGGTCATGTTCCCGGCAATGGCGCGGGTGCAGTCCGACCGCGACAGGCTGACGACGGCCTATCTCGTCACGCTGGGCGGGCTGCACCTGCTGTTCCTGCCGCTGAGCGTCATGTTCATCGCGGTGGCGCCGGAGATCGTTGCGGTACTGCTGGGACCGCGCTGGTCCGGGGCCGTCCTTCCGCTGCGGATGCTCTTCGCGCTGCTTCCCCTGCGCACGGCCACGCGCCTCGCCGAAGACCTGGCCCGGTCCCGTGGCGCCGTGTACCGGAGCACGGCTCGCAAGGCGGTGTTCGCGGCGGCCGTGGCGGTGTTCGCGTTGCTGGGTGGCATGGCTCGAGGCCTTCCGGGCCTGGCCGGCGGTGTCCTTGCCGCCCACGTCATGGACTACGTGCTGATGGGCGGGTTGGCTCTGTCCCTGCTGGACGCGGGTTGGCGGACCCACTGGCGGTTCGTGGGCAACGCCGTCTGGCTCGGCCTGGCGAGCGCGGCGGTGGCTCTGCCGGTGGCGGCGGTGCTCCGGGACCACACGGCCGGTCCGTGGCCGGTCCTGGTGGGCACGACGGCCGCGGTGGTCTCGAGCGTCGGCACCTTGCTGGCGATGGTGCCCGGGGCGGGCGGACCCGCGACGACGTGGGTGAAGGACCGGGTGTCGGGGATGCCCCGGTACGGCGACGCCCACCGGGCGCGGCAGAGGACGCCGGCATGAAGAAGGTCGCGCTGTACGGCCTGGCTGCGTTCGTCTTCACCATTCCCTGGGAGAGCGCCGTCGTCGTCCCCGGCCTGGGCAGCGTCAGCCGGGTGACCGGTACGGCCTCCATGGCCATCGCTGCTCTGGCGGTGCTCGCGGACCGCCGGCTGCGCCGCTGGACGGCAGGCCACCTGCTGATGGTGCTGTTCGTGTGCTGGATGGTCGTCACGCTGGCCTGGACGCCGGACGCCGGGAACGGCGTAAAGCTGGTGAGGACGTGCGTCCAACTGGTCGTCATGGTGCTGGTCATCTGGGAGTGCGCCCCGGAGGAAGGAGCCCAGCGCTTGTTGCTGCAGGCCTACGTGGCGGGCGGCTACGTATCGGCCGTGGCCACCTGGCTCGATTTCCGGGCTGGCCTCGCGGTTCTCGCCGATCGATACGCCGGTGCGGGCTTCGATCCGAACGACCTGGGCGTGACGCTGGCGCTGGGCATCCCCATGGCCTGGTACCTGGCGTCTCCGGCAGGTCTCGATTGGCGGCACCCCTTCCGCCGGTGGCTCAACATCGTCTACATCCCCGTAGCCGTGACCGGCGTGCTGCTGACCGCCTCCCGCAGCGCGTTCCTCGCCCTGCTGCCGGCTCTGCTGGTCCCTGCCTTCCTGGAGTCCAGGAAGAGGGGGCGCCTGGCGCACGTGCTGCTCACCGCGCTCGTCGTGGCGATGGCGGCAGTCTACGTCGTCCCGCCAAGCAGCTGGGAGAGGGTGGCGACCATCGAGAACGAGCTGCACGGCGGCACGCTGACCCACCGTACGGAGATTTGGAGGGGGGCCTTGGTGCTCTTCACCCGGCACCCCGTCGGGGGCACCGGCGTCGGTGGCTTCGAAACTGCGGTTCAACCGCTCATTGGGACGCGGTACGTCGCGCACAATGCTTTCCTGGGTGTGCTGTCGGAGCTGGGCCTCGTGGGGCTCGCGCTGTTCTCCGGTCTCCTGGCCACGATCCTGGCTGCGGTGTGGCGGCTGCCGGACCGGTCCTACCGGTCGCTCTGGCTCACCCTGTTCGCCCCTTGGGTTGTGGGGGCGATGGCTCTCAGCTCGCAGTATCGCAAGCCGACCTGGCTCCTCTTCGGCCTGGCCCTCGCCGCCGGATGGTCGGCACGCTACCGTCTCGAGCTGGCGCTGGCAGCGGAGGCGTCGCCGGGCGGCCCGGAGCCCGTCGGCGCGTGGGGCGGCGACCCTCACGACGTCCCGGCGGAGGGGAGGGGGGACCCATGCCCGTGAGAGACGCCCGAAGCGACCGCCGGCTGCGCATCCTGATTGTCATCCCCGACTTCGGCGTGGGCGGCGCCGAGCGCGTGACCGTGGACCTGCTCCGTGCGCTGGACCCGGCTGCCTTCCAGGCCGTGGCCATCAGCCTGTATGGCCCCGACGCCTCACCGCTGGAGCGGCATCTGCGGGACGGCGGCGTGCCGGTCCGGTATCTCGGCAAGAGACCGGGGCCAGATCTCCGCATGGTCATCGGCATCGCCCGGGTTTTGCGGGAGCACCGGCCGGACGTGGTGCATACGCACCGGTCGGCGCTGCGCTACGTCCTGCCGCTGGCGCTGCGGCGACGGCGGCCGGCGGTGGTCCACACCGTGCATAGCCTCGCGGACAGGGAGACGGATCGTACAGGCCGGTGGATCCGCAGGCGCCTGTTCGGCGGGGCGGCCACACCGGTCGCCGTGGCGGAAGCCGTCGCCCACAGCTTGCGCACCGTCTACGGGCTCCGCACGGTGCCCGTCATCCGCAACGGCATCCCCTTGGAAGGCTTCCAGCCGGATCTCCGGCGGCGCGCGGAATGGCGACAACGGGCGGGCTTCCGGGACGCGGACATCCTGTTCGCCTGCGTGGCCCGGCTCCAACCGGAGAAGAACCACCGGCTGCTGCTGGAGGCGTTTGCCGCAGGCCCGGCGCGGGCACCGGGCACGCACCTGCTCATTGCCGGAGACGGCCCGCTGCGCCGCGAGCTCGAGGGGTACGCGGACCGGCTGGGACTCTCCGGGCAGGCTTCCTTCCTGGGCTTCCGCACGGACGTGCCCGACCTGCTCAACGCCGCGGACGGCTTTGTTCTCCCGTCCGCGTACGAGGGCTGCCCGATTTCCGTCATGGAGGCCATGGCGTTGGGCTTGCCGGTGGTGGCCACGGCGGTCGGAGGGGTTGCGGAACTCGTGCGCGGGGGCCGAACCGGGCTTCTGGTGGCCCCCGGGGACCTGCGGGGTCTGGCGCAGGCCCTGACCCTGTTGCTGGACCGAGACCGGCGGCACGCCATGGGCGGGGCGGGGCGCCGCGTCGCGCTGCAAGAATTCTCCGCGCAGACCATGGTGCGGGCATACGAAGACCTCTATCGGTCGGTGGCCGCAAGGGCCGCGCGACCGCCCCGGGCAGGCGAGGTGGCGACCCGTGCGTGAGAGGTCCCTGTTGATCGGCCCGGATCCCGGGCGCCGCCAGGCCGGTGGCGTCGTGACGCACATGCGCGTGCTGACGTCGCTGGATGCGTTCCGGGACGCCGACGTCTTGGACCTGGGCAGCGTCCACGGCACGACGGGCGTGCGGCGCATCGCGGCTGCCGCGGCCGTGCTGCTGCGGCTGCCGGCGCTCCGACGGAATATGCGGACCCGGCACTACCACAATGTGCTCGTTCAAACCACGATCGTGCAGGCGGCCTTCGTGAAGCTGCTGTTGACCCTTGCGGTCATGCCGCCGCTCCGGAGCGGCGCCGTGCGCGTGTTCTTCCATGGAGCTGGGCGGTTCGACGAGCTGCCGCTGCTGCGCATCCGCATCGTGCGGCGGCTGGCGGGCCGGATCCTGCGGCGCGCACACACCGCCTACTTCCTGTCTGCGTCCGATCGACGCGGGTATGCATGCCTCTTCCCGGGCCTTCCGGCGGCATGCTTCCAGAACTACTCGGGTGCCGACACCGTCGTCGAGCCCGAGCGGCGTACGTCCGGGCCACTCCGGTTGCTCTTCGTCGGACGGGTGGTCCGTAAGAAAGGGGTGTTCGACCTCGTCGAGGCCCTGCGTGAGGCCGTGCGCGGCGGCTGCGACTGCACCCTCACGGTCGTGGGCGACGGGCCGGACCTGCCCCACCTGCGCCAATATGCTGCAGCCGTGCCGGACCGGGTACGGCTTATGGGCTACCTGCAGGGTCCTGCGCTTGAATCGGAGTATCGCTCCGCGGATGCGCTGGTGCTGCCGACGGCTCTTGCGGAAGGCATGCCCTACGTGATGATCGAGGCCATGCGAGCCGGGTTGCCGGTGGTCGCCACCCCTTGCGGGGCGCTGCCCCGTTTCATCGTGGACGGCGAGACGGGTTTCAGGGTCGAGCCGGGCGATGTGACGTCGCTGGTGAACGCCTTCCGGAGGCTCCGCAGCGACCCTGCGCTCCGGGAGAGGATGGGCGCGCGCAACCAACGCGTCTTCCGTGAATTGCTGAACCGGTCGGCGGCGGAGCACTTCTACACCGGCCTGCTCAGCGAACCGAGCGAGGTGCGGCAATGAGCGGCAGCCGGCCGTTGCGCATAGGCTACCTGAACCAGGACTTCCCGCCGGAGGTGGGTGCGGGCCCCGCCCGGGTGCTGGAGCTGGCGCGCCACTGGCAGGCGGCCGGCGCCCAGGTGACCGTCATCACGGGCATGCCGAACCGACGCTTGCCAGGCCGGGCGGATGGCGCGGCGGACCCCGCATACCGGGGTCGCTACTTCACGGAGGAGGACTGGGACGGCCTGCGAGTGCTGCGTTCCTGGGTGTATGTCAGCCGAGAGCGCGGGCTCGTGCGGACCATTGCGAACAACGCGTCGTTCATGGTCACCAGCGCGCTGTTCGCCCTGGTCCGGGCCGGGCGCCTGGATGTGATCGTCGCGAGCTCGCCGCCGTTCCCGGCTCATCTGTCGGGTGAAGCGGTACGGCTGCTGCGTCGGGTGCCCCTGGTGCTGGAGATCCGGGACCTCTGGCCGGACTACTTGGTGCAGATGGGCATGCTGGAACAGGGGTGGGCGCGGCGCGCCCTCTTCGGGCTGGAGCGTTACCTGCTGCGACGGGCCCGGCGCACGGTGGTGGTCACGGGGTCGTTCCGTACCAGGGTGGCGGAGAAGGGGATTCCTCGGGACCGCATCGATGTTGTGCCCAACGGCGTGAACGTGAATCGCTACTACCCCGAGTCCGACCCTCGCCCGCCCATCCGGGACCTCGTGCGCCTCGACGGTGAATTCATCGTGGGCTACCTGGGGAATTTCGGGGCCGGGCAGGGGCTGCACACCGTGCTGGAGGCCGCGTCGCTGCTCCGGCGGCGGGCCCCGGACGTCCGGTTCGTGCTGACGGGCGACGGCCGGCTGAAGCGGGTGGTCCAGGCGCGGGCGGCGGAGCTCCGGCTTGCCAACCTGTCCATCCATGCGGCCATCGACAGGGCCCGTACCCGGGCGTTCTACAACGCCTGTGATCTCTGCCTGGTGCCGCTGGCGCCCGTTCCCATCTTCAGCGAGACGGTTCCATCCAAGCTCTTCGAGATCCTGGCCTGCGGCCGACCGGTCGTGGGCAGCGTGGCGGGCGAGGCGGCGGCGATCATCAAGAGCAGCGGCGGCGGCTGGGTCAGCCCTCCGGGAGACGCTGCAGCCCTGGCTGAGGCCATCCTGCGCGCGCGGCGCGTTCCGCCCGACACGCGCACCGCCATGGGGCGCCGGGGACGGGCATACGTGGCCCAGGACTTCAACCGCGAGACGCTCGCCCGGCGCTATCTGAGCATCCTCGAGCATGCCGCGGGTCGCGCAGGGCTCGTGGACGCGACATACCCCCGACACCAACCTTGACCATGACCTTTCCCGTACAATCCATCGTGAAACGAAGCGCTGTCTGCCTCGCGGTGATGACGATGATCGCCGGCTCGCTGTCCGCGCAGCAGCCGCAGGACACCACGTCCATTTTGCTGCGTCCCGGGGACGCGCTGCGCATCACCGTGTGGCGGGAGCCAGAGCTGAGCGGCCAATTCACCATCTCCCAGGATGGCACGATCAGTCATCCCCTCTACCAGGACATCGTGGCGGCAGGCGTGGACCTGCCGACCCTGCGGGCGCGGCTGCGGACCCTGCTGGCGCAGTACCAGGCCGAGCCCCGCTTCGTGGTCGAGCCGCTCCTGCGAGTGTCGGTCGGAGGCGAGGTGCGGCAGCCGAGCCTGTACACGCTGCCGCCGGAAACCAGCATCGCTGAGGCGGTGGCCCTGGCAGGCGGCGCTACCGACCGTGCCCGTCTGGACCGGGTCCACCTGCTCCGGGGCGGGCGGGAGACCACCGTGGACCTGTTGAGCCCTCATGTGGGGATGGCACAGACGCGCATCCGCTCCGGAGACCAGATCTACGTGGACCGGAGCGTTTCCGTCTTCCGCGAGTACATCGCTCCCGCCGGCAGCATCACCGCCGCCTTGGTCACGCTCATCGCGCTCATCGTCCGCCACTAGGCCCGCACTATGTCTGACCTCACGCCTTACGAAGATGGCAAGCCAGCGGGTCGCCGGAGCGCCCGGATCGTGACGCAGACCGCACACGAATCCCACCGGCCCGACTCCATGGACCTGCGGGAAGTCCTCGACGTGCTGCGGAGGCACGTGGGGCTCGTGTTGGCCGTGGTCACCATTGGGATGGCGGGCGCGCTCGTCTTCGTGCTCCGGCAGAAGCCCGAGTACCGGGCACAGGCCGTGATCGGCCTGCGGGACGAGCGGCGCGCCATGACGGAAGGCCTGGAAAGCGACGCCGTGCAGCAGGCCCTCGGCACGGCGGAAGATCCACTGCTTTCGCAGCTGCAGGTGCTGCAGAGCCGCGGCGTGGCCGGCAGTGTCGTGGACCGGCTGGGGCTCCGCGTCCGGCCGCTGGACGACGCGTTCGACCGCAGCCTCCTGGAGGGCATCACCGTGCAAGACCCGGCGGCTACCGATACCCTCCGGCTCGGGTTTGGGGATGATGGCTACCAGCTGCGCCAGGAAGGGCATGTTCCGGTGAGCGCCCACTACGGCGAGCCGGTCTCCACGGCCAAAGTGACGCTGACCGTGACGGGACCCCCGGGTGTCGGGGACTGCGAACTGGCTGTCATCGGGCGGGAGCGCGCAATCGACGAGCTGCTGGACCATTTCCGGGCGGTGCCGCGGGAGAATACTCACGTCGTCGACGTGGCGTACACGTCCACCGATCCGTTGCTGGCTCAACAGGTCGTGAACACGATGGTCGACGTCTTCCAGGCGCTGAACGCGCGCGATGCGCAAGAGCAGTCGCACCGGCGGCGGGCGTTCATCGAGGAGCAGCTGACGCAGACGGACCAGGCGCTGGCGAAGGCGCAGCAGGACCTGACCCGCTTCCGGGAGCAGAAGCAGGTATTCGACTCGGAGCAACGGATCACCGCGCAGCAGGCGGGGCTCATGGACCTCCAGGCGCGGCGGGAAGAGCTGAACGCCGACCGCAGCACGCTACGGGCCCTGCTCGGCGAGCTATCCGACGCGGACCCTGACGGGACCGGCCTGTTGACGCTGGTGTCAGCACCAGGCGTGGCCGCCAACCCCGTCATTGCGACGCTGTACGACCACCTGGTGCAGTACGAGACGTCACTGGACTCGCTGACCACGGGGCCGTGGGGGCGGGCGAAGACGGATCCGGATGTGCGGCGGCTTCGCACGCTCGTGGTGTCCACGCGGAAGACGCTGCTGGATGCCGTCACGAGCCAGGTGGCTGTGCTGGACGCGCGCATCGCCGCGCTGGATGACCTGAAAGCCCGAAGCGAAGCGGAGATGGCCGCAATGCCCGCCACGGAGGCCCAGGAAGCGCAACTTGCCCAGCGTGTCGAGACGGTGGGCAAGGTCGCCGACCAGCTGCGCGAGGAGTACCAGCGGGCGCGCATCGCCGAAGCCGTCCAGGCTGGACAGGTGTACGTCATAGACGCCGCGCCGCTCCCCGACGAGCCCGTCGGAAGCGGCCGGGCCTGGAAGCTCGCCCTGGCGTTGCTTCTGGCGCTGGTCCTTGGAACCGGCCTGGCCTTCCTGCGGGAATCCCTGAACACCGCCATCCGCCATAGGCAGGATGTGGTGCGGGACCTCCGGATCCCGTCGCTGGTGGTGGTGCCACAGTTTTCTCCCGCCAATGGCAGGCGCCAACTCGTCCGCCTGGGCGTTCCCCGCCTGAAAGGCCGGAGCGGGCGGGACCACAGGGGGCAGCCGTGGCTGGTCGCGGCGACGGACATGCACTCGCCCAGCGCGGAAGCCTACCGGACGCTGCGCACCAACTTGATCTTCTCCCAGGCGGTCCGGACGCTGCACCGGGTGGTGGTGACGAGCGCGGCGGAAGGCGAGGGCAAGACGACCACGGCCACCAACCTGGCGGTGGCCTTCGCGCAACAGGGTATGCGCGTGCTGCTGGTGGACTGTGACCTTCGCCATCCCGGGCTGGATGCCATTTTCGGCCTCCCGCGCGAGCCCGGCCTCACCCAGCTCGTGCTGGGGCACGTCCAGCCCGCCGATGTGGTCCGAAACGCCCCGGTGGACGGCCTGTCGATCATCACCAGCGGCACCGTGCCGCCGAATCCCGGGGAGCTGCTGGCCAGCGAGCGCATGGAGGGGGTCCTGGGCGGTCTGGGAGGTGCGTTCGAGCTTGTCCTTATGGACACGCCGCCGGTGCTGGCAGCGTCGGAGGTCGCCGCTCTAGCGGCCCGGTCCGATGGTGTGCTCCTAGTGCTCCGCGCCGGCCAGACTGAGCGGGGGGCCGCGGTGGAAGCCCTGCACCGGTTCCGCGACGTGGGCGCTCGCGTGGTGGGAGCCGTGCTCAACGATCCCGACGCGAAGGTGCCGAGCTACGGTGCAGCCTACTACCCCAGCGGCTGACCGTTGCGACGCTCGCGCCGCGAGCTCGACCCGCGCTGGTTCTCACCCCATGTTTCGAGGCACGCTCCCCGCTTCACAAACGCGCCCGGGTCCACATGTAACGGGACTGAATTCCGGCCGCTACCCGCCCGTGCCCGGCCCGGCATCGAACAAGACCGTTCGACGCTCCGACCCCGTCCTGTTCCAAAATTCAGCCGAGGATCAGGCGGCCCGTCTGGCGTAGTGATTCAGGAGTCCACCCAGTCTCGGGTGGCAGGTAATAGGCCCCAAGCCCGACTGCGG
>Ga0315535_1002387_pt1 | contig 12036 bp, 8 predicted proteins | sample SalMarSW160220MG_2_FD_203092 | JGI IMG/M metagenome (GOLD analysis project Ga0315535, IMG submission 203092) | Salt marsh sediment microbial communities from the Plum Island Ecosystem LTER, Massachusetts, United States - Salt Marsh Sediment SW1602-20 ...
AGGTAGGAGAGGAAGTAGAGATTGTCGGGATCAAGGAGACGATGAAGACGGTTTGCACGGGAGTGGAGATGTTCCGGAAGATACTGGACCAGGGGCAGGCCGGTGACAATATAGGAGTTCTGTTGCGCGGGACGAAGCGAGAGGAAGTGCAGCGTGGGCAGGTGGTAGCGAAGCCAAAGTCGATAACGCCGCACACGCAGTTCAAGGCGGAAGCGTACATATTGACGAAAGAGGAAGGCGGGAGGCACACGCCGTTTTTCAATGGATACCGTCCTCAGTTTTATTTTCGGACGACGGACGTGACGGGAGTGGTGACATTGCCTGAGGGAGTTGAGATGGTGATGCCGGGAGACAATGTTGCGATGGATGTAAATTTAATTACGCCGATAGCGATGGAGAAGGAGTTACGTTTTGCGATTCGTGAAGGGGGCAGAACGGTCGGAGCCGGCGTGATCAGCGAGATTATCGAGTAAGAGGAGACAAGTCTGCTATGAGGGATATTGTAACCATGGCCTGTGAAGCATGTAAGAACAGGAACTACACTACGACGAAAAATAAGCGCAAAACGCCGGACAAACTGGCGTTGAAGAAGTATTGTCCTACATGCAGAACTCATACTCTACACAAGGAGACCAAATAGTGTCCATCCATAAATGACTATTTTGCCCGATATCGTCGCTATGCTCAATCCCGCCAGAGGCGGGATTAATCCTCGAAATACTGCACTGTATTCCTGTGGTTAAAATTCTCGCATGCCTTGATCTCGGACAAACCAACTCATTCTTATGGATAGACGCCAAACAGGTAGATTTGGTTTTCTGACTGTACCTCTGACGGAATGGTTCATTGAGCAGAGAGCCACGGCGTCAGCACGGCGGATGAACGTGACAGGAAATGGATGCGAGGAATGCAGGCCAGTAGCTCTAACGGCTAGAGCACCGGACTCCAAATCCGGGTGTTGGGGGTTCGAATCCCTCCTGGCCTGCCATTTTGTGTGGAAAAGCGACCACCGTTCGTTGATTTGAGAGTATTGCGAGACTAGTACCCCGGAGTGAGATGAAGAAAAAGACGAAAAATTCCGCGAAGAGAAAAGAGAACCGGTCTTCGGCCGGAAACACCAGGGAAAAGCAAAAGACAGGGACCAAAAGGAATCCTGACGCGAAGGGTATTGCCAAGCCGACAACGGCGAGGAGTCTCCCGAAGAAGGTCACAGAAAAGAAGAGAGATAGCGGACGTTCCGTGAGGCAATACATTCAGAAGGCTGGACAGTTTCTGCGCGAGTCCAAGATGGAACTGAAAAAGGTGAAATGGCCGTCGCGGAAGGAACTGTTGGCAATGACGGCGGTGGTTATCGTGTTGACCCTTTTTTGTGCGTTGTATCTCGGCCTCGTGGACTTCGGGTTGATCAAGCTTATAAAGAATATTGTAGGATAAAGGTGCAAGCGTGGATTTGAAGTGGTACATCGTTCATACGTATTCCGGATTTGAGAACAAGGTAAAGAAAACACTCGAAGAGCGGATTAAGAATCTCGGCCAGGAGGAGTTTTTCGGAGAAACCCTTGTCCCCACCGAGCAGGTAATTGAACTGCGGCAGGGTCACAAGAGAACTTCTTCCAGGAAATTTTACCCGGGATATATCCTCGTCCAGATGCATCTGAATGATGACACGTGGCACACGGTGCGCAATACTGCTAAAGTAACCGGTTTTGTGGGGGGGGAGGTAAAGCCTACACCCATTCCTGATGAGGAAGCAGAGCGAATTATACAGCAGATGCAGGAAGGCGTCAGCAAACCGAAACCGAGATATCAATTTGAAGAAGGTGATGAGGTGAGGGTCGTTGATGGACCGTTCAGTAATTTCCAGGGTATAGTAGAGGAAGTGAAACCCGATAAGGAAAAACTGCGGGTGCTGATTACAATATTCGGGAGGCCCACCCCTGTGGAATTGGAATTCATTCAAGTAAACAAGGTTTAGCGTGACTACTCAGGTTTAGGGTTCCGGGGTTCACGGTCACGGTTAGATGGCAAAGCAGCGGAAAAGGCTAATCGTGAACTTTGAACCGTGAACCTGACAACCACAATATTTACATAAAGAGAAGAGGACTGAAATGGCGAAGAAAATAATTGGATCTGTAAAGCTACAGGTAAAGGGTGGGCAGGCAAACCCTTCCCCTCCTATTGGTCCGGCGTTGGGGCAGCACGGAGTGAATATAGCTGAATTCTGCAAGGCATTTAACGCCAGAACCCAGGATCAGCAGGGGACGATTATACCCGTTGTCATCACCATTTATGCTGACAGGTCTTTTTCGTTTATAACGAAGACTCCTCCTGCTTCTGTTTTGTTAAAACAGGCGGCAAAGGTTGCCAAGGGCTCGAGCGAGCCGAATCGGGAAAAAGTGGGAGAGGTGAGCAAAAGTCAGATAGAGGAAATAGCGAAGATCAAGTTTGAAGACCTCAATGCCCATGATATGAAAGGCGCCCTGAAAATCATAGAGGGTACGGCAAGAAGCATGGGCATTACGGTGGCAGAATCATAAACGGTGCCCATCCATAAATGGCCAGTTTGCCCGATATCGTCGTTATGCTTAAGTTTTAATCCTTGAAATACCCTAACTGTATTCCTGTGGTTAAAATTTTCACAGGCCTTGATCTCGAACAAACTATCTCATTTATGGATAGACACTAAATAGGAAGGACACTCGACGATGGGCAAAAAAGGCAAGAATTACAGAAATGTCGCTGAAAAAATCGACCGGCTGAAAAAGTATAGTTTCGAAGAAGCAGTGCAGTTGGCCATTGATTCCAAATACGTCAAGTTCGATGAAACGGTGGATATGGCGGTCCGTCTGGGCGTGGATCCGCGCCACGCCGATCAGATGGTTCGGGGAACAGTGGTGTTACCGAACGGGGTCGGCAAGGACGTCCGTGTGGCCGTTTTTGCCAAGGGTGAGAAAGAAAAAGAGGCCCTTGAAGCAGGAGCAGATGTCGTTGGATCAGATGACCTGGTGGAGAAGATCCAGAAGGGATGGCTTGAATTTGACAAAGCTATCGCTACCCCTGATATGATGGGATCTGTAGGAAAGCTGGGGCGAGTTCTTGGGCCCCGGGGAATGATGCCGAACGCCAAACTGGGGACGGTGACCTTTGATATCGCCAGGGCCGTCAAGGAAATCAAGGCTGGAAAGATTGATTTCAAGGTGGAAAAGGCGGGTATCGTCCACGTGCCTGTTGGGAAGGTCTCTTTCGGGTTCGAAAAGCTTCTGCAGAATATTGCTGCTTTCATGGAAACGATCCAGAAATTGAAACCCCCCGCAAGCAAGGGGACATATCTTAAAGGAATAGCCATTTCAGGTACCATGGGCCCGGGAATCAAGGTTGATCCGGTATACGTAAAAGATCTATTGAGCTGACATTCCTCTGGTGTCTGATAAGAAGGAAAAGACTGTAGCCAGCCTTTAGGAACATACATTTACCGCCAATTCAAATACTTGAATAGAGCGATGGGGCTATCCGCCGCCACAGTAGGTTGCCCGTGAGAAATGCGGGCTAGACGCTTTATGTATGAAATAGAGGGTAATCTGCGCCTGACGTCATATCGGGCTCGGATTTTAGTCAAAGACAGTAGGTGCCACGTTGCCTTTGGGTGTGACCCGCGGGAGACGGGCTTAAAGATGAAATTGCCTACCGAGACTGAAGAAGACATTTTGAAATTATTACCATTCAAAGGTTTCTTAGTCAGCGGTCAGGTATTTCCATCTCTCAGTCGAGCTCTATCGCCTCTGCCTTTGACATCATTAAAGTCATATGGAGAGGAGGTGAATCTTTGAAAAAAAGCGAAAAAGAACAATTTGTGGCTGATCTGAATGAGCGGTTGAAGGAGGCCAAGGGGAGCTTTCTGGTGGATTACCAGGGCCTCAACGTGGAAAATATGAATCGCTTGAGAGGTGAACTTAGAAAGGCCGAGATCGAACTGCGGGTGGTAAAGAATCGGCTCATGAGGATTGCTAGTCGGGACACTGAGACCGAGGTATTGAAAGATGAGATGATCGGTCCTTCCGCGCTGGCGATCAGTTACGATGATGTGGTTGCCCCCGCGAAAACATTTGTAGAATTTGGGAAGGATTTCAAACAACTGAAAATCAAATGCGGCCAGATTTCAGGGAAGTTCATTGATGAGAGCGGGATCAAGCTTCTGGCTGCTCTACCGAGCAGGGAGGTCCTGCTGGCGCAGGTTCTGTCCGCGATGCAGGCGGTTCCCGCTGGTTTTGTGCGGATATTGAGCGGGACCGTTTCCCAGCTTTTGAACGTCCTGCAGGCCGTTAAACAACAAAAAACAGAACAAAACTAAACAGACAAAAACAAGAAGATATGAATGGAGGTCTAGAAAAGCATGGCAGCAAATATCAGTAAAGAAGATGTCATTGAATATATTTCCAATATGACGGTACTTGAGCTCTCGGAACTCGTGAAGGAACTAGAAGAGAAGTTCGGCGTAAGCGCGGCTGTGCCGGTGGCGGTTGCTGCGGCTCCGGCTGCTCAGGCACAGGAAGCGGAGGCCGAAAAAACGGAGTTCGACGTTGTGTTGACTGGGGTCGGCGACAAGAAGATCCAGGTTATCAAGGTCGTTCGTTCCATTACGGGGCTGGGATTGAAGGAAGCGAAAGCCGTGGTTGATGGCGCACCGGGGCCAGTAAAAGAGGGTGTTCCGAAAGATGAAGCAGAAGGGATAAAGACCCAGCTGGAAGAAGTAGGGGCGACGGCAGAAATTAAGTAGCGTCCTCACTATTTCATTAGTGGAAAAAAGAGAAGGCAGCTCCATCCTGGACACGTGGATGGACCTTACAGGCGGGTGGCACCCGGAAAATCCAGTGTGCCTATCGCGCCTATTATCTCGGGTTCGACAAAGGCTCCATGTAGGGCCTGTTGTGCCTGAATTATAAAGGGTGTCCATGAAGAAATGAGTTCTGAATGGACACTGAGGAACACATGAGGAGTGGGTTATATGTCAGAAATGGACGGAAGAAGCAAACGTCTCAGGAGAAGCTTCGGCAAGATCCGTAAGGTCATCGGTATTCCAAACCTTATAGAGATGCAGAAACGCTCTTACGCTGATTTTTTGCAGAAGGATATTCCAGCGGAAGAGCGGCTTGATATAGGATTGCAGGGGGCTTTTCGAAGCGTTTTCCCTATACATGATTTCAGCGGTACCTCTTCTCTCGAATTTGTCAAGTATACCTTTGATAAAGCGAAGTACGATGAAGATGATTGCATGAATAAGGGAATGATATTTGAAGCCCCCCTGCGACTGACCGTTCGGCTCGTGGTATTCGACACCGATGTTGACACTGAGGTAAAGAGTATCAGGGACATCAAGGAGCAGGAGATCTACTTCGGAACGCTCCCCATGATGACCGACCGCGGGACTTTTATTGTCAACGGGACCGAAAGGGTGGTGGTAAGCCAGTTGCATCGATCACCCGGGGTTTTTTTCGACCATGATAAAGGGAAGACCCATTCCAGCGGAAAACTGCTCTATTCTGCGAGGATCATTCCCCTCAGGGGCTCCTGGCTCGATTTCGAATTTGATCCCAAGGATATCCTCTACGTCCGCATCGACCGGAGAAGAAAGTTCCCGGTGACGATCCTTCTCAAAGCTATCGGCTACACCACGAGGGAGGTATTGGGTCAGTTTTATAGCACCGAAATCATTGGTATTGGAAAAAAGGGATGCTGGAGAGAGGCCAAGATAGAGAATCTCTACCAGAAGAGGATCACCAAGGATGTCATAGATCCTGAAACCAAAGATGTTCTCGCAAAAAAAGGTGATAAATACACGAAACGATTGCATAAAATGGTGACGTCGGCAGGGATTACCAGGATTCCGGTTGATCTGGAAGACATCGAGGGCAGGATCATCGCAGATGATCTTGTGGACCCGGATACAGGAGAAGTCCTGCTGGAAGGGAATCATGTCCTCACCGGAGAAGTGCTTGAAAAAATAGGGGAGACAAATATTTCCGAGATAGAATGTCTTGTCCTGGATGCACCAGGGGTGAGTACCACTATCCGGGATACGATGCTTCTGGACAAGATAGACAAACCGGATGAGGCGGTCCTGGATATCTACAGAAAAATGCGGCCGAGCAGCCCTCCGACCCAGGAAGTGGCCAATAAATTTTTCAACAACCTCTTTTTTAACATGAATACCTATGACCTCTCAAAGGTGGGGAGACTGAAGGTGAACTATCGTCTCGGCCAGGATGTCTCCCTTGAGCAGAGGACCTTGCGGAAAGAGGATATCCTTGAGACCGTGAAGGAACTGATTCGGCTCAAGAATACGGAAGCCGTGGTTGACGATATCGATAACCTGGGCAACCGCCGTGTTCGGGGGGTTGGAGAGCTTCTCGAAAATCAATACAGAATCGGCCTGGTGAGGATGGAGCGTGCCATAAAGGAACGCATGAGCCTCCAGGAAGTTGAAACGTTGATGCCGCACGATCTCATTAATTCCAAACCGGTTTCTGCGGTTGTGAAGGAGTTTTTCGGGACAAGCCAGTTGTCCCAGTTCATGGATCAGACAAATCCCCTTTCCGAAGTGACCCACAAAAGACGTTTGAGCGCACTGGGCCCCGGAGGACTGACACGGGAACGGGCAGGTTTTGAGGTCCGGGATGTCCACCCCACCCATTATGGCAGGATTTGTCCCATTGAGACTCCGGAGGGACCCAATATCGGTCTTATTGTTTCCCTGAGCACCTATGCCAGGGTCAATGAGTTTGGTTTCATAGAAACGCCGTACCGGCATGTTGAAGATGCCCGGGCAACAAGAGAAATTGAGTATTTGTCGGCGCTTGATGAAAAAGACGATCCTATTGCCCAGGCCAATGCCCCTCTGGACGAAAAAGGGCAGTTCCTGAATGAGGAAGCTGCGGTCAGGATCATGGGTGAGGCGGCAAAGATCCCGGTGGCGGAAGTGAAGTATATGGATGTGTCGCCGGATCAGCTGGTCAGCGTATCGTCATCACTCGTCCCGTTTCTGGAGCATGATGACGCGAACCGGGCGTTGATGGGGTCGAATATGCAGCGGCAGGCCGTCCCTCTGTTGCGAGCGAAAGCTCCCCTCGTCGGCACGGGGATCGAGCAGGTAGTGGCCAGGGATTCGGGTGTTTCGGTCGTTGCACGGAGGGATGGAATCGTCGAAGATGTGGATGCCTCCCGCATCGTCATCAGTTCAACAGGCGAAGGAAAAGACGAGCCTGAAGTAGAGATTTACAAGCTGGTCAAATACAAGAGGTCAAATCAAAACACCTGTTACAACCAGAAACCCATCGTAAAAGTCGGGGAAAGCGTACGCAAGGGGCAGATCATCGCCGACGGTCCTGCCACAGAGCTTGGTGAACTTGCGCTCGGTCAGAATGTGATGGTGGCCTTCATGTCCTGGGGTGGATATAACTTTGAAGATTCAATCCTTATCAGTGAACGGGTGGTGAAAGAGGATATTTATACCTCCATACACATAGAAGAATTTGAGGTGGTGTCCAGGGACACAAAACTGGGGAAAGAAGAGATCACCAGGGATATTCCGAATGTGGGGGAAGATGCCTTGCAAAACCTGGATGACGCCGGGATTATCAATATCGGCGCCGAGGTGGAACCGGGTGACATCCTTGTGGGGAAGATTACCCCAAAGGGTGAGACACAGCTGTCCCCTGAAGAGAAACTCCTGAGGGCTATTTTCGGGGATAAGGCGGGAGACGTCAAAGATACTTCTTTGCGGGTCCCTCCCGGTGTTGAAGGAATCGTCATAGACGCAAAGGTCTTCGCGAGAAAAGGGGTCGAAAAGGACTCCAGGAGTCTCGCTATTGAAACGGCGGAACTCGCCAGACTTGAGAAGGACAAATCGGATGAAATCGAGGTGGTCGGGAGGACTGCCCGGGAGAAACTGAAAAGCCTTCTGGTGGGTCTCAAGTTGAAGACGGAGCTGCGTGATACGTCAACAGGAAAATCTCTTCACCACCCGAACAAGGTCCTCACGGATAGTGCTGTGGATAAGATACCCTTAGCCGCGTGGAGTAATGCGGATTTAAAGGCCTCTATGGATATCATTGAAGAGGTGGAGGCCATAGTGGAGAAGTACAACGACAAGGTTGAACGGATCCAGGAGCTCTTTGAGGAGAAAATCGAACGGTTGAGCCTGGGGGATGAACTGGCTCCGGGTGTCATCAAGATGGTCAAGGTTTATGTGGCGGTAAAACGGAAGCTGTCTGTGGGGGATAAGATGGCGGGACGCCATGGAAACAAGGGTGTTCTGTCGAGGATCTTGCCCGTCGAAGACATGCCTTATTTCAAGGACGGCACCCCGGTGGATATTGTTCTGAACCCGCTTGGCGTGCCATCGAGGATGAATGTGGGACAGGTCCTCGAAACACATCTCGGTTGGGCTGCCAAAGAATTGGGCTGTCAGATTGGCGAAATGGTGGACAAGATCGGGGACACAAAAGTACTCAGGAAAAAATTCAAGGAATTCCTTCCGAAGGAGGAATACAACCTCTTTGTGAAGGATGCCACCGAAGAGGGGCTTGTGGAACAGGCTAACCTCCTGCGTGATGGCATCCCCATGGCGACTCCGGTTTTTGACGGGGCCGAGGAAGAAGAAATCAAGGAATCACTCCAGCAGGCCGGGCTGCCCCTCACGGGACAGGCCACCCTGTATGACGGCCGATCGGGTGAGCCATTCGACCAGGAGGTAACCGTAGGAATCATGTATGTGATGAAACTCCATCACCTGGTTGACGACAAGCTGCACGCGCGATCTATAGGTCCCTATTCACTGGTTACGCAGCAGCCGCTCGGCGGAAAGGCACAATTTGGCGGCCAGCGGTTGGGAGAGATGGAGGTCTGGGCCATGGAGGCATACGGCGCGGCATATGCCCTCCAGGAATTCCTCACCGTCAAATCAGATGACGTGGCGGGAAGGACCCGTATGTACGAGAGGATCGTAAAAGGGAATAATATCCTGGAAGCCGGTTTGCCGGAATCTTTCAAGGTACTCATGAAAGAACTACAGAGCCTTGGCCTTGAGATTGAACTGTTTGAAGACACTCAGGCCTGATACGAGTCGTGAGTCAAGAGTCGTCAGTCGGCACTGAAGATAAAAAAACTGTGAATGTTTATGCGAAAATAAAGGAGAAAGGCATTGGAAGAATTATATAATTTCTTTACCAAGCCGAAGGACCCGTCGAGCTTTAATGCGGTCAGGATATCACTGGCTTCGCCGGAAAAGATCAGGGAATGGTCGTATGGAGAAGTAAAAAAACCTGAGACCATCAATTACAGGACATTCAAGCCGGAAAGAGACGGCCTTTTCTGTTCAAAGATCTTTGGGCCGATCAAGGACTATGAATGCAATTGTGGTAAATACAAACGGATGAAACACCGCGGAATCGTCTGTGAAAAATGCGGTGTGGAAGTGATTCAGTCGAAGGTTCGCCGTGAAAGAATGGGTCATATTGAGCTGGCTACCCCGGTTGCTCATATCTGGTTCCTGAAGTGCCTTCCTTCCAAAGTGGGGAATCTCCTGGACCTGACTTTGAAGGATCTGGAACGTGTCCTCTATTTTGAGAATTATATTGTGATGGATCCCAAGGATACGCCCTTGGTCAAGGGCAACCTCCTTACTGACGAACAGCTGTATCGGGCCAAGGAAGAATACGGAGACCGTTTTGAGGCGGGAATCGGCGCGGAAGCGATCAAGCGGATGCTTGGCGAACTAGACCTGGAAGAATTGTCAGCGACCCTCAGGGCTGAAATGATCAATACCAAGTCAGAGGCAAAGCGGAAAAAACTCACAAAACGTCTCAAGGTCATTGATGCCTTCAATGAATCCAAAAACAAGCCGGAATGGACCATCCTTGATGTGATCCCCGTGCTTCCTCCCGAACTGCGGCCCCTTGTTCCTCTGGACGGCGGACGTTTTGCTACCTCTGATCTGAATGATCTCTACCGCAGGGTGATAAATCGCAATAACAGACTCAAACGACTCCTGGAACTGAATGCCCCTGATATCATCGTGCGCAACGAGAAGAGGATGCTCCAGGAGGCCGTTGATGTCCTGTTCGATAACGGCAGGCGGGGCAAAGTGGTGACCGGCGCGAACAAACGGCCGTTCAAGTCTCTGAGTGACATGTTGAAGGGAAAGCAGGGCCGATTTCGCCAGAACCTTCTGGGAAAACGGGTGGATTACTCCGGACGGTCGGTCATAACGGTAGGCCCTGATCTTCGATTGCACCAATGTGGCCTTCCCAAGAAGATGGCCCTGGAGCTGTTTAAGCCGTTTGTTTATAACAAACTGGACGAGAAGGGTCTGGTTACCACGATAAAGAGCGCGAAAAAAATGGTGGAGCGGGAAACGGCTGAGGTTTGGGACGCTCTTGATGAAGTGGTCAAGGAGTACTGCATCCTGCTGAACAGGGCGCCGACACTGCACAGACTGGGCATCCAGGCCTTTGAACCTATCCTTATTGAGGGAAAAGCCATTCAGCTGCACCCCCTGGTTTGTACCGCGTTTAATGCGGACTTTGACGGTGACCAGATGGCGGTACACGTGCCGCTCTCTATTGAGGCACAGATCGAGGCCCGAGTCTTGATGATGTCAACCAACAATATCCTTTCGCCGGCACACGGGGAGCCTATCATTGTCCCCAGCCAGGATATTGTTCTGGGTATTTACTATATGACCCGGGAAAGACCATTTTCAAAGGGCGAGGGAAGGCTTTTTTCCGGCATTGACGAGGTGAGAATTGCCTACGATGCCGAGGAACTGGCCCTCCATGCGGCCATCAAGGTCAGGATAGATGGAGCGATTGCGGACACGACCACGGGAAGAGTCCTCCTCTACGAGGCATTGCCCAAAACGGTTCCTTTCGCGCTAATCAACAAGGCCATGACCAAGAAGGAACTGAGAGGCCTCATCAATGAATCATATCGTCATGCGGGGATTAAATCGACGGTCATTCTCGCTGACCGTCTCAAGGATGTGGGATATAAGTATGCCACTCTTTCCGGTATCTCTATTTCCATGAAAGATATGGTGGTACCTTCCAAGAAACAGGATATTCTCACACGGGCTGAAAAGGAAGTGAAGAAGATTGATGACCAATATAAGAGTGGTCTCATTACGGATGGGGAAAAGTATAACAAGGTTGTAGACATCTGGGCCCAGTCAACCGAAGATGTTGCCGGCGAGATGATGAAGGAAATGGCCGTTGAAGTGATCAAGGGGCCGGGAAAGAAGAAAAAAAAGGTTCCCAGTTTCAATCCTATCTATATGATGTCGGATTCGGGCTCCAGGGGAAGCAAGGACCAGATGAGACAGCTGGCGGGAATGCGGGGATTGATGGCCAAGCCATCGGGCGAGATTATCGAGACCCCGATCACCTCCAATTTCAGAGAGGGGTTAACGGTTCTCCAGTACTTTATTTCTACCCACGGTGCCAGAAAGGGACTGGCGGATACGGCACTGAAGACCGCAAATTCGGGTTATCTGACCCGGAGGCTGGTTGATGTTTCGCAGGATGCCATCATTACCGAAGAAGATTGCGGTACTATTGATGGTATCTGGGTGGATGCCCTTACAGAAGGCGGGGAGATAATTCAGCACGTCGGGGAAAGGATCCTGGGACGTGTTGCACTGCAGGATGTGTATGATCCCATCACCGGCGACGTACTTGTGAAGGCAAATGAAGAGATTGACGAGACAAAGGTTGAAAAGATTGAACAGGCCGGGCTGGAACGGGTCAAGATTCGTTCTGCTCTCACCTGCGAAGCCAGGCATGGCGTCTGTAAGAAGTGCTATGGTCGTGACCTGGCCCACGGCCATGAAGTCAATATCGGTGAGGCCATTGGGATCATTGCCGCGCAATCCATTGGGGAGCCGGGAACCCAGCTTACGATGAGGACCTTCCATATCGGTGGGACCGCCAGCAAGCGCGTGGAACAGACAACCATTCAAGCCAGGAATGATGGGAAGATCAAGTT
>Ga0315535_1002388_pt1 | contig 12034 bp, 10 predicted proteins | sample SalMarSW160220MG_2_FD_203092 | JGI IMG/M metagenome (GOLD analysis project Ga0315535, IMG submission 203092) | Salt marsh sediment microbial communities from the Plum Island Ecosystem LTER, Massachusetts, United States - Salt Marsh Sediment SW1602-20 ...
TGCCCGACGAGCATACCTGGCCCATCACCTTCAGCTATGCAATCGGCGGCGCCAGCGGCAAGGCGGGCATGAAAGCGGGGCTGTACTTCTCGGCGGCCTTCACCGTTCAACGCATGCTGATATCGGAACTGGCGTACCTCGCCCTCGCGCCATTCCTCATGAAGCCCGTCGTCAACGGGATCGTCTTCATCGCCGTGGGCGTGGTCATGACGGCCGCCGGAGCCGTGGTGGTCCGCCGGAACCGCTACCCCCATCTGCACGTTCTGGGACACCATCACGAGGCTGGGAGGGGCCTGGAGTCAAGCGGCCACTTCCTGGGTCATCAACACGAGCCCGGCGACGTCGCGACGGGAGCTCCCCCTCTGCGGTGGACGCTGATCCATGGTTTCATCGCCGGCTTCGGCTTCGGGGGGTTCTCAATCTTCATCAACACCGTGGCAGCACCCGCGATGACGAGCCCCTTCATCGGTTTCCTGCCCGGCCTTCTCTTCGGAATAGGAACCATGATCACGCTGGCGGCCGTGGGTGCGCTATTCGGCGTCTCGCTCCGCTGGACGCACGCCCTGACGGAGGCGGAGATCAAGCGCATCGGTGCGCAGACGGGCGGAAGGACGCTCTTCTTCGGCGGGATCCTCTTCGCGGCGGCGGGCGTCTTCACGCTCATGGGACTCGACCGCTCCCTTCCCGTCGATACGGGCTACGCCTTGATCGGTCTCTTCATGATCGTGGTGGCGATTCCGGCCTTTGTCTACTCTCTCAAGGAAGTGCTGGCGGCGCGCAGGGGTGCCGCCGAACGCCTCCTGAAGTAGGGAAGCGGCCGATGCCGCGCTTGCTTTTGGCACCGCCGGGAACAAACCTTTAGCGGGAAGAGTTCCAGATAACCAACCGAGGCGGCCCCTGCCGTCCTCGAGGAGGCTTCGAATGGGAAAGAACACAATTCCCCTCGGACGCATCCTGGGCATCCCTGTCGGTTTGGATTACACGTGGTTCCTCGTTTTCGCCCTGATCACGTGGTCCCTCGCCGTGAGCTACTATCCCTCGGGATTCGGACACTGGCCCACGGCCCTCTACTGGCTGATGGGCGCGGTGACGGCCGTGATGCTCTTCGTCAGCGTTCTGCTGCACGAGCTCGGCCATTCGGTGGTGGCCTTGCGGTACAAGATCCCCGTTCGGAGCATTACGCTCTTCATTTTCGGCGGCGTGGCCGAGATCGGGGCGGAACCTCCGAGCGCCATGGCGGAGTTCTGGATCGCCCTGGCAGGACCCGCGGTGAGCCTCTTGCTCGCCGTCTTCTTCGGCATCCTTGAATCCCTCTTTTCGTCCTTCGCGCCCCTGCTGGCGCTCTTTAAATACCTCGCCCTGCTCAATGCCATGCTCTTCGTGTTCAACCTCATCCCAGGCTTTCCTCTGGACGGGGGGCGCATCTTCCGCGCCGTGGTTTGGGGCATCACGCGCAACCTTCGCAAGGCGACGCTGGTGGCGGGCAACGTCGGACGCTTCATCGCCCTGCTCTTCATTCTGTTCGGCGTGTGGGAAGTGCTGACGGGCCATCTGATCAACGGCCTCTGGATCGCCTTCATAGGCTGGTTCCTCGAGAGCGCCGCCGCGTCGCAGGTCCGCCAGCAGGGGATTCAGGACGTCCTTGCGGGGCGAAAGGTATCCGAGGCCATGAATCGGAACTACGTGAGTGTGCCCGCCGGGCTGACCCTTCAGCAGCTCGTAGACCAGCACATCCTGGGGGGAGGACGCCGATGTTTCGTGGTGCAGCGGGGCGACGATGTGGCGGGCCTCCTCACCCTCCACCACATCAAGGAGATCCCCCGGCCGGACTGGAAGACGACGCCGGCCGAACAAGTCATGACGCCGCTCTCCGACCTCAAACTCGTATCGCCCGACACCGAACTGTGGGCCGCCATCGAGGAAATGCAACGGGACGGGGTCAACCAGCTCCCCGTCATGGCGAACGGCCGCATGGAGGGCATGCTGGGCCGTGACGACGCCATCAGTTTTCTCCAGACCCTGCGCGAGCTGAACGCCTAGAAGAGCCTCGCGGGCCGTGTCGCCGTCGCCGCCTCGTGGCAGACCATCACCGATGGAAACCGGCCGGATGATGATCGCCGGTCGGATTCCCGAAAGGTGACGTCGCACGGGACACCCGTTGCCGCCCGGGGGCCGCATGGGGCACAATGGGCTCTCATGAAAGCGCGAGAGCGGTTCCTCCGGTTGTTTTTCCGGTCCCTCCTCAGAGTCTTTTTCAAGAGGATCAGTGTCATCGGCCCGGGGACCATCCCGGCGGACGGGCCTCTCATCCTTGCCGCCAACCACGTGAATTCGCTTCTGGATCCGCTCATCCTGCTGGTCGTGTCGCCCCGCCCCGTTCGCTTTCTCGCCAAGGCCCCGCTTTTCAGGCAGCCGGTCGTGGCCCCATTTCTGCGCCTCCTCAGGGTCCTGCCTGTGGAGCGGCGCCAGGATGAGGGCAGCGACATGGCGAGAAACGAGGCGCTTTTTCAGGCGTGCGGAGAGGGCCTGGTGCACGGTGAGGCTCTGGCCCTTTTTCCCGAGGGGATCAGCCACAACGAACCCGCGCTTCAGCCGGTCAAGACGGGCGCCTCCCGCATACTGGGCCGGGCCCTGTCCATGGGTGCACGCCCCCCTTCTCTGGTCCCCGCCGGGCTCATCTACTCGGCCAAGACGATCTTCCGCAGCGACGTCACGGTCAACGTGGGGCTTCCCGTTGACTACTCCGATATCGTCTGGGGTGCCGGGGACGATCGCGAGGCCGTGAAGACCCTCACGGTTCGCATCGAAGAGGGCCTGCGGTCCCTGACCCTCAACGCGGAGAAGTGGGATGACCTCCAGTTCGTCGGCCAGCTGAGAGGGATGGCCCTCGAGAGCCTGCGGATCTCTCCCGGCGAAGTGCCGGATGCCGAGGCCGAACGCCGGATGCTCGACAAATACTACATGGCGAGAGAGGAGAGGCCTGAGGAACTGAAGGTCCTCATCAGGCGTGCGAAGACCTATTCGAGGATGCTCGGTACTCTTCACCTGAGAGACGAAGACGTGGCGAGGGAGGTCCACTTCCGCTCCGCCCTGGCGTACACATGGAAACGCCTGGCCGCGATGATTCTGGGGTATCCGGCCGCCCTTTACGGGTGGGTCTTCAACATCGTGCCGTATGCCCTGACCGGCCCGCTCGCGAAAATGGTGGCAAAGAAGGAGGACCTCGTCGCCCTTTACAAGCTCTGCATCGGCATGGGCCTGTTTCTTATCTTCTACGCTGGAGGGACCGCCTTGTTATGGCACCTGATAGGGATCCCCGGGCTTGTCCTGATGGCGATCGCCGTGCCATCCGGATTTTTTGCTCTTGTCTATTTCGAGATGCGGGAAGAATTCCTGCGAACGGCGCGCGTGGTGTTGACACTAGGAACGAGGCGGAGGACCGTCCGACGCCTGCGCGCTATCCGTCACGATGTGATGGCCGCACTGGAACCCTTCATCGATCTATACAAGTGACCTCCGGCGCGGGACCGGTCGCCCTGTATACCAATGGTTTCCGGATGTTTCGGGCATTAGATTGGCGGAGAGAACAGCCGCTCGAACCGATCAGGAGACATCTCTTGCCGGAAGGGGCAGGCGCCGCGGATACGAGGGGAGGAGCCAGGATGGACAACACCATCAATCTCACGCAGGTCATCTTCGCCCTGTCGGACGCCCTTGATCTGGTGGGCGTGGACGTGGTCCAGCACGGCAAAAGGGTGGCTTACACGACCCGCGAACTCGGGCTGGCCCTGGGGTGGCATCGCGAGCTCATGGGAGACCTCTTTCTGGCTTCGGTCCTGCACGACTGCGGTGTCTCGTCCACCGATGAACACAGGCAGCTGACGGAGCGATTCGATGCGGACAACCCGCAGGTTCACTGTGCCCGCGGCGCAGAGTTGCTCTCCGAATTCGAACCGTTTCACCGCATGGCGGACATCGTCAGGGATCATCACACCGCGTGGAACGACCCTCCTGAAGGCCGTGTCCCCCGGGACGCCTTTCTTGCGAGCAACGCCATATTCATGGCGGACAGGGTGGACACGTTGTCGAAGGGGATGAGTCCGGAAGAGATGCTCATGAAGAGGAGAGGCATGATCGACGTTATCCGGCAGCACGAAGGGACCCTCTTCGCTCCGGTCCTCGTCAAGGCGTTCCGGCAGGTCGCCCGGCGTGAGGCATTCTGGCTGACCCTGGAGCCGCACCATCTGGAACGGTACCTCACCCAGATGATGAGGGACTGCTGCATCGTGCCCATATCGCTCGAACAGTTGAGAAAGCTCGCCGACGTCTTTTCGAGGATCGTGGACGACAAGAGCGCATTCACCGAATCCCACTCCCGGGGTGTCGCACGCATGGCGAGGGTTCTGGGTGAATGGTCCGGACTGCCCGGAGAAACCTGCACGCTGCTGGAGATCGCGGGCCTTCTTCACGATATCGGCAAACTAAGAGTTCCGGACAGCATCCTGAGCAAGCCCGCCAGGCTCAACGATCCGGAAATGGCTTCAATGATGCGTCACCCCTTCGAGACGTACCAGATCCTGAGCAAGATAGAGGGACTCGACGAGGTGGCGGAATGGGCGGCCTTTCACCACGAAAACCTGGCGGGCGAAGGCTATCCTTTCAGAAAACCCGCGGACAAGGTTCCGCTGCCGGCCCGTATCGTCGCCGTGGCAGACGTTTTTCAGGCACTGGCGCAAACCCGTCCTTACAGGCGCCCCTTGGATCTCGCGAAGGTTCTCGATATCCTGAGCGATATGGTCCGGAGGGATCAACTCGACGCGGATGTCGTAGGGCTGGTGCAGGCCCACACCCAGGAGTGCTGGGAGGCGGCCACCGGCCGGCCCATGTTCCCTGCCTGAGGGCAGGCCCCGGTTTTTCGATGCATGGTGCCATGCGGGTGGTCATGAGAACGATAGCCGAAGGAATCCAGAACAGGTTGGGCAGACGCTCGAAGCCCTTGGCAGCCGTGCTCGCGATGGTGCTGCTCCCTGCGGTGTGGCTGCTGTATCGCCTTGCGCTCCCGGACGATCTTGGCCTGTTGTTCTTTGCATTCCCCGTTCTTCTCGCGGCCTCGTACGTCGGCGTGTGGATGGGCATCGCCATGGCCCTGGCCGCCGGAGCGGCCTGGGCCTTGCCCGGGCTTTTCGCTGGAAGGACTCTGGCAAAGCCGGAAGCAGTTGCTGCGAATGTTGTGGCGGGAACGGGCCTGCTCGTCCTGATCGCCTGTCTCGAAGCGGCCAGGAGGCGCGCCGTGGAGCGGCAGCGGACGCTCTCAAGGACGGATCCGCTGACGGGTGCCGAAAACAGCCGTTCGTTTCTGGAGAGAACGGAAAAGGAGATTCAAAGGATAGAACGCCACGACCGGCCGTTGAGTTTGGTCTACGTGGACGTGGATGATTTCAAGCGGGCGAACGACGTGTGCGGCCACAGCGTCGGTGACGGTCTTCTATGTGCGGTGGCGGGTGTTCTGCTGGCGGGAACAAGGACTACGGACGTCGTGGCCAGAATGGGAGGTGATGAGTTCGCCCTCCTCCTTCCCGAAACGGGTCAGGTGGAAGCACAGCGGGTGCTCGACCGCATCCGGAAAGATCTGGACTTCATCGTCCAGAAAGGCGGCTGGCCGATAGGATTCAGCATGGGTTGCGTGACGTGTGCCGTGCCGCCCGATTCTGCGGAAGGCCTGCTTCATCATGCAGACCAGACCATGTACGCTGCAAAAAAGCAGGGGAAGAACCGGACGGTGTTCGCCGTCCACCCTGAGAGTCCCTGAAGGATACCCGAATAAGGAGACCGCACCCTTTGCCGATCTGGTCCAGCTTTTGTCTCTATGGAAAGGGGGCCTTCCAAAGTGTTAGGGAGGATGGCGCTCACGGCGCCGCCGTCAGCCGCTTCAGTTGAAGCCGCACTGTTTAGCGCGCTCGGCGGCGAAGTACTTCTGGTCCTTTTCGTAACAGCAAAACTTATATTTCTTCCCGCTCCCGCACCAGCAGCGCTCGTTCCGGCCGAGATTCTTGGGAGGGGTTTTTTTCTCGGGAACCAGGCGTGACAGAAATTTCAACAAGGTGTGCCTCCTTTCGACGCGGACGCATAATCTAGCACGAATGGGCCTCGAAAAAAAGGCCGGCATCAGGGGACACTTTGAACACAAAGGCGGGAAATACTGTCCGTGCAATGACGGCCTACCGGGCGTTCGGTGTCGACGACGGTCCTGCATCCACGGTCTGGGAGCAACAGCCCCCCCGGTTTCTTAAGGTCCCCGCTCTATGGAAAGGTGGAGGGGCGTTCTTGCGGTTCCTTCGCCTCGATCACGTAATCCACGGTCACCGGGTCAACGGACGCCGGGTGAGACGAAGAAAAGAATCAGAAGCTCGATGACGCTCAAAACCAGGATGCCCGCCGCGCGGCCCACGGGCTTTCGGGCCGCAAGTCCCTTGAGGAGCTTGTAGCCGAAATAGACCGTAATGAGCAGGGTCGTCGCCACGGCGATCGGGAGTCCGGCCGGATTTCCAGAAAACAGCAGGACCGAACCCATGATGATGACGGCTCCTAGAATACCGCCGGAAAGCAGGGATGGTTTGCTTTTGGCCGCGACGTAGCCGATTATGCCTCCGAGGGCGATGAGTGCCCCGTAAACCAGCGTTGCAAGTGCTCTTAAATCCATAATCTCCAACTCCTCTCGGCCTTGGGATGAGGCTTGATCCATGAAACTTGTGGAACATGGCTCGCCTGCGCGGTATTCCTCTGCCTCCGCCGCCCTTTCCTCAGGAATGATACCGGCATGATACACCAATCGGGATCGCCTACGGCCGCGTCATGAGGTCGCCTGGGCGACCTCTCATGCGGTGCCGGATGCGCCCGAGGCCCCGATTCCCGGCGCGCGCATGACGATGTTTGAGGGCAAATACTGGTAAAGAGCTGAAAAGACTATGAACAGGGCATCGTAGCCGATAATGTTTTCCACCTCTTGGGTGGAAAAGCTTGTGGAAAAGCCTGTGGAGGAATCAATAACTGCCAGCAATGAGCGAAGTTAGCGGAGGTTGCACAGGATTTCAGCGGGGAAAGAGAACAGGCATAAGAAACAATGCTATTCAAGAGTAGCTATTTAAGTTAATGCAGTTATTGGTCTCCTGGCAGCCGGGCGTTCTCCGGCCGAATCCTGCCTGTGCAAAATCGCGCAAATGCTTCCCCAGTAACGTATACAAATTGAAACACTCAAGGGCTGGCAGGCTGCTAATCGCATTACTTCGGGGTTCCGGATCTAATGAGAATGGCGTGCTCTCATCGACCGGGAGCTTGCCGGGCGCCGAGAGGTCAGGTCCCGGACGGCTGGCCGTTGCCACTCGATCCTGCAAGCGCGTCGCGGGCCGCCGCCTGTTCGGCGGCTTTCCGGGAGGAGCCCGTCCCCCGGCCCGCGAGGGTGTCATCCAGGTACACGCTCGACCTGAACGTGCCTTCCAGGGCCTCGGTCTGGTATCTCGGAAGGGGGAGGCCCTGCGCCTGGCGCCATTCCTGGAGGTTTGTCTTGGCATCTTCCTGGAGAACTGTGAGTCCCCGCTTTCGGATGGGGTCGGACCACAGGGTGGAAGCGAGTTTCCGGCTCGCTTTGAGCCCCGCATCCAGGTAGAGGGCCGCAAAGAGAGATTCGAGTACGCTGGCCAGGATACGTTCCTTCTGGTCGCCCCTGTCCCTCGTCTCGCCGGCCCCCAGGCGGACGAGTTCCCCTAGGTTCATCTCGCGGGCTGACCGGGCCAGCGAGGGCTGGCTCGCCCAGTAGGCACGGAGACGAGTCAGGACGCCCTCGTCCTGGTGCGGGAAACGGTCAAAGAGGGTCTCCGCGAGAAAGAAATTGACCAGAGAATCGCCCATGAACTCGAGCCTCTCGTAAGACATGATTCGGGGTAGGCCGTCCTCGATGGCTGCCGAAGGATGAGTGAGGGCCTGACGCAGAAGGGAAACGTCCTTGAAGAAATGCCCGACCCTGGCCTGCAGATTGTCCAGGGCGGCCTTGTCCCGGAAGCTGCCTTCCCGATTACGCGTGGGAGTCATGCCGGCCCTCCTCTAAACCGTCTGCGCGGGCTCTCGAGGCTGAGGCGCGGCGGCTGCATGTCTATGGTTCCAGTTCCGTCGCCGCTTCTTGAACCGTGTCTTTCCCGATCGGTTTTTCCTCTTTCCCGAATCCGGTGAGCAGGGCGTTCGTACAAAGGTTGTTGATGAGGCGCGGTATGCCTCCGGAGTGGCGATAGACGGCGGAAATGGCTTCGGGGGTGAAGACTTTCCCATCCGAGCTCGCGACGTCGAGACGGAAATGGATATAGGCCGCGGTCTGCTCCTCGTCGAGAGCCGAAAGGTGGTACCACATGCCGACGCGCTGCCTGAGTGCGGCGTACGCGGGATGTTTGAGCCGCCTGCGAAGCTCCGGCTGTCCGATGAGCAGGATGGACAGGAGATTCTCGGTGTCCAGTTGGAAATTGGAGAGGAGCCTCAGTTCGTCGAAGGTGGGCTTGCCCGGGATGAGCTGGGCTTCGTCGATGATCAGCACGACTCCGCTGCCGGCCTCGTGCAGTTCCAGCAGGCGGTCGCTGATGGAGTCCAACAGGTCGGACCTGTAGAAGCGGGGTTCGAGTTCAAGGTGCAAGGCGAGCTGGCGGAGGAACTGGGTGGGGGTGAAACGGGGATTCACGAAAAGTACCATGCGGTCCCTGTCGTTCCTGTCCATGAGTGCCCGCGAGAGCGTTGTCTTTCCGGATCCTATCTCACCGGTGAGGATGGCTATTTCACGCTCTTCTACCGCATATTCCAGCCTGGCAAGGGCCTCCTCGTACTGGGGTGCCGGATACAGGAACCGCGGGTCGGGAGTCTTGCTGAAGGGCCTTTCGGTGAATCCATAAAACGCCTTGTACATCGTCTCCTCGCTCGTGGGAAGGCCGCCGCCTTCGCCTGCCTCAGGAACCCCCGGCTCGAAACGCCCCGGCCGCGATGCCGAAAAAAGTCCGGTGATCAGTGGCTCGCCTGAATCCGGCCCGCCTCGAGATTCGTAAACAGACTGGCCGTGTCGATGACGAGGATGACCTGGTTCTCACCTATTTCCGTGGCGCCTGCTACGCCCGCCAGATGGCCGAAGGTCTGTCCGAGCGGGTGGACAACCGTCTCCTGCTCGCCGATAAGGTCGTCCACGACGATGCCCGCCGCTTTCTCTCCCCTGCGGGCCACGACGACGTATATGCGTTCGCGCTTGCCCTTCCTGTCCTTGGTAAGGCCGAAGCGCTCGTCCAATCTGAGCAGGGGCAGGGTCATGCCCCTGAGGTTGAAAACCTCCCTCTGGTCCACGAGTTGGATGTCCGAAAGCGTGGTTCGGAACGTCTCCATGACGGAGGAGATGGGTATAGCGAAAATCTGGTCGCCGCATTCCACGATCAGGGATTGGATGATGGCGAGGGTGATGGGAACCGTGATCTGGAATGTGGTGCCCTTGCCGGGCTCGGACCACACGGAAATGTTGCCCTTCATCTGCTGGATTGCGGTTATAACGGCGTCCAGTCCTACGCCCCGGCCGGATACCTCGGTGACCTTTTCCGCCGAGGTAAAGCCCGGCTGGAAGATGATGTCGAGGATGTCCTCCCTGGTCAGCGTGGCGTCCTTCTTGACGAGTCCCTGCCGGACGGCTGCCTGCCGGATCTTGTCTTCCTGAAGCCCGCGGCCATCGTCCGTGACGTCGATGATGATCGAGTTCCCTTTTTGGTAGGCAGTGATGACCAGGAGCCCTTCCTCGGGTTTCTCCGCAGAGAGGCGTTCGCCCGGGGGTTCCAGCCCGTGGTCGATGGAGTTTCTGATGATGTGGATGAGGGGCGTGACCAGTTCGTCCATCATCATTTTGTCCAATTCCGTCTCACCGCCGTAGAGCTGCACCGAGACCTTCTTGTCCGCGTTCCTCGCCAGGCGCCGTGCCGTTCGGTTGAGGCGGGCGAAGATCTGCGAAATGGGGACGAGACGGATATCGATAATGGACCGCTGGAGATCCCCGAGTTTCCTGGTCATGAGCCGGACCTGCTTGGTCATGTCCGCGCCGAGTTCCCGGTGCTCTTCAATGGCCTGTACACGGCCGGCGAGCTGTTCGAAAGCGGCCTTTACGAGGTTGAGTTCGCCCACGATGCCCATGACCGCATCCAGCTTTTCGATGTCGACCCTTACGGTATTGGAAATGCCCCTGAAGTCTTCGAAGTCCGGTTCCGGGGTATCCGGCTCCTGGGGTTCGGCCGTCTCCGGTTCGGCCGTTTGCGAAGGCGCGGTCTTCTCGGCTTTCGGCGGAAGGAGGTCCGTCACCGTCCCGGATGCGTCCACGACCTGGGCTTCGACCTGCTCCATGCTGAGGGTGGTTCCAAAAAGCAGCCGAAAATGGATGCCGTCGGCCTGGGCTGCATCCATCACGGGCAGGGTTGAGATGACTTCACCCATGTCGGAAAGTCTCTCGGTCAACGCCCTGAGGCGCGTATCGAAATCCGAGAAATCGAAGCCGACTTGGACCGAGTAGATGCGGTTGTCCTCGGCGAGATTCTCCCGGAGGCGGTGTTCCTCGTATTCTGTGAGCGATTTGAGCGTGGATTCGTCCAGCATCAACCCGCCGAATGCCACCCCCGCCGGTTCTGGAGCCGGGGCCGCACCGCCTGAAATGCGCGCAAGCAGCGGGACGATGTCCGTCTCCTCCCCGCCTCCTTGCGCCTCGGCAACGAGATTTCTCAGGGCCGATCGGCTCTCCCCCAGCAGGGAAAAGAGAGCAGGGGAGGCCTTGGATTTGCCCAGACGTATCCTGTCGAGGAGGCTTTCGAGATCGTGGCTGAGGGTCGTGATGCGTTCGAGGTTGAACATGGACGCGAGACCTTTGAGCGAGTGCATCTCGCGGAAAATCTTGTTTATCCGGTCCGGCTTGACCTTTCCCCGGGCCTCGAACTGTTCCTGTGCGGCCTCCAGATCCTCGGCGAGGTTCTCCAGGATGTCCTCGGCCTCGACGACGAAGTCTTTCAGTGCCTTGTCGCGGCTCTTGTCCATAAAAGGAAGCCTCGTCAGGGGAGATGCTGCTGAACCAGGTTGACCAGCTCTCCCTCGGTAAAGGGTTTGGTCAGGTACCCGTTGGCCCCTATGGCAAGGCCGCGGCGCCGGTCTTCCTCGCCCGCTTCGGTGGAGATGATCAGGATCGGCACGTCCTTGTAAATGGGATGTTGTCTCAGGAAGGCGATCAACTCGAGGCCGTTGATGTCCGGCATGTTGATGTCCGTCAGGATCATCTTGAAATCGTACTCGGCGATGAGCTTCAACGCCGCGAAGCCGTTATCGGCCTCGTATACGTCCACGTTGAGGTGCTGGTCAAGAGCCGTGGTGATGAGACTACGCATCGCGTTGTTGTCTTCGACCACCAGGACCTTGATTCTCATCAGCCTCCCCACCCTTTCAATTATGTGGGGCCGGGCGCAAGCCTGTCAATGGCTTCAGGTCGGCGCCCCGGGCGGCGCCCTTCCTCGGCAGAACTGAAAAAAGAACCCCGTGCACAGCGCGGCGGGCGACGTCAGTGCCCTGCGAATTCCGCCACGATACGTTTCGGGATCAGGCCCTTTTCGAAGGCTTCGCCGAGGAGCCTGTCGACGGCCTCCCGTCCTCTTTCGCCGTAACCGCGCGTCCAATCGTTCACGTACATGCCGACGAAGGTATCGGCGTCTTCGGCCGACAGTCCCCGCCCGAAGGCCAGGGCATAGGCCAGAGCCTCCTTGCGGTGGGCCAGCGAGTACTCGATGCTTTCCAGAAGCTTCCGGCTCGTCTTCGCTATGAGCTCCGGGCCGAGGTCCTTGCGGATGGCGTTCCCGCCGAGTGGAAGCGGGAGGCCGGTCCTGTCCTTCCACCAGACGCCGAGGTCGACGACGAGGTTAAGGCCTTCGCGGTCGAACGTCAGCTGGCCTTCGTGGATGATGAGGCCGGCGGGTACCTCGCCAGCCTTGACGGAGGGAAT
>Ga0315535_1002390_pt1 | contig 12028 bp, 9 predicted proteins | sample SalMarSW160220MG_2_FD_203092 | JGI IMG/M metagenome (GOLD analysis project Ga0315535, IMG submission 203092) | Salt marsh sediment microbial communities from the Plum Island Ecosystem LTER, Massachusetts, United States - Salt Marsh Sediment SW1602-20 ...
CCACCTCAGGAACCTGGGGATGTCGCAGGCCGTCTACCAACTTCATCATCAACTTCTCCTTCGTCGTCCCTAATCCCTGTGCGATGATATCACGATCAGCGGTAATCCCCCCAAACACAGGGAACTCATAGCCTTTGACGTTCTCAAAAATCACCGGCTTCTCATTCAACGAGTACATAATATTAGCAATCTCGTAATTCACAGAGACTTCTTTTTTTATACGAACCAATTTATCTTGCTCTTCCAACTTCGTAAGAAACGGACGAAGATACATAACTACTCCACATCCTCTCGAGATGCTCCAATAATGGTTTTCACCGTCTGGAATCCTTCCTTCTCAATGGCGGTCGTAACCTTGTTCTGCAGCTCTTTCCCTGGTGTTAATGCAATCATGTTACCCCCCAGGCCGCCACCAGTCAGCTTTGCGCCGAAAGCACCAGCCTCACGAGCAATACTAACCAAAAAATCAAGTTCACGAGATGATACCTCGATCTGCTGAAGTAGCTTATGATTTTCATTCATCAGCTTTCCAACATCGTGTAACGAGCCATCATGAATCGCACGTTTCGCAAGATAAGCGATGTTCTCAGCTCGATCAAAAACCTCCTGATATTTCTTCGGGTTCATCTCCTTGCGTTGCTTGACACCGTCAACTGCTGCCTTCGTATCAGTCACCTTCCCGGTGTTTCCAATAACGATCTCCACAGGGTTTGACATTGAAATCCGATCGATGATGTTCTTATCACCTTTCTGAAACCAGATTAACCCCCCATAGGTCGATGCTGTATTATCCACACCGGATGGCGTCCCATGATACCCTTTCTCCCCCTCATATGCGATATCGTTGATCTCCTCATCAGATACGTTCATCTCAAAATATTCAGCAAGCGCACGAGCAACAGCGACACAGGATGCTGCTGATGCTCCAATACCACTGGCTGCATATAGATTACCCTCAAGGGTTATATTGATCCCATTTTTTGAAAGGTCAACACCCATTTTCTTAAACATCAGCTCAAAGGATTCCTTCTGCTGACCAAGCTTATCTTCCTTATATTTCGGAGTCGCTGGTCGTTTATCTATAAGTGTGAATCCTAGCTTGTCAGACGGTTCAACCTTTGCAACCGTATAGTTCCCAATCGCAGATACAATCGATGGGATCCCATATACGACAAAATGTTCATTAAACAAGATAGCCTTCCCGAAACCGATGCCATGACCTTTCTTCATATGATATCCCATAGCGTTCTCAGATAGATTGGTTACAATACAAGATAAGTATATTATTTTTATGGAATTAAAGAGCCTCCCGAACCACATCGGTGCAATATCGTCTCATTGAACAATGATGACATCGACCCCGCTCCTGATGATTCCTCTGAACACTACCACTTCGTAGCGAAGCTCGCATGGTTTTCATCACCGATTCTAGCTCGAACCGCAATTTTGGATCAAACGGAATCGTATAAGGTACATTATTATAGACAAGGATGCCCTCAGGGACAAACACCCCTGATGTATCCTCAAGAATCTGACAATACGCAGCAAGCTGGAGCATCTGGCTATGATGCGGATGTGGCCCTCTTCCTGATTTTACCTCAACAGGAATGATGTGACTTTCTCTACGTACAATGTAATCTGGTTTTCCTGTGAGACGGGAACGCTTTGAAAAGAACGGTGCCGCAGGTACATTCAAATCAGAGTATAGAATCAAACCATCAGGGATGCCGTATGATTTTTTTTTCTCCCGCACAGAAAATCGTATTTTTATAGCACTCACAAAGAGAATGACTGCACCAATTATCAAAGCGATACCCAGAAACAGTAGCTCTATAAAATCACCCCGAAGAGAACCAGAAGAAACGCGACACACAACACCACAAAACCAAGGAGAGTGTACCATCGTGAATACCGCATCTTTACTTCAAAATCATCCAGTGTGTTCCCCAATGCGACATGCACCTGTTTTCCTGATTCCAGAAACGGTGACTCTGGTTCGTACCCACAGCGTTGTAACATCCATGCATACGAACAATATTGATACTGACCGATTTCTGAGGCGCTTAGCACATCAGTTTTCTTCAGTACTGTTCGTTTTCCCATCGTTTAATCATGATAGTATATTACTATTTATACCTAGACCGGGGATGACTGAAACAATACCTGAGGTTTGTTTGGTTTTTACCAAACGTTTTCAGACACTATATAAACTCTGGCAGATATAACCAGAATTAACTCAGATGTGATGTGATCGCTATGGAAAAGAAAACCAAACAAATAACGGGAATTTTGACGGTAAGTATACTTGTATGTGCAAGTCTTCTTGCAGTCATTACTCTTTCACCGCTCGATAAAGGAGCCTATACCTATAAACTGAATACATTCCAATCATACGACGAACTGTTTTCCTTCCTTCAGAAACGATTTGAATCAGCGGGAAATCAAGGACGCTCTTATGATTCCCCCAATGTCATGTTTTCAAAATCTGAATCAGGTGCAGTAAATGATGCAACATTAGGTGGTGAGGCGCCTCCTTCATATTCAACAACTAATGTACAGGTCGCCGGTGTTGATGAACCTGACATTGTAAAAACAGATGGATCCTACCTCTATGTGGTCGCTAACCAGACCGTCTATATCATCAAAGCATACCCTGCTTTTGAAGCAACAATTCTTTCTCAGATTAGGATTACGAATGTCACCATTAATAACATCTTCATTCATGGCGACCGCCTTGTGGTCTTCGGAGATTCGGGTGGTTTTTACGGCTATCCTCTGTTCGAAGATGGTATCAAGGGGGAGATATCCCGACCTGGTATGTGGTGGGGTGGGGTCTCACAAACCGTCATTAATGTCTACGATCTTGGAGAACGGACAACCCCGTCTTTGATAAAAGAGATCAGGATCGACGGTGGATATTTTGATGCCCGATTAATTGATGAATTTGTCTATGTAGTCGCGACTGAATACACTTATAATATCTACTATGCTCTTGATGAAAAAAACTTTACTCTCAACGTCCCACGAATCAGTATCGATGATGAAAACCAAACCATCTCCGCTTCTGACATCTACTACGTTGATGTCCCGGAGCTTTCTGACACCATGACCCATATCATCTCATTGAACCTGGATACCAATGATATTGTTGAAAAAAGCTTTATGCTAGGCAGCTCCCAAACGATGTATGTATCAAAAAACAACATCTTCCTTGCATCAGTCCATTATCCGTATTATCCATTGTTATACCGAACCGATGGAGGTTCATCATCGGTCAACGATCAAGAAACCACAATCCTGCATAAAATCTCCATTAACACCGGCAATGTCACCTATATCGCACAGGGGGAAGTCCCTGGTCATATCCTGAACCAGTTCTCCATGGATGAGCACAACGGATTCTTCAGAATTGCAACAACTGTTGGTAACAACTGGGGAGACGGTTCTCAATCCAGCAACAACATCTATATCCTTGATGAAGACCTTAAACAGGTCTCCCAGATTGAGAACATCGCACCTGGTGAATCTATTTATGCGGCACGATTCCTTGGAAATCGAGCGTACCTCGTCACCTTTGTCCAGGTTGACCCGCTTTTCACGGTTGATTTATCTGACCCGTACCATCCAAAGATTCTTGGAGAGTTGAAGATCCCTGGATACTCTGAGTATCTCCATCCCTATGATGAAACCCATATCATTGGTATTGGAAAAGAAGTCGACCCAACGATCGATGCAGATAAAGTTCACACACCAGGGGCGATTTACTATACGGCGATTCTTGGCCTGAAAATCGCTCTGTTTGATGTCAGTGACTTTGAGAACCCAAAAGAAGTCGCAAAGGTTGTAATCGGTGATCGTGGAACAGATAGCCCAGCTCTCTATGACCATAAAGCTTTCCTCTTTGACCGAGAAAAAGAACTCCTTGTAATCCCGGTAAGTCTCTATGAGATTCCGCAGGAAGTCAAAGACCGATACATCAACAGTAGTGGGACAGAAATGCTCTACGGAGAGTTCACCTTTCAAGGCGCATATGTCTATCAGCTCAGCCTTGACAACGGCTTTGAATACAAAGGGCGAATCACCCACCAAACCCCAGAGGAAATACAACAACAGACTACCGATTACTACTGGTACTGGGGCTCATCAAGCACCGATATCACCAGAACATTGTATATTGGTGACGTCCTGTACACGATTTCTGACTCGATGGTAAAAATGAACAACCTTGAGGATCTCAGCGACATCACCAGCATCAAACTATCGTAGTTCATACTCGAGCACAAATAAAGAGAGGGACCCTTTCCTTCCGCCTTCCTATCCTCCCTTCTTCCCTCTCTCCTCGCTTTTTTTCTCCAGATTGTAAGGAAGAATCACCCGGAAAACCTATTAAACGACAATGGATGAGGGGTCGTGGATGTTGTCGCATGAACGCAGCACTAGGCATACGACGGGAAGATAAAAATCGCTGGGAACGGAGAGTCCCGCTCACCCCTGAGCATGTATTAGAACTGAAAAAGAAGTACGGTATCGAGACGTTTATCCAACCTTCGAGCATTCGAATTTTCTCTGAGGGTGCATATCAAAAAGTTGGTGCTCATGTTCAGGATAACCTCACTCCGAGTTCTGTTGTTTTTGCTGTAAAAGAAATCCCTGTAGATTTTTTTGAACAAGGGAAAACCTATGTGTTTTTTTCCCATACCATCAAAGGTCAGAAATATAATATGCCTATGCTGAAGAAAATGATGGAAATGGGCTGTACCTTAATTGATTATGAGCGTATTGTTGATAGAAATGGGAAACGGTTAGTGTTTTTCGGCCGGTTCGCTGGCCTTGCAGGTATGGTTGACACCTTATGGACGTTTGGACAACGATTACATTGGGAGCAGATAGAGACTCCCTTCCGCGAGATTAAACAGACAGTCAATTACAAGGATCTAGATGAAATAAAGGAACACTTCACTGCTGTTGCTAAAAACATAGAAATGAATGGATTACCTCCCTCTTTAACACCACTTATCATCGGTTTTTCAGGATATGGTAATGTGTCCATTGGTGCTCAAGAAATACTTGATGTTTTTCCCCTAAAAGAAATAAAACCAGAGGAAATCGAATCGGTGGTTAACAACCCATCAAATAAAGTCATCTATAAGGTTGTTTTCAAAGAAGAACACATAGTTGAACCTGCTACACCTGGCAAAAAATTTGATTTGCAGGATTATTACCGTCATCCTGAAGGATACCGCTCAATCTTTGAGCGGTATGTTCCCTCTCTTTCGATTCTTATGAATTGTATCTTCTGGAACACACAATATCCACGTCTCCTCACCAAGGACTATCTTAAAAAAACCTTTTCAAAGAAAGAAAAGATGCGCCTGAGGGTAATTGGTGATATTAGTTCTGATGTCAACGGTGCCATTGAGTTCACGGAGAAAACAACCTCCTCTGATAACCCTGTTTTTATCTACCATCCCAGTACCGATACGATTACAGACGGTTATGAAGGCGATGGTATTATCGTAATGGCAGTTGATAATCTCCCTTGTGAGTTACCACGGGAGTCGTCCCAGTCGTTTAGTGAAATCCTCTTCCGGTTTGTTCCTGAGATTATGAACGCTGATTTCACAATCACTGATTTTAACAAAGTAGCGTTACCTGCTGAGATAAAAAACGCAGTGGTTTTATATCAAGGAGAACTAACTCCTGCGTATCACTACATCAACAAATATTTATAAGGTCATTTGTTTCGCTGCTTGGCAGCTCGACATATTTGGAGGCAATCGTATGAAAAAAATACTGGTTCTTGGCGCAGGTATGGTCTCTCGACCGATGATTCGATATCTTTTAGATGAGCCTAATTTTCATGTGATTATGGCAAGTAGGACCGTTAGTAAAGCAGAACAGATGATCGACGGGCATCTACAGGGAGCAGCGTTTTCTTTAGATGTCAATGATGATAAAAAAGTAGAGAATTTCGTTTCCAACGCAGAAGTTGTCGTGAGTCTTTTACCCTATACGTATCATGTGAAGGTAGCAGAGATGTGCATTAAACATAAAAAACACATGATTACGACTTCATATGTCAGCGATGCAATGAAGGCGTTGGATACGAAGGCAAAGGCCGCAGGGATCCTCATTCTGAATGAATGTGGTCTTGATCCTGGCATTGACCATATGTCTGCGATGAGGATTATCCATGCTGTGGAAAAGAACAAAGGAACGGTCGTAAGCTTTAAATCAACGACCGGTGCTCTTCCGTCTCATGAGGCAAACAACAATCCTTTCGGCTATAAGTTTTCATGGTCACCACGTGGGGTCCTTCTCGCGTCCCTTAACGCAGCGAAATGGTTGGAAAGAGGCAAGGAGATTTCAATCCCTGGTGAACAACTGTTCGAGAATTATTTCTTACAAGACATTAAGGATGTCGGCACGTTTGAAAATTATCCAAATCGTAATTCCGTACCCTACAAGGACATCTATGGTTTAAAAGATGCAGCAACCGTGTATCGTGGGACGTTTAGGATGACTGGATGGTGCGAAACATTACGAAATATCGTAGCGCTTGGCTGGCTCAGCGAAGAACTCCCGACGGGATTTACGGGTAAAACATATGGGGATCTTACCAGGCATTTAGTCAGTGTGAAACCAAAGGATAACCTCCCTGTTGCGACAGCATCATTTCTTGGTCTTAAACCATACTCTGCGATCATAAAACGCCTTGAGTGGCTCGGTCTTTTTAGTGACACTTTGTTGCCAAAAGACAAAAACACTCCTTTGGATTATCTGAATGTGCTCACCTTACAAAAGATGTCCATGGGTGATCATGAGAGAGACATGGTCGTCATGCATCATGAGTTCATCGCGGAATATCCATCAAAAAAGGAATACGTAACCTCAACCTTGGTTGACTACGGTATACCTGATGGCGATACTTCTGTTGCACGCACCGTTGCCCTTCCTGCAGCGATCGCAGTAAAGATGGTTCTTAACAAAGAAATCAACATGACTGGTGTCCATATCCCGGTCATTCCAGAAATCTACAACCCTATACTCGATGAACTGGAAGAAATGGGTATTAAATTCAAGGAGAACACAATCCCCTTAGAAAATAAGTAGATTTTACGTAAAAAATTGACCGATATTATTTTATAACAAGGAGGGATACCGCTCAAACAGGTAACCGTCAAATTTTAAAGGGGAATTGGTGCCATGTCGATGAAACCAACAGATGTCCATAAAACTCTTGGACGATACATGCTTGCAGATGGGTTTGACCTCGTCTTGGATCTCAAGAAAAGCAAGGGATGTAGAATCTATGATTCTCGAACCGGAAAATATTTTCTTGATGGGTTCTCGTTTTTTGCTACTGCACCCCTCGGATGCAACCACCCTGCAATGACCACCCCGGAATTTGTCGAAAAGCTCGGAGAAATCGCGGTCAATAACCCTACAAACTCTGATATTTACACCATTGAGCTAGCTGAGTTTGTTGACACTTTTGCAAAATATGCAGTCCCAAAACACTTTCATCACCTGTTCTTTATTGCTGGAGGAGCACTTGCCATAGAAAACGGTCTGAAGACAGCATTTGACTGGAAAATACGTAATAACATTGCCAAAGGAAACGGAGAGAAAGGCAGACAAGTCATTCATTTCAAAGAAGCATTTCATGGCAGATCAGGATATACCATTTCCATGACCAATACCTTTAATCTGAATAAAATAAAATATTTCACGAAGTTTAACTGGCCGCGGATCGACAACCCAAAGATACGATTTCCACTCACCGATGCAAACCTCAACGAGGTAAAAGAACGAGAAAAACACGCGGTAGCTGAGATAGAAAACGCGATAGCGCAAAACCCTGATGATATCGCTGCTCTCATCATCGAACCCATCCAGGGTGAAGGAGGGGATAATCATTTCCGTAAGGAATTCTTCCATACGCTCCGTCGACTCTGTGATGACTATGAGATGATGTTTATCGTCGATGAAGTTCAAAGTGGTGTCGGACTGACCGGTAAGATGTGGGCGTATCAGCATTTTGATTTTGAACCAGATATCCTTGCGTTTGGAAAGAAGACACAAGTCTGTGGTATCATGGTAAGTAACCGTGTCGATGAGGTCAAAGAGAACGTTTTCAATATCCCAAGCAGACTGAATTCAACATGGGGTGGGAACCTCGTAGATATGGTCCGCTGTCAAAAATACCTTGAAATCATCGAAAAGGAACACCTGGTGAAGAATGCGGAGATGCAAGGGAAACGATTACTCCAAGGAATAGAAGCAATTGAGCAGAAATATCCTCAGAAGATAACAAATGCGCGCGGAAGAGGTCTCATGTGTGCCTTTGATTTACCAACCTCACAAAAAAGAGGCGAGCTGAAAAACAAACTCTATGCAAACAACCTTCTTATCCTTACCTGCGGGGCAGTCACCATACGATTCCGTCCGCCATTGACCATCTCTTCTGAAGAAATAGACGAAGCATTGGAGATCGTAGAAAAAACAGTGAAAACGTTCTAAATAATCAGAACGATATTTTCCCTTTGATATACGTCGAAATATCCTGAATTTTTTTCCGTTCTTGCTTGGTGGTATCACGGTCTCGTATCGTTACTTTTTGATCGGTCAATGAGTCATGATCAACGGTGATACAAAAAGGTGTTCCAATTTCATCCATGCGTGCATACCGTCGTCCAATCGTACCACCCTCGTCATAGTACGTTGCGATTCCCGCGTTCCTTAAGGTTCTATCAATTTCTTTTGCAATCCGTACGAGTGCGTCATCGCCAATCAAAGGAAATACCCCGACCTTAATAGGTGCGACCCAGGGATTCAGTTTCAGAATCGTGTATTCCTCATCCTTTTTCTTTGCTTCCACGTAGTTATGCTCGAGAATGAAATATAGGATCCTGTCAATCCCGTAGGATGGTTCGATAACATGAGGGACAAACTTTTCACCACTCTGTTTTTCTTTCATCTCAACAATATCATAACAATCCTTTGGAATATCGATTGATTCGCCATCGATTGTCACAGTAATTTTTTTCACCGTGGCCGCATCCATCTGTTCAAGTTGTTCCTTGATTTTTCCTGCTTTTCCTGAGAATCGAGGTCCGAGAATGTTCATTTTGGGAACTAATTTCGTTACACTTACCTCTCTAGGCTCATCAAATGATCGTAACGCGTACATATCAACATTCGAAGCGATGATATGCGCATTTAAATCATACGCGGATCGGTCAGCGATACCAACGCATTCCACCCACCCAAACCGTTCACTGTTCAACTCAGCATCCCAGCATTCGGTTGCATAGTGTGCTAGTTCGTCCGCCGCATGTTTCCGAAATCGAAACTTCTTTGGGTCAACCCCTGCGGAGAGGAGAAATTCCTGGGTGAGATACATGTAGTACGCAAGGGCTTGATTGTTGATGATTTTCTTTTTTACTGCATCAGCGACCGAGATTATCCAATCTTTTTCGTTATCAAAAAGAAACAATTCTTTGTCTTTTATTATGTCAAAATACGGATGCGTCTTATCCTGTGGATCGAAGAACACCTCTGCTTCTGCCATGGAAAACTCTCGTTGTCTGAGTGTTCCTTGTCGTGGAGAGATTTCGTTACGATATCCTTTTCCGACCTGAACAACCCCAAACGGTAGTTTCTTCCTACTGTACTGATACAGGAGATGGAAATTCGTAAAAATCCCTTGTGCAGTCTCTGGTCGTAAAAATGCTTTTCTTCCTTCACCTACACCAATCGTGGTGGTAAACATGAGGTTAACCGGATGTGCATCGTGTAATGAGGCGCCACAGGTTGGACAGATGATCTTATCTTCCTTCACTGCTTGTTCAATAGATATACCTTTCTTGATGATATCCTCAACTTTGTAGGATCGTTTACATTGATTGCAATCAACGGTCAGATCAGTGAACTCTTCAACATGTCCCGATGCTTTCAATACCTCGTACAAGGTAATAGTCGGTGTACTTATCTCTATACAATTATCCTTTAAAAGATAGAATTTTCTCCAGAGATTCTCAACATTGTTTTTTAACTGAGAACCGAGTGGTCCATAATCATAAAACCCTGCGATACCACCATAGATTTCAAAAGATGGATAGATAAAACCCCTCCGTTTAGCTATCATCATTATTTTATCGTAGATATCTTGTGGCATCAGCGGAATTCTCCCATATCATCAAAGGAAATTCATTTGGAGGATTTAAACATGCATGCCATCAGATCAATATCGGTCACCATTCCCAGTAGTTTGTTTTCAGGGCTGACCACAGGAACGTGGCTGATCTTGTTTTTTATCATCTTTCGTGCGATCTCAGAGATCGGATCGTTCTTATACGCTTTAATGACATTCGTAATCATGATTTCTTTTACAGAAACTGGTGGGAGATCAACTTTTGTTGTTGAATAATACAACCGGATTGTATCCCTGATTCCTTCCCATGTCCAATCATCTTCGTCACCACCCATACCAAGGTTGGTCTGGGACACACTTTCTTTAATATGGCTTAGTTTAAACAAATCACCTTCGCTGACAATACCACCAAGTTCGCATTCTTTATTTAGGATCGGGAGTGCGGTTTCGCTGGTCACATTAATGATTTCCATGATGATCGTAATCGGGGTCTCTTGATATACTGGGACAAGATTTTTTGTAAAATAGTTATCGACGATATCATTATATTTATCATCTAACGCTTTGAGTACATCGGTGGGGCTGATGATTCCAACAAGATTTTTTCTTTTATCAACTACAGGCAGACCATGGATTCGATGTTCATAAAGAAGCTTTGCAGCGGCTGATAAGTCTTCGTCTTTCATCACAGTGTATGGTTTCGTACTCATAATCAACGCGATTTGCTCTTCATCAGGGTTTTTAAATATATCAGAACGAGTGAGGACACCAGCAACTTTTTTTGTGTCTTTCTTTAGGATCGGCATCCCTGACACATTATGCTTTGCAAGAGTCTTCAATGCTTCTCTGATAGTTCCTGGAACGTATCCAACAACTAACTCTTTTGACATCGCGTTTTCAACTTTCATCATTGTTATCCCTCTCAATTCTACCTATTTTGAGACATATAATAATTTTAAAGAGTCCCTCTCTAAAACAATAAATTTTTCTGATAGGTCGCGACCCTGAATGCAGTCATCTAAATTTAAAGCTTTCCTTGGAGTATATGTGACATTTGTCAACAACTCCTCAAGAGAGAATGCACCGGTTTTTCGTAACCTTCGCACCTCCTCTATCACATCAGGGGTATTAATCATCGCATTGTCAGTTCCGAGAAGAAGAGTAACACCGGTCTTTTTCATAAGTGCGAGATTGTTTTTCAAGCGAAAAAACAGATACGATCGAGGACATACGACGATTGGAACAGTAGCATCTTTTACCCGCTCCAGGTCTGCTTTTGTCGCAGCAATCATATGCACAAGTAGATTTGGATGTAAATCTAAAATTCCATCGATATCTTCGCGTACCACCTCACTTGCATGCAACGCAAACAGTTTTTTCTTTGTTCGAACATGCTTTGCTATCTTCTCGATCTCAGAAGGCTCCCAATCAGAGATACTGCTTAAACCGATTCCATCGGAATTCTGCAACAGTCGATCAAGCTCCTCTTTATCGTAGGTCATCTGTGATGGTCGTGAGAGAATCACTGAATCGATACTGGAGTTTTTCAATGCCTTTTGCAGCTGGAAAATCCCAATGAGCCCTCCTTCCCGAAAATCACAAAAACATGAGGTTCCCGATGTAGCCATCTTCACAAGGGACATCTGTATCCCCTTAAGGATCTCCTGTTCCGATGCTTCCTTTAACCAACGATGTTTCAACCCTGTTGGTGGTGCAACAAGGTCTTTTACATTACGAGGGAGTTGTCGATGTTTTAACCCAATGAAAGAATCACCAATATGGGTATGACTATTGACAACGGTAGGGAGAATCAATCCTTTGGCAACAGGTTTTTCCGGTGGAGTGCCTTTTCTGACCTCACTTATCTTTTGA
>Ga0315535_1002393_pt1 | contig 12014 bp, 12 predicted proteins | sample SalMarSW160220MG_2_FD_203092 | JGI IMG/M metagenome (GOLD analysis project Ga0315535, IMG submission 203092) | Salt marsh sediment microbial communities from the Plum Island Ecosystem LTER, Massachusetts, United States - Salt Marsh Sediment SW1602-20 ...
AAACAACTTGGCCTTGATGATACTATTTTCAGAAAATGTAATAAAATATTTGAAAAGACGCTGAGAGACAGGAATCATAAAACTCGTGAAGAGCTGATGCTGGAATTATCAAATGCTAAGATCGATGTTGGTAATAACAGAGCCTCGCATATATTTCTAAGAGCAGAAATTGATGGTATTATATGTAGCGGAAAACAAAAAGGGGGTAAACCGACTTATGCAATTCTTGCAGAAAGAGCACCGGTCAAAAACAGAATTTTTGGAGAAGAAGCTCTGAAAGAACTTGCCCTGCGTTATTTTACCAGCCGTGCACCTGCTACAATTGAGGATTTTTCATGGTGGTCCGGATTATCTTCAGGTAAATCAAAGCTTGCAGTGGAACTCAATAAAACGAACCTGTTCTCCGAGGTAATTGAGGATAATACTTACTGGTTTGCTGAAGGCTCTGATACCCCAATCCCGGCAAAAAGAGAGATTTACCTGTTACCTGCTTTCGATGAGTTTCTGATAGGTTATCGGGACAGGACACCGTCAATGTTGTCAGTTGAAAAAAAGAAAACAATCTCTGACAATGGTATATTTTATCCGACAATCATGATGGGGGGACAAATTATTGGAACATGGAGGCGTAATATTAAGGACAAACACATAGTCATAACATTTAATCCGTTTAAATCTGACAAGACTGATTTAGGCCAAATCTATTATAAATCAATATCCCGATATTCCAGGTTTTATAATATGGAAACCGATATTCTGGTAAACAGAAGTAACATTAATAAATAATGATAACACTTAACACGGACAATGCTATGACCCTGTCAGGCTTTGCGGGAGCAGAAGCTACATAACTTGTATCGTTTTGTGAAGAGTGAGAGTCTGTCCGGGAAACATAATATTCTTTTACATCCAGGTAAATGGTTGTTTTTCCCCTGAGCCTCTGTGAACCCCAAATTACAATGTCATCCCGAGCTTTTGCGAGGGATCCCCCTAACCCTTGTAGGTGGTTAATTAACATCATGGAACCACTCCGTGGTTCGTAGCGCTTATGACCATGTATTGGCTATCAATGGTGAAATCGCTCCGCGATTTGTCCAGAGAATACGACATTGTATAAAAAATTGCCTCATAAACAACATAACACATTAAATATCAGCATAGATTATGCAACCTGGTATGTATATGGTGCAAGGTTTTATAATAAACCAGCACCGGACCAACATTGTTTCAAACGCTGACTATTAATCAATTGACTTACTGCCACCATCTGGGGGATCCCTCGCTTCACTTCGTTTAGCTTCGGGACGACAATGCAAGTTAATGTCATATGGGGAATGAGGCCCGGCGTTTTGAAGAACATTGCCATCCGTGGGACCTGTTAATCTCTGCAAATCAGAGAGCAGGAAGGCTGAAATCGTTGGTCAAATTACAACTCCTTATTCCGACAATGAAAACTTGAATAGCACAGCCGGATTATCATTTATTGTGATGCGAGCCTCATAATCACCTTTGGTTAGCGATAGGTTATTGCCATAGTGCGTGGTTTCCAGGCAATTGTTCATTCAGTAAGCACCCGTTCACCGCAGGAGAAATGGTCATGGTTAGCCTCGAACCCGCTGCAGGTTTTCTGTTTTAGCAGATTAATTCTATAATATTTTTAATTCATTAAACATAGGCAGAAGCATGCCCTGCCTGGAATAAATCATTAAGTTATTTGTCAGATCAGGCTTGGAGGTTACAAAATGGAGTGTATGTTACATTGCACTTTATACAGACGTTGGCTACAATATTATAAACACTGCTGACATAGGGTTGTTAGTTTGATAGTATAGTTTTAGAAAAAAAACGAAAGATGGAACAACAATTATTTAGACACCGAAAAGTAAGTATAAATGGCATTATAATTCATGTAATAGAAGCGGGGAATATTGAAAAACAACCAATTCTATTTTTACATGGGTATCCTGAGAATTGGAAAGAGTATGAAAAAGTGATGGTTTTATTAAAGGATGAGTTCTATGTTTTAGCTATAGACCTTCCTGGGATTGGCACTTCTGCACCAATTGATAAATATGATAAATTATCAGTTGCGGGTTTTATAAAAAATCTGTTGTTAACTCTTGACTTAAAAAATGTTGTCCTGGTTGGACATGATGTCGGAGGAATGATAGTTTATCCATTTGTCAAACATTTTTCAGATATTCTTTCAAAAGCAGTAATAATCTGCACTGCAATACCAGGAGTTAACCCATGGGAGGAGGTTAAAAGAAATCCTTATATATGGCATTTTGCATTTTATTCAGTTCCTGAACTTCCCGAATCACTGATTGAAGGCAAACATTCAATATTGTTTGAATATTTCTATAATGCTATATCTTACAATAAATCAGCTATAAATCAAGAAAATAAAAAAGCATATATCGAAGCATATAATTCTAAACATAGCCTTAAAACGGCATTAGGCTGGTATAGGACCTTTTATTACGATGAGAAAGAAAATTCGCAAAACCTTCCTGTAAACACTCCGGTACTATATCTTAAAGGAGCTAAAGACTATGGAGATATAGCTACTTATATTCAGGGTTTTAAGGAAAGTGGGATAAATAGCATAATAGGAAAATCCATCCCGGATAGTGCCCATTTTGGACCAGAAGAAAACCCTGAATTTGTAGCACAAGCAATTGATGAATTTATAAAAAAAACTAAATAAATACTGTTGCAACAAACGGTCATAAAACATAGCGGTTTTAGGGCAATTTGCAAGTTCAGTCACCGCTGCCAAGATCAGTAACGGGGGATAGTTTGCAGCCACGCAATCCGCAATTTTTCTACAGCCGTTCGTTGTCAACAATCTTAAAAAATCACGATTAAACATTTACAAAAATGACAAAAATCGACCCGATAATCGTTGTTAATGATGTAGATAGTAGTGCAAAATGGTATGAAAGTATTTTTGGCTTCAAAAATTCATCGCCAAAAGGACACGGTTTTGCCGTTCTAAAATCCGAAACGAATGAAATCGTTCTTTGCCTTCATCAATGGGAAATGGATGACCATCCAACAATGACAGACCCAAGTATTGCCCCAGGAAATGGTTTAATACTATATTTTAGGACAAAGAATTTGGACACAATACATAAAAGGGCTGTAAGGGAAGGGTGTAAAATAGAAGAAGATATTCATTTAAACCCAAGGCCAATGAAAAGAGAATTTTCTCTTCGTGACCCTGACGGATATTTCTTGACAATAAGCGAATTTCACGAATTTGAAAAATGAAATATGACCTTCCCCCTGAAAATCGCATCATTTTAAATTAGAGAATTAGGCAAAATATAAATAGGTTTAACAAGTAATATTTTGCCATGAAGAAATCAAAGTTTACAGAAACACAGATTGTTTTTTTCTTGCGCCTCTGCGCCCTTGTGCCATTGCGACATCGTACCGTTGCGCCGTTATGTCATTGTACCGTTGTACCTTAAATATAATGGCAATAAGCTGGATAACAGTAATTTAAAACAGTAATGCATAATATGATATATATTACAATGTAACATATATGTACATTATACGCGATTCAAAAAATATTTTTCTTTATGTAAAATGAAGATAAGCTTTCAAAAAGTGGATAAATTTGATTTTTTCTTTTATTATAGAGGGGGATAATATTGTGTTTTCTTAACCTTGTTTCGAAAACTATTTAAATATCAGAAGAAGTTTTATATAATAATTACAACGTTTAATTTATAATAAGTGTTAAAATATGGAAACGATAAAAAAACTTATGCAGTTCGCAGTGGCAGTCAGCGATATGACGAAAGCCAAAGAGTTTTATGTGGAAAAACTTGGTCTGAAGGTTATAACTGATTTCAGACTAGACGATACTAATTGGTGGGTAACACTTACACTCCCTGAAAATGGACTTTCATTTGTTCTCACCACACATCACGATCACATGAAGCCGGGAACAATGACCCTTTGGTTTGCGACTTCAGACATTACGGCTGCACATAAAGAATTAAGAAACAAGGGCATTGAAGTCAAAGAAATTAAAGATGACTTGCATGGTCCAGGATCAGGAACAAAGTGGTTCAATTTTAAGGATCCGGATGGCAACTTAATTCACTTGGAACAGGCATAAATCATTAAGGTAAAACTAACATGTCAGAAGATAAAACTATCTCTCAGCAAATAGATTTTATAATTAAAAAATCTGGTGATTGGCGAGGGGAAAAAATATCACAACTTCGCGCCTTAATCAAAAAAGCCGACCCTGCTGTAATTGAAGAGGTTAAGTGGAAAAAGCCCTCAAAACCAGAGGGGGTTCCTGTTTGGTCTCATGATGGAATAATATGTGTAGTCGATACACTCAAAAATGCTGTGAGGCTGACATTCCCTAAAGGTGCTCAGCTGAAAGATCCGAAAAAACTTTTCAATACACGGTCAGATAGCGAAACAGTTCGTGCTATAGACTTTAATGAAAGCAGCACTTTAAATGAATTAGCGTTAAAGGCACTTATTATTCAAGCTGTGAAATTGAACAAATCTAAGGCACATAAGAAATAGAAATTTGCCACCAAAGAAAAACTTGATAAAATAACTCGAACAAAGATTAATTGACGAGATTCAAGTATATTCTCCTTGATTTAGACTATATTGTCCTGAGAATAAGGAAGTACCGGCACAACATTTTGCTTAAGTAATAGCAGGGAAAGTACTAAATATCAAGGTTTGTCGCCCGCTCAACCGTAGAGAAGCGAAGCTCATGACCGAAGGGAATAAACATCGCATCGGTTTGACAGGAAAGTCCTGCACTCCCGGAAGCTTTCGGGACTGCCACTACTCATACAATATTCCGTTCTGTGTCACTTTAAAAAAATAGGAAATCCATTTATAAAATGTACTTTGGTTCAAAAATTTAAATATTATGAAAGTATTAAATTTATTCTTAATCAGTTTCATTATAGCAACTAACGTTGCTGTTGGACAATCAAGTGATGAAATAAAAATCAGACAATTAGAAAAACATTGGACAGAATTACTTAATAAGGGAGACACAACCTCATTATTAAAAATCTGGTCTGAAAACTACGTTGTAAACAATCCAAATGGTAAAATTGTAACCCCGAAGGAAATAGTTGCACTTATGAGAAGTGGGCATAAATTTCCAGTTGTTGAAAGGATAATTGAGAAAATCACGTTCAATCAAGACATTGCAATTGTAATGGGTAAAGAATTACAACAACCGGTAAATATGACAGCTAACCATGATGAATGGATTCCGAGGAGATTCACCGATGTTTGGATAAAAACAGAAGGAAGATGGAAACTGGCAGCAAGACAATCAACGCAAATTAATCCACAATAGAGTTACGTTGAAATAAATTATACTTCTGCTTATCTGTTTTAAATTGAATAATATGAAGATTTTAATGCTATCAATAGCCTTTCTTTTTTAGTAAATACTATTTAAGCACAAAATCAAAGTAAAGTTCGATTTAAAAACACTTCATAGTCAGATACTGATTGGCATAATAATAAACCTGGCGATATTTATTTTACATTGATGCAGGCAATGAGAAATTTAAAACCGTAAGATAAAAAACAACGAACAGCCAACATAGGGCATCACTTTTTACCCTTTGGGCTATAGTGGATATAATCGGGAATTTTAATCCAATTAATTTGAGAACAGATAATGGTGCGCTTTGGGAGAACTGTTTAAGCCAAAGTGTCCTGCCATTTAGATACTGAGCCTTCGATAACCTAAACAAAACTCATCAGGTAAGGAGTATTTATCAGACTTATAAAATTTAAACGAAGAACTTTTATGAACGAACAAAGAGGTATTATTTTTATACCAGGCGGCCAAATGTCAGACTGGATCTGGGAAAGTTTTATTCCTTTAATTAAAAACAGCCAATGTTTAACAATTAATCAAAGGTTAGAAGAAAATTCATTAGACTCAAGAATATCATCTTCCCTGGCTGACTGTAGTAAACATATTATAAAGCAAATCAATGAACATAACTTTGAAAGAATCATTATAATTGGCCATTCAATCGGGGGATTACTTGCAGCCTTGGTTGCACAACAATTAAAGCAGAAAGTTGAACATGTGGTTTACATTGCTTCTAATCTTCCTAAAAACAATACAACTGCAATTGACTCTTTTCCATTTTTACAGAAGCTAATGATAAGATCTTTTGTAAGATCACAAATAAATAAAGAAAATGTACATGTTGGAACAGAAGCAAAATACTTTATTTCACATTTTTGCAATACGTCTAATTCAGAAGTTATAGAATTTGTAAAATCTCAATATTTAATTGCAGAGCCAATATGCCTGTTCAAAGAAAAAGTATATTGGGATTATTCTATTGAGATTCCTCAGACATATATCAGATTATTGAAAGATAAAACTATAAATAGAAATCTTCAAACTAAAATGGCAAAAAATCTAAATATCTCGAATATTATTGATATTGAAAGTGACCATTTAGTGATGTTAAGTAATACTAACTTATTATATGACAAAATTAAAGGAATCATTAAAGAATAGGTAAGATTGGAGGAGAAAGACTATCTACAATGTGTATAGTTGCCCGAAGGAGAGACAGTCTCTGAATGGGCAAAAGGGTTGATAAAGGGATTACTACCTCACGATGTTCGGTGCTGATGCCGGGTCTCCCGGTTATCCAGTCTCCCGTTCTCCAGTATACTGATAATTAATTATTTGCGCTATCCTCATTTTCTTTGGATCAATTTTTCATTCACCCGGGAATAAAATCATCCAAAGAACTTTCATATTAAGGATAGTAAAAATTTGTCATATACCGGATACCATTCAAATAGTATACAAACAATGGTAGGATGGAGGTTGTACCTGTTTGTTCTGCGTATGCTCAACTGATCCAGGCCAGACTTTATTACATATTATCCTTCTAATAGGAATAACTAACGATTTCATCATTAACCCCATTTCATATACTTTCAATTTAATTTGAATTTGCATAAATTGTATTGTTTTGTGAAGAGTGATTATCGGTCCGGGAAACATAATATTTATTTACATCCAGTTAAACGATTGTTTTCCCCCTGCTCCTCTGTGCCGTTGTGCCATTGTGCCTTTCCATGTGACTGACGGGGCGGAAGCATGTCACGAATGAATATAAAATAGAATATTAAATGTTTGAATACTTCTGGTTTTCCGGTGCAATATTGTACCGTTGTGCCGTTGTGCCTTCCTGACATACATCAAGTATAACGACAGACATTTACACTCACGTAAGTTGAAAGTCTCTTGCAAATATCAAGAGTCCATTGGACCGAATATATGATAGCAATAAGCTGGATAACAGTAGCTTAAAACAGTAATGCATAATATGATATATATTACAATGTAACATACACGTACGTTATGGGCAAGTTGAACACCATACAATTACCAGAATGAATTACAGAGAATTTGCAGATAAAATAATCGAACTGAAAAAAACTGATTTGGAATTTCGTGGAAAACTAATTGAAAGTGGAAAACTTGATGAAGGCTACAATAAAGAAATGGCTGAAATTCACAACAGAAATGTAAAAACTCTAAATGAAATAATAAACAAAATAGGTTATCCGACAGTTGACAAAGTTGGTAAAGAAGCAAGTGAAGCAACTTGGTTAATAATACAACATTCTATCGGACAACCTAAATTTATGAAAAAGTGTGTGAAACTATTAGAAATTGCTGTTCATCAAAATAAAGCCAATTCAAAAAATTTAGCGTACTTGACTGACCGAATAGCAGTTTTTGAGAATAAACCACAACTTTATGGAACTCAATTTGATTGGGACGAAAAGGGAGAATTGAGCCCAAATCTTATTGATGATTTGAAAAAAGTGAATCAAAGACGAAAATCTATTGGACTTAATTCAATTGAAGAACAAACTAAAATAATAAGAAAGCAAGCTAAAAATAATAATCAATCACCACCGACAAACTTTAAACAAAGAAAACAGGAAATTGAGGAATGGAAAAAAACTGTTGGTTGGACAAAATAAAACCAGCCCATAACAATGGCTATAAGTAATTGCTTGTTCTCGCCTACTTCTGAAAATCCTTTCGGATTTTCAGTTTGGTGTGTACTTGCAAAGTTAAGTGCTAATCCACGCAACTACTCATAGCCGCGACCGTTAGCGTTCATGCAATGAGACCGAAGTAACATAATGAGACAGATGAAAACACAACTCACAAATAGCACATTTGCAAGCCCTAACCCACATGCTGATGCTTCAGCTTGCAAAAGAGCTATTTCTTACCACCACACATGGTTCTAAAATTCAAATTATCGTTATGACAAAAGATGATTCAAAACATAAGTTTGCACAAATAATCCAAAAGTATTTAGAAAAGCTACCTTTAATAATTCTTGGAACTGGAGCAACTATACCTTATGGATTACCCTCAATGGGAGACTTATCTAATAGATTAAAAGCAAATATTTCAAGCACTAAAAAGGAATGGAAACAATTCGTAAAGGATATAGATAGTGGTACTGACTTAGAGAGTGCTTTACAAAAAAACTCTTTAAGCAATGAAATTACTCTCAAGATAATTTATGAGACTTGGGAATATATTAATGAAAAAGATTTAGATTTCTTCTCAAAACTGACACAGGATTCTATAGTATTTCCTATAAAAACATTGTTCACAAAACTATTACAATCACATCCAAAACAGATTAAGGTAATAACAACCAACTATGATAGAATTGCAGAATACGCAGCGGATTTATCTGGTTCTATAATTAACACTGGTTTTACTGGCAGATATTTTTTGAACTTTAATCAAAACTTTCAAACTTTCCCAACCAATCAAAATTGTGTAGAGATTCTTAAAGTACATGGTTCATTAGATTGGTTTAATAAAGTGGATAATACATCATTTTCAGTTCCTTTGGCTTCTAATATTCCTGAAAACACAACACCATTGATAGTAACACCTGGTATTGTCAAATATCAACAAACTCATTTGGAACCATACAGGACAGTTATTAATAAAGCTGACGAGGCTATTATGCAGGCCTCTTGCTATTTATGTATAGGTTATGGTTTCAATGATGAACATATTCATCCTAAATTAATTCAACAGTTAAAGCAAAAGAATAAACCAATTGTAACTGTAACTAAAGAACTTTCTGAAAATGGAAAGAAAATTTTGTTGGATAATCCTCTAAAATCTATCGCCATTGAAGATGGTGGAGTAAATAAAACTAAAATTCATTTTTTTGAAGATAAAAAATATAAAGTTGAAATATTAGATGGGAATTATTGGCAATTAGAACATTTTATAGAACTCTGGTTTTAAAAAATAATGCTATGAATATATTTAATTATAAAAGCGAAGATGCTATTGGAGTTGTCGAAAGCGTTGATACAGGAACAGTTGCCGTTCGTATTGAAGATAAGAATAAGCTAAAACAATTACAAGTTAATCACCTTGTTGTTTTGCGAAGCAGTAAAGTAGGCCAATTTCTAATTGGTTTAGTTACTAAAATTATGAGAAAAGCATCAATACCTTCAGTTGACGAAGACATGCCTGAAGGTTATTCAATCATAGAAAATATGGTTAAAATTACCTTAATAGGTACACACATTGACAAAGTTGGAACAAAGAATAATGTTTTTAAACGAACATTAGAAACTGTGCCTGAAATTAATGCCGAATGCTTTGTTCTCTCTGGCGAAAAGTTAACTCAATTTATGAGAGCAATTTCTTCAATGGCCGCAGAAAATAAAAATCCTCTTTCCATGGGGAAATATACACTTGATGACGAAGCTGAAGCGTGGTTAGATGGAAATAAATTTTTTCAACGACATGCTGTCATTGTTGGAAGTACTGGTTCTGGTAAATCATGGAGTGTTGCAAGATTAATAGAACAAGTTGCAACTCTTCCTTCTGCAAATGCATTAGTTTTTGATATTCACGGGGAATACAAAAATTTAGCAAAAGAAATAGACAGTATTGAATACCTGAAAATTGCTGGGCCAAGTGATGATAATAATAATACTTCTCTCTTCCTCCCCTATTGGTTACTTACTTATGAAGAGATGATAGCAATGATGCTTGACCGTAGTGATAGCAATGCCCCTAATCAAGCGCGCGCATTTTTTGATGCTGTAATTTCAGCCAAACGCAGAAAATTGGAGAATGAGAAAAAAGAAGATGTATTAAATAATTTTACGATTGATAGCCCAGTTCCTTATCAAATTAGTCAAGTTTTAGATGAATTGAACGAACTTGATGAACAAATGATACCTGGGGCAAGAGCAGGTTCGGAAAAGCAAGGGCCCTTATTTGGTAAATTAACGAGGTTTATTCAAAGACTAACTACTAAGAAAGGTGACCGAAGGCTTAACTTTCTATTTAGTATTAATGTTGAACTTCAAAAATACGATTGGTTTCAGAATTTCAGTCAGAAATTATTAGGCTATGAGAAAAATTGTAAAGGAGTAAAAATCATTGACTTCTCAGAAGTGCCTTCTGATATTTTACCGCTAATAATTGGTTTAGTGGGTAGAATTGTTTTCTCAGTTCAGCAGTGGACTAAAGAAGAAAACAGACATCCCATTGCATTATTTTGTGATGAAGCACATTTGTATATTTCAGAGAAACCAACTTCAAGTATTGACCAGTCCGCATTAAATAGTTTTGAAAGAATTGCAAAAGAAGGTAGAAAATACGGTGTCGGCTTAGTAGTTGTTAGTCAACGCCCTGCTGATGTAAACAGAACTGTGTTAAGTCAAAGCAGCAACTATGTTGCTATGCGTTTAACAAATGCAGAAGACCAAACAGTTATCAAAAGATTATTTCCTGACAGCCTGGGAGATTTCGCTGAACTTCTTCCAATTTTAGATATTGGAGAAGCATTAATAGTTGGTGATGCTTCCTTATTACCGAGTAGAATTAAAGTAACAGAGCCTAAAGTTAAACCCAAAAGTGCTACTGTAGACTTCTGGGATGAATGGGCAAAAGAAAAAGAAACCAACTCAATTAAAGAATCAATCGAGGCTTTAAGAAAACAAACAAAATAAACTCATTGAAAGACAGCAAGCACATATCAAAAGAACCTTATCAATTAAAAAGAGGAAAAGAATTCCAAAAAATTGTACAAGCTGATTATAGCAAAAACTCAAAAGATGGAGATGTAGGAATTGAAGAATTCGTTTCTTTTGAAAATGTACCTGGTATTAAACAAAAAAGTGGCCGAATGGATATTATTATTCATAATGCCGCTGGAGATGATTTTGTTATGATTATGGAAATAAAAGCAACTGATTGGGATAAAATAAAACCAAAAAATATAAAAAGAAATCTTTGCAAACATAGCAAGCAGCTTTACAACTATATTGATAAGTTCATGTCGGTAAATAAATTTGATGTTGGACTTGCCCTGTTGTATCCAGAGCCTCCTAAGAAAGAAGGGTTAAGGGAGCATATTGAAAAAACTGCTATGGATAAATATAGTTTTCCAGTCTATTGGTATAGTGAACTTAATTCAGAATGAAAAAAAGATTCTATTAAATCAAAATATAAAGTTTATAATGACTAACAGTTTGATATATACTTCATCACAATTAAAAAGATATTTGGGTAGTGATTTTGAAAAAATTAAGAAACTTGACCCTTTATTCATTGAGAGGAAAAAAACTTCCAAGGTTCGAAGTGAATTAATTAAAAAATATGGTGAAAAGTGTGCTTTTTGTAATTCATCTGAAAAGATAGAAGCTGCTCATATAATTCCACTTGAAGTTGGAGCAACTACCTTAAATTCAAATATTGTTCTTTTATGCAGGGAGCATCATAGATTATATGATTCGGGTTATGCTGCGATTGCTGACATGATGCAGTTTTCAAAAGTATGGAGGAATAATGAATTAATTTCTAAGGAATTACTTTTTAAGACTCGAAAAACAGAAAATGCAAAGAACACTTTCACGGAACCTCCAAAAAAATTAAAAGAACT
>Ga0315535_1002394_pt1 | contig 12013 bp, 12 predicted proteins | sample SalMarSW160220MG_2_FD_203092 | JGI IMG/M metagenome (GOLD analysis project Ga0315535, IMG submission 203092) | Salt marsh sediment microbial communities from the Plum Island Ecosystem LTER, Massachusetts, United States - Salt Marsh Sediment SW1602-20 ...
CGTCGACGTGGAACTGGAAGTCGCCGTTCACCGTCGCGGTGTCCAGGATCTCCGCCTTGCGCACGCGCACCAGCGCCGCGTCGAGGCGGCCCCCGTCCGCCGTGCCCGCCGCGCCGGTCCCCACGTCCACCGGGGTCGGGATCCGTGCGCCGCTCACCAGCACGAAGGGCGTGACGTCGTCGAGGACGGGCTCGCCGTTGTCGACGGCCGTGCGCCCCTGGAGGCGGACGGAATCGCCCGTCTGGATGGCGCCGCGGGCGACGTTGAGGGCCCTCAGGTACAGGGTGTCACCCTTGATGTGCAGGCGCGCGTCGCCGTACGAGAGGTTGGGGTTCAGGGCGATGCCGCTGGTGAAGACCGGCATGCCGGCGGGCAGAGCGCGCACCTCCGCGATGGACAGGACCGGGTAGGAGACGCCGAGGTCCACACGGGTCGAGTCACCCAATTGCACGCTCAGGGCGCTGGCCGAGTCGCTGATGGCCTGAAGGGAGTCGCCCAGCACGGCCGGGGACAGCGCCAGGTGGTACGATCCCACGGGGATGTCGAGCATCCGGTAGACGCCGAGGGAGTCCGTGGTCGCCTGCTGCGCGACGGTCCCCGACGTGCCCGACTTCAGGAGCACGGTGGCGTTCTTCAGCGGTCGGTCCCCGGCGTCGTACACCTGGTTGTCGTTCGCGTCCACGAACGCGACCCCGTAGAGGGCGCCCGTGGCATCGACCTGGAGCACGTTGACGGTGCTCGCGGTCTGGCACGACACCAGCGCCGCCGCGGCGAGAAGCAGGATCCGGGGCCCGATTCGACGTGGGTTCCAGGCCATTTGGCCACGGGCCGCTGCGGTTCTCGAGGGGTTGCGCATGGTCGCGGGGGATGCGGAGGAGGAGGTTGTCCGGAGGAGGACGGGAGAATATCAAAACATATGCCCGGCGCAGCGAGGTGCATAGGTTGGCAATGCGTGGATGGTGCATAACGCGGGGCCCTCCAACCCGCTGGGAAGCGGCACGAGCGCCGTTCGTGGCCCCGAGCTCCCGACGCTGCGTACGGCTGAGGCCCCTTTGCCGGCAGGCATTCGGTCTACTATGGCTGTAGGTGATGGGCTACGAGCTGTTGGAGGCGCGCCACAAGGTGGATAGGGGGAGCCAGCTCCGGAGCAGGGGCCTCGGAGGCCGGATCTTGCGCTAAAGTGATGCCGGATAATAGGATAGGCCCGATTCCGGCCGACGTGTGACATCCAGGCTGTAGCGGCCCGGACCGTGCGTCAACATAGGCGGGGAATAATCCGCCCCGCTGTTACGGAAGCAGCCACGCGGAACGGGTGGACACCCACGACCCGTGGGACGGAGCAGCGTCTCTCCTGGGAGATGCGGGACGGGGGGCCGGCGAGAGGGATCCATCTTACCAGAGAGTCGACAAGTAGAGCATGAGCGCCGCAACGACGCCAATAGAAGACTTGCGAGCCTTCGCCAATCACGTGCCTGAGGCGAAAGGCCATTGCCGCTTCTGTGGGATGGAACTCGAGCACACGGTCGTCGACCTCGGCATGTCGCCGCTGTGTGAGAGCTACGTTCCCGCAGATCAGCTCAGTGAGATGGAGCCGTTCTACCCGCTCCATCTCTATGTGTGTGGACGCTGCTATCTGGTACAGTTGGAGGAGTTCGTCGGGCGTGAGGACATCTTCACCGAATACGCGTACTTCTCGTCGTACTCCACGAGTTGGTTAGAACACTGCCGCAGGTACTGTGACACGGTCGTATCGCGCTTCGGCCTCGGCGACGAGAGCCAAGTTCTGGAAGTCGCGAGCAACGACGGTTACGCCCTTCAGTACTTCGTGGAGCGGGGGATTCCCTCGCTCGGCGTCGAGCCGGCCGCCAATGTGGCCAAGGTCGCAATCGAGAAGGGGATCCCAACCCGTGTCGAGTTCTTCGGCCGGGACCTTGCAAGGCAGTTGATCGACGAGGGATGCCGCGCGGATCTCCTGTTCGGCAAGAACGTCATGGCGCAGGTCCACGATCTCAACGACTTCGTTGGCGGCATGAAGATCGTGTTGGCGCCACGGGGAGTCGTCACGATCGAGTTCCCCCACCTGGCTCGGTTGGTGGATGAGAACCAATTCGACACGATCTACCACGAGCATTTCTCATACTTCTCGTTTCTCAGCGCGAGCAAGATCTTCGAGGCGCACGGCATGAAGCTCTTCGACGTCGAGGAACTCAAGTCCCACGGGGGATCCCTTCGCATCTACGCTTGTCACGCCGACGATGGCTCAAAGGAACAGAGCATGCGTGCGAAGAATCTGGCCGACCGGGAGCGCACGATTGGCCTGGAAACGCTCGAGTACTACCAGAGCTACGAGGCACGCGTCAAGGAGACGAAGCGGAAGCTCCTGCAGTTCCTGATCGACGTGCGCAGACAGGGCAAGACCGTTGTGGGGTATGGTGCTCCGGGAAAAGGGAACACGCTGCTCAACTACTGCGGCATCCGCACGGACTTGCTGGACTACACGGTAGATCGCAGTCTCTACAAGCAGGGCAAGTTCCTTCCAGGCACGCACATCCCGATCCATGCCCCGGAGAAGATCGATGAGACCAAGCCGGACTACGTGCTCATTCTTCCCTGGAATCTCAAGGACGAGATCATGACGCAGATGGGACACATTCGGGACTGGGGAGGGCAGTTCGTCGTTCCCATTCCGGAGACGCGCGTCCTTTCCTGGGGCGAAACGACTGCTGATTACTCCCTCTCGGGATTGCCGTCTGAGTCGGGCAGCTAAGACAGGTTACGAGACCTGATACGCGGCTAACACATCCATTCGAGGAGAGCATACTTGCGGATCTTGATGACCGGTCACGACGGGTACATTGGCTCCGTCATGGCACCCGTGTTAGAGGAGGCTGGCCACGAAGTGGTCGGTCTCGATACTGGTTTCTTCGCCGACTGCGGTTTCGGGGATTACGCCGGGCCGACGATCGAGGGCAGACAACTCGATGTTCGAGAAGCCGAGGTAGAGCACCTTCGGGGCTTCGACGCCGTCGTGCACCTCGCCGCCCTCTCCAACGATCCCCTCGGCAATCTCGATTCGGATCTGACGTTTCAGATCAACCATCGCGCGTCACTGCATGTGGCCAAGCTGGCCCGATCGGCCGGCGTCCAGCGCTTTGTGTTCGCCTCTTCGTGTTCTCTCTACGGTGCCAAGGGTGACGCGTTTCTCGACGAAGACGCGGGGTTCAATCCCCTCACGCCCTATGGCAAGTCCAAGATACTCGCCGAACAAGACATCTCCGGGCTCGCCAATGACGAATTCAGTCCGACATTCATGAGGAACGCCACGGCGTACGGCCTGTCGCCCCGACTCCGGGCGGACGTGGTCGTCAACAATCTCGTGGGCTACGCCTGCACAACGGGGGAGGTGCTCATCCAGAGTGATGGCACGCCTTGGCGCCCTCTTGTACACGTACGGGATTTTTCGAACGCGTTTCTTGCCGCACTCGAGGCGCCGCGTGAGACCGTCCACAACCAGGCGTTCAACGTGGGACGCACGGACGAGAACTACCAGGTTTCCGAACTAGCCGAATTCGTAGCCGAGGCCGTGGCCGGTAGCCGGATTCAGTACGCCGAAGGAGGCGGCCCGGATCCCCGGAGCTATCGAGTCGACTGCTCGAAGATCGAGACGACGCTGCGGGGCTACAAGCCCGAATGGACGGTCGAAGCCGGCGTTCGTGAGCTGAGGGACGCGTTCGTGGAGCGCCGGCTGACTTCGTCGGACTTCCTGAGCCAGAGGTACTTCCGCATCCGCCGTATCAAGGCCCACTTGGAAGGCGGGACTCTGGACCCGGAGCTTCGTTGGCGCCACAGCACACCGGCCGCGGAGGCGCCCAGATGAAGGTTGTCTTGTTCTGTGGAGGCCTTGGAATGAGGCTTCGCGAATACTCAGGCAACGTCCCGAAACCAATGGTATTGATTGGGGACCGGCCCGTAATCTGGTACCTGATGAAGTACTATGCCCACCAGGGGCACAAGGACTTTGTTCTATGTCTTGGCTATGGAGCAACCTACATCAAGAAATATTTCCTGAACTACGAGGAATATACAACCAACGATTTTGTTCTTTCCAACGGCGGGCGTACGCGGCAGCTCCTTGGGCAGGATATTCATGATTGGCGCATCACTTTTGTCGATACTGGCTTGCGCGCGAACATCGGGGAGAGGCTCTTGGCGGTGCGACAGCATCTGCGAGGGGAGGACATGTTCCTCGCCAACTATGCGGACGGCCTGACCGACCTCTGCCTGACCGAGCAGATTGACCATTTCAAGCAGCACGATGCGGTGGGGAGCTTCCTGTCCGTGCGGCCGAACCTCAGCTATCACTTCATCCAGACAGACCGGGATGGCCGGGTTCTCGGTCTTCACGACATCGCGGAGTCCGGCATACGCGTGAACGGGGGATTCTTTGTGTTTCGCCAGGACGTTTTCGACTACGTCGAAGCGGGAGAGGAGCTCGTTCTACAACCGTTCCAGCGCATGATCGCTGCTGGTAAGCTCCTCGCTTATCCTTATGATGGATTCTGGCTGGCCGTAGATACCGCTAAAGACAAGGCGCGTGTGGACAAGTTGCATGATGCGGGGAATCCTCCCTGGCAAGTGTGGAATGACGGCGGCTGAGTCGGCGTTCCCCCGGTGGCCGAATCAACGGTATGGCAAATGTCCTAGCTCAGAGCAAGCCTGATCTTGCGCGCGTAGAAGCCCTCGGCGGAGCCGCTCTCAAGCGCTCCCTCCACACCACGGAGCCGCATGAGTCCTCGGAAGGTGTCAGGGGCGAACCAGGGTTTGGATCTCTGCGTCCCGAATTGCTGCATAAGCAATTCGATTTTCAGTTGAACGATGTCCTCCTCCAACTCCACGAATACGTTCGGTGACCCGAGGTCCGCGTCGTACTTGGGGATTTCGTATTCGAGGACCAGGTGATTCCGGAACGTATTCCACGTGAGCTCCGAGAGGAGGCGATGGTCCTGATGTCGGTCTTCAGAGCGATGCGTGAACACGACATCGGGACGAACATCCTTCAGGTCCTCGAAGACCTCTTTGACGTGATAGCCTTCGTAGGGTAGGAATCCGTCACGGAATGAATGAACCGCAACATGAATGTCCTTTGCGTCTTGAAGGAACCCTGCGGCACTGCGGTGTGCTTCTGCTTCCCGCTCACCGTCTGCCGCCAAGACAACCCAGTGAATGCAGATCTCAGGTCGCTCCCGCACCAACCGGAGCACCGTCCCCCCACATCCGATCTCGATATCGTCGGAGTGCGCTCCAATGAAGAGGACTCGCAGGTCAGCGGGACCGTCTGAAGTCTCCAAACCCAACTCGATCATGATTCTCTCCCCCGGCTGTTCGGGATGGACGGCTAGCTGATGAATGGCAACAAGACGACGTGCCCGGTAGTATCGTGTCTCGATCTCGTTCGACAAGGGCGCGGGCTTCGGCCATGATCTTCAGTCCCCTGCCCTTGGAAGGTGCTTGGCTGGTGGACCTTGATCCGCACCAGGACGACCGAGGGTTCTTTGCGCGAACCTGGTGTAGCCGGGAATTCGAAGAGCACGGCTTGGACGTTCGCGTGGTCCAGTGCAGCATGTCACGCACCCTCCGGCGGGGCACTCTGCGGGGCATGCATTGGCAGGCGGCTCCGCACGAGGAGACGAAGCTGGTATCCTGCACGCGGGGCACTATCTGGGATGTGATCATTGACCTTCGACTTGCGTCACCGACATACGGCCGCCATCACGGTGTCGAGTTGGACTCTGTCCACCGCCGCTCGCTCTACGTGCCCAAGGGATTCGCCCACGGCTTTGTCACACTCAGCGACGAGACCGATGTCTTCTACCAGATGAGCGAGTTCTACACACCGGGCGCCGGGCGCGGCCTCCGATGGAACGATCCCGCCTTTGGAATAGAATGGCCGATCGAAGAGCCCGTCTTGAACGAGCGTGACGGGAGCTATCCGGACTTCCATCTCGAGCGGAGCCCGTGATGCTATGACGGATCGCTGGGCGCCGGCGCCGGAGTGTGGCACGGAAATGCACGAGTTCATGACGGAGCTCTTTCCCATTTGCCGAAGCATCACGGGCGAGGGCATCCGGCGCACGTTGCATCGGATCGGCGAGCTGGTGCCACTGGTGGTCCACGAGGTACCGACGGGCACTCCGGTGCTCGATTGGACCGTGCCCGAAGAGTGGAACATTAGTGACGCTTGGATCGCGGATGCGTCCGGACGGCGTCTGGTCGACTTTGCGGAGAACACCCTCCACGTGGTGAGCTACAGCACGCCGATTCGGACGCGCATGTCATTGGCGGAGCTCCGCCCGCATCTACACACTCTCCCCGATCGGCCCGACTGGATTCCGTACCGGACGTCGTACTACTCCGCGTCGTGGGGGTTCTGCATACGCCACCGAACGTTGGAGGCCATGGGAGCATTGGATCCGGGGGCAGAATACGACGTGTGCATCGACTCGACGCTCGAGCCGGGACACCTCACCTACGGGGAACTCTATCTACCACCAACGGAGCCAAGCGATGGTGAGGCCGACATCCTGTTTTCGTGCCACAGCTGTCATCCGTCTCTGGCCAATGACAACCTGTCCGGGGTCGCTGTGGCTGTGTGGCTCGCGGGGCACCTCGCCGACCTCCCTCGGCATCATGGTATGCGGTTCCTCTTCATCCCTGGGACCATCGGCTCCCTGACATGGCTCGCCCGAAATGACGGAGCGGTCTCACGAGTCCGATATGGGCTAGTGCTCAGCTGCCTTGGGGATCCGGGAAGGTCGACCTATAAGCGAAGCCGTCGAGGCGATACCCTCGTCGACCGGGCAGCCGCACACGTGCTTCGGCACTTCGGTGACAACGAGATCATCGACTTCGTGCCATACGGCTACGACGAGCGGCAATACTGCTCGCCGGGATTCGATTTGGCGGTGGGTTGCCTGACTCGCACACCGAACGGACGATACCCCGAATACCACACATCCGCGGACGATATGGATTTCGTCCGACCCGATGCCCTCCAAGACTCCTTGCATAAGGTATTGGAGATCGTTCGCGTCCTGGAAGGCGATGGGACCTACATGAACCTCAGTCCGCGCGGCGAACCTCAACTCGGACGCCGCGGACTGTATGATAACGTCGGTGGACGAACTCCCCCCGGATTCGAGATGGCCCTTCTTTGGGTGCTCAACTTATCTGATGGCGAGCATAGCCTCCTGGATATCGCCGAACGGTCAGGGATTGCCTTTCCAGTCGTGGAACGGGCGGCAGAAGCTCTCGTCCAGCACGATCTGTTGCGTTCCTTCCCGTAGATGCGAAGGGGCTGGGAAGTAGACAATGGCGATTAGCCTGACTGGCAAGGTAGCGCTGGTGACCGGTGGCGGAAGTGGGATCGGACGCGCCTGTGCGTCAGCCCTGGCGAGAGAGGGAGCATCGCTCGTTATCGTGGGGCGAAGCCCTACCAAACTGGAGGATGTCAGTATGATGCATGACAGTGTAGCAGACGTTGTCGAGGAGCGGCCCTGATGACACATCCAAGACTTGAAGGCAGGCGTAAGAGGAGCTTTTGGCGACCACCGCCCCCCGCAGCCCTTGAGGAAATTCGTGCCAAGACGCCGAGCATTCCTGCACTCCCACGCGACTCGGCGCGCCCCCACTGGTCAATCATGATCCCCACGTACAATTCTGGACGCTATCTTCGGCGAACACTGGAGAGTGTACTACCCCAGGACTGCGGACCCTCCCATATGCAGATCGAGGTTGTTGACGCATGCTCCACAACGGACGATCCGGAAGAAGTAGTCCGGGATCTCGGTGGCAACCGCGTCGGGTTTCATCGCATGGAAGTCAATCGGGGACCGGCGCACACATTCAATGTCTGCATTCAGAGGTCTCGTGGTCGATGGGTACACATCCTCCACGGTGACGACATGGTGCGCCCAGGGTTCTATGAGGCATACTCGAGGATTGCCGAGAGGTATCCGAAGGCTGCAATGATCGTAGGCCAGGTCATACTTGCAGATCAGCATGATCGCTGGACTGGCCTATACGGACCGACGCCTCCACCGGGCGGAGGAGTGCTGGATGACTTCATCGAAGAGGAGACAGTCCAACAACTCGTTCGCTTCCCCGCTGTCGTAGCGCGGCGGGACGCGTACGAACAAGTGGGGGGCTTCTGCACGTTATTCGATCACGTCACCGACTGGGATATGTGGTTCAGGCTTGCGCACGTGGGTGACGTCGTAGCAGTGGGCGAGCCGATGGCGTTGTTCCGACGCCACGCAAATACGGACTCGGCTCGGCAGATGGTGACAGCCAGGAACGTGGAAGAGTGTCGCTCGATAATCCTGGCAAACCTCGCCAGGCGGGGCGATGAGGGCAGGAAGAGTGGAGCACAGTGGCTGGCGAGGCTGGGCAACTGGGCGGAAAGGACGGCGTGGCGGTTGGATAGTCAGGGCTCGCTGGATGGGCGGTACCGGCAGGCACTCTGGGCTTGGTGGCTCGCGCCGAGTATAAGAAGGGCCACCTTGCTGGCGAAATCATGGCTCAAGCTGAAGTTGAGACCGGCTGGCAGTTGAACTCGGTCGTCAACGGCATTGGCCAACACAACGGTGTGCTACAGTACTGGGTGGACGGCGTGCTGCGGGTGGTGAGGTGTCTCAGCATCGGCAAGGCTGGGCATCTCGGCCGGGGGCTGTACAAGGATGGTAATCACCTGACACTCGGCCCTCGCCGAAGCGTCAACTAAGCTGCCTGTTGTTCCTCCTTTCTCGAGGTCGTCTTCGCGGCCTTCTTCGCCTGCTTCAGTCCAGCCTTGAACACCTGGTACGGAGTGTGGCCCTCCATGCCGCGGCCACGGTGTGGACGCTTCGTGTTGTAGGTCTCCAGATAGGCGTCCAGGTCAGCCTGCATCTCCTCGACGGCCTCGTACCAGGTGGTGCGCCCCTTCACTCGGAAGTGCTCGTCCAGGAGCGTTCTGTGGAAGCGCTCGATGAAGCCGTTGGACTGGGGCCGGCGCACCTGGGTGGTACGATGCTCGATCTCCTCCAGCTGGAGGAACAGCTCGTAGGGATGCTGGTCTGGACGGCCGCAGAACTCGCGTCCGTAGTACATACGGAGTGATGGCCAGCCACCGAAGGTGACGACATCCTGAGGGTATCCCGACCCTTCAGAACGAGGCATCTCCGATGGCTGGCCAACTGCAAGATACTGCTCCACGGACGTGGGTGGCGATTGACATCGCCAAGCGAAGTCACGTGGCGTTAGTCGAGTTCTCTGATGGGAAACGTAGGCACTACCGAGTTCAGCGGGGTCTGCCGGAGGTCGATAGGTTCGTGGCATTTCTTCACGACCAGGAGGCACCGGTGAGAGTTGGATTCGAACCCACCAGCAACTACCACCGGACGCTCGCCTATCGCTTGAACCAAGACGGATTCGAGCTCCGGCCGATCTCCTCCGTCGCCAGCGCCCGCTACCGAGAGGCCATGTTCAACTCCTGGGACAAGAACGATCCGAAGGACGCGGCGGTGATTCTGGCGCTTCTGAAACAGGGCCTCACGCAGCGCTACTACGACCCCCTTGAAGCCGGCATCCACGACATCCAGGAGATCTCGAAGACCTACCACCAGATCGTCCTCGGCCGGATGCGGGTTCAGCACAGTCTGCCAACCCACTACTTGCCTCATTACTTCCCAAAGATGGACCGGTACTGCCACACCGCACGCGGCGAGTGGTTTATCCAGTTCCTTCTTCAGTTCCCGGTGCCAGCCTCGATCTGCACCTTGGCTCAGAAGGCGTTCATCAAGCAGGCCTGGACCGTGGTGGGACGAAAGGTGAACAAGCGGGCCGTGCTCGAGGAGCTCTACCAGCTCGCTCACCGCAGCGCAGCCCTGCCGATCAAAGAGGGGGCCCCCGCGGTAGAGATGTTCCGAGTACAGCTTCGGCGATATCTGGATCTCTGCGCAGAGCGCAGCCATATGGAGGAGCTGGCTCATTCGCTCCTGGCCGATGACCCCGACTACGAGCGCCTGCGCACGGTTCCAGGCATCGGACCCATCCTGACGCTCACCATTATGGCTGAGGCTGGCGACCTACGGCGCTTCCATCACCACAGGCAGTTCCTCAAGTACTGCGGCCTCGACCTGGCCAAGAGCCAGTCCGGTGCGACTCGGGGCTTGAATCAACTCTCAAAACGTGGCAACGCCCGACTCCGATGTGGCTTCTGGTTTGCTGGGAGGGTCGCTGTCCGGATGCGAGAGAACTCCTTCCGTGCGAAGTACGAGCGCTACATCCGCACGGACCCCAAGAACCCTGATCGCAGACGAAAGGCGCTCACTGCTGTCGCCGCCAAGATGGCACGTCGGTTGAACTGGGCGCCGTCAGAATCCTTGTCGCCAACCGTTGGCCTTGACTCCGCAGTTAGCACGTTGTCTGAAAGCACCGTGTGGACCCGGACGGCGTGCTCCTCGATTAAGGGCAGCACGTCGTCGTTCATGATCTGCACCGCCGTGAGCGGCAGCTTGCCCCTCTAGAGCCGGCCCCAGGCGTGGCGGCTGAAGCAGTCCAGCACCGACTGCAGGCAGACCTTCCCGACGCCCTTCAGCGTGCCCACGAAGAACGTGTCGACGGCCACCAGGTCGCCCGGGAAGTGCACTTCGATCTGACGTTCCCGGAACTCGGGGTCGAAGCGCTCCAGTGCCCGGATCTGCTCTTCGGTGAGCTTGAGCTTCCGCTTCTTGGCCGTCTCCTCGAGCCGTAGCAGGCGCTCATGCTTGGTCATGAGCCCGTGGCGGCTCCACCCCCCCCACGCCGCCCGAGCTCACCTGCACCTCCTTCAGCAGGAGCTCGTCGGCTACCCGCTGGGCGCCGTGCGTCGGATGCTCCAGGCAATGTTCCAGGAGCGCCTTCTCCACGTCCTCGCTGACTCGGTTCGGCTGCGGTCCCCTCGGGCCCGGGAGCTGGTCCAACAGCCCCTCGGCCCCGTACAGCCGGAAGTTCCTGCGGATCTCGTAGAACTGCTGCCGGCTGTAGCCCACCACCTTGCAGGCCTTGCTCACGTTGCCGATCTCCTGGGCCAGCTGTAGGAGCGTGAGCTTCCTGCGCGCTATCTTCTCTGCCTGGACGGTGGTCATCGGTTCTCCCTCGGCTAAGTGAGTGACTTCGACATCTCTCTCTTAGCTTCGGCGAGGGCCGTTGGCCACCGTCCTCTTTCGTGGTCAGGTGTCAGGTGAATACCATCTCAGCACAGCCCGTTGCTTCCGTTTCCTCCGTTCGTGACGGCCCCGTCGTACCGATCCAGTGACCCGGCCGTCCGGATCGCCCCGCTCATCGATCCGGGCTGGGGCGGGAGATCTTCCACGACCGGGGACCTTCGTGCTCGGGGAAGCTCACCTGCGCGACCTGTCAGGACCCTGCCCACGCCTACGGCCCCCCGACGCGCGCCCCGTCGAAACGGGCGGTCCGACCATGTGGGACCAGGGTGCCCGCGCGGTACTGAGCCTCTGCTACCTGGACCGGGTCCCCGCCTTCGTCATCGGCCAGGACCACCTCGAGGAGGGAGAGGTGAGCGTCGTTGCGGTCCGCGACAATCACCGCATTCCTGAAGACGCTGACCGACAGGTATGGGCACTGAGGCGCACGCGGCGGCTCGGCGCGGGCCTCCGAGCGTAACTCCAGGGATCCGCTTTGCCGGGTAGCGGTGATCCGGGTCGCCGAGGCGCTTCCGGCCCGACGCTCACGTAACGCGACGTCTTGTAGACACCCTTCGCACCGCGTACCCTCCCGGAACGTCCTCCACCCGCCGCCCTCATGCCCCTCTATCTCGGATTCGACTGCGGGACCCAGAGCTTCAACGCCGTCGTCCTGGAGGTCGACGGTACAGGCCGCCGTGTGATCCTCGAGCGCTCCCTCCCCTTCGACGAGACGTTTCCGGCCTACGGGACCACCAGCGGTGTGCTTCCCCACCCCGACCCCCTCGTGGTGG
>Ga0315535_1002396_pt1 | contig 12012 bp, 9 predicted proteins | sample SalMarSW160220MG_2_FD_203092 | JGI IMG/M metagenome (GOLD analysis project Ga0315535, IMG submission 203092) | Salt marsh sediment microbial communities from the Plum Island Ecosystem LTER, Massachusetts, United States - Salt Marsh Sediment SW1602-20 ...
GGTTTATCTGGAGATTCCTTTAGCTAAACCGAAAATAATCTAGACCTGTCAGCATGTTGTGTCAAGGAGTAATCCGGGGAGGGGGGATGGAACCACTCCTGCCTGATTATGCATTCGTATCGTAATATTTACTTTGAGCCAGCTGATTGTGTTCTGTTTACCATCACAATACTTGAAAACTGAGGTATTCAAGTCACAGTAAACCCAATCGTGGCCTTTCAAATGGTCAGTTTAGATATCACAAGTTTTGATTGTTAATAATTCTTCCATATACGTTGGAGTTATCTGGAGTTTTGCAAAGATGCCATTTTATTCAATCCCTCACTTTAGTCCTGCTTTTCTGAGAGCAGCAATATAGCGCTCTATATCGGCTTTATTCTCATAGGGCAGGGTCTTTGCATAGGACTCAAGATTGAATTTAGGGTTGATACTGCGAACTTCATCGGCTTCGGCAGCAGCCTCTGCGTGACGGTCTAACGAACTATAACAAGCTGCGAGAAAAGCATGGGCAGGCAAGTAATTAGGGCTGACATGCAGCGCCTTTTTAAACGTAGTTATCGATTCATCAAGCTGCCCTGTCATGAAATAGCCACGGCCCAACCAGTGGTAGTAAATGGCCGGAGCGAAAGGGTGGAGGCGTATTGCCTTCTTTGCCAATTGAACACTTTCATCCCACCTGCCCAAGCAGCCGACCTGCCCAGCCATACCAATATAATTGCTAGCTGAATTAGGATTGAGGGCGATAGCCCGTTCCGTTTCAGCGATTGCCTTTTCATGTTGACCCTGGAGCAAGTAAACGCCTCCTATCAGCAAGTGAGCAGTGTCCAGGGTGTCATTTAGCTCCAGCGCTTTTTGCGCATATTTAGAGGCCATCTTAAAAGATTCGGCCCGTGAATCAACCCATCCAAATCTCGCATCCCAGAAGTAAGTCCAACCCAGCAGATTATAGGCATCTGCATACTCAAGATCCAAGACAATGACTTCTTCAAATAACCGCCGTGCTGTGGCATTGTCCTCCTTCGTGAACCGAAACAAATGATCATCTCCTTGCAGATATTTTTCCCAAGCTTCGAGATTCGTCGTCGAATTTTTTTGCCAATTGAGGGCCTGTTCGCCACTCATTAAATCTATTCGCAGTGCTTTTGTGATCGCCAGAGTAATGTCATCTTGAATTGCAAATATGTCTTTTTGTTCTCGATCGTAACGCTGTGACCAAATTTGGTGCCCTGTGGTCGCATCGATTAACTGGACGGTTATCCGAACCCGATCAGCAGATCTCTGCACGCTGCCTTCCAAAACATACTTTACCCCTAAATCCTCTGCAACCTTTTGAATTTTAACGGGCTTTCCCTTGTAAGTAGACGTTGAACTGCTGGAGATTACAAACAAGGTTCGAAGCCTGGACAGCGTGCTGCTGATCTGATCTGTTAGTCCATCGCTAAAGTAATCCTGCTTAGGATCACCACTCAGGTTTTTAAAAGGTAACACGGCAATAGAGGGCTTATCGGGGAGCGCAAATGCCATTTTTTCAAGAGAAGCAGGTTCTACCCGCTTAGATTGTTCGAGGTATAAATACCATCCTGCTAATCCAATCAGAATAACGACCGCAGCAGCAACGGCCATCCACCTTTTTGTGAAGGCTATCCCCCATTCACTCGGCTGAGATACTACAGATTCACGTTCCTTGAAGTTGGGATATGCATGCTCTGCTTCGGCTTTGTTTTCCCTTTCTTGTTTCAGGCGTGCGATAAACCTTTCCCAGGCCTTTTCCTCTATCAGCTCCGGATTTTCCCCATAAACAATTGTCACATCACCCAGACTTGCACCTAGTTTGTCTATCGAAAACCTTAAGCGAACATTTTCTTCGCTCCCTCTGTACTCGAAAAGATTAGCCCAACGGTCCTTCTCCTCTTCCGAAAAGACATAGTTCTTTCCAATCCCGTCGTCATATTCTTTCTTTCGGCCAAGCACGTTAAAGAGTGAGGCGTTCTCCAGATGGGGAAGCACATTTTTCCATTTTCTATAAATCCTCGGGAGCAAATGTTCCTTGTCTGATGATCCGGCTGATCCTCCAACCGTTTCGTTCAGTAAAGCAAGCAGGTCAAGATGTTCGTCCATGGAGATGGACGTGATTCTTCCCAACCGCTTCATCTCATTGACGACAAGGGCCATCACTGAGAGGTAAAACATCCGGGAAGGCGAATTGAAATGAAACGTTAATTCAGTCTTGGGCTTGAGGCAAGAAAGGTGCAGTTTGAACTGGTTTAGATCGATTCTTATGGGCTTTTTGGTGCTTTCAACCATTGGCCAAGCTCCGCAGAATCTGTTGAAAGGGCGGGAAGATACTTTATGTGTTAAGGGATAAAAATGGAAAATTATGATGGTTGCAATCATCCATCCGGCCTCAATACTTATAACATACAGAAGAAGATGGGGGAAGAGTTTTTTTGCATGGCTGATCTATCGATTCCGCTGACCACGGAATTGCGGTCTTGGAAGATCTTCGCTTTATTATCTTCTAGCGACAACTGGAATATCACTGCTTCAAACTAATCTCAGCAGAGATAGAGGGAGAAGCAAAATAGTTGAGCGAATAGAATATGGAGGTGGACCCCATTGGTTGGACAGCCTGATGAAGGAAATAAGCTCTGAGCCGGTTTGTTATGTGAGACATCAGGCAGCCTCAGCGAAAGGATGAGGGAGTTCGTAATAGACCTCATCCGGGGTTCTGTTGTCAAGGGACTGGTGGAACCGCTCCTCGTTGTAAAACCGGAACCAGTACCGGAGTCCTCTCCGCAGTTCGGATCCATTGTTGAAGGATCGGAGATACAGGTAATGATACTTGAGTGTCCACCATAATCTCTCTATGAAGATGTTGTCCTGGACGCGCCTTCTGCCGTCCATGCTGATTTGAATGCCATGGTCTTTCAACAAGTCCGTGAATGATTTACTGGTAAACTGGGCGCCCTGATCCGTATTGAAGATTTCAGGACTCCCGTAACGTCTGATGGCCTCCTGGACAGCATCGACGCAGAAGTCCGCCTCCATGGTGTTGGATACCCGCCAGGAGAGGACTTTTCGGCTGTGCCAATCCATAACAGCCACCAGGTACATGAACCCTCGGTTCATGGGGATATAGGTGATATCAGCCGTCCATACCTGGTTGGGATGATCGATGCTCAGGTTGCGCAGCAGGTATGGATAGATCTTGTGCTCCGGATGCGGCCGGCTGGTCCTGGGCTTTGGATAGATAGCCTCTAGACCCATCAGCCGCATGAAACGCTGAACCCGTTTGCGATTAATCTTGTAGCCCAGTCTGCGCAGATGGTTTCTCATGGACCGGGAACCCCAGATCGGAGTTCTCAGGTACTGTTTGTCGATGAGCCGCATCAGCTCCAGATCCTCGGCCTTGATAGACTTGGCCTTGTAGTAAAAAGAGGATCGCTGGATGTCTAATAACCGGCACTGACGGGCAATGCTCAGTCTTGGCTCTGCCAGTTCGACCATCTGCTTTCGCTGTTTGCGGCTTACAGACTGAGCTTTTTGGACAAAAAATCGTTTTCCACCTTCAACTGTCCGATCTGCCGGTAAAGGTCATCGACCTGGACTTCACCTTGCTTGCGTGATTTATGGCCCTTGTCAAAGATGTCGGGAGCGCCGTCCGTTAAAGCGCGTTTCCAATTGTTGATCATGGTCGGGTGGACCCCGAAACGAGCGGCCAGCTCGGAGATCGTCTCTTCGTTCTTGAGGGCCGCCAGGGCAACCTTGGCTTTGAATTCAGCGGTGTAGCGATTTCGTTTCTTGCTCATAGTCAGATCCTTTCTCATCGTTCTGACTCAGAGCTTATCACATTGTCCAGTTTTTGGGGACCACCGCCTATCATATTGAATCTATAGAGTTATTATCAGTCGGGATCCTGTCGTTATCTTCGCCTACGAATAGCCCATATTTTATTATAAGTGTCAGACGAAATCTTAAAGATGTGGTGAGTAAGGGACACCCAAATTAAACATGACCTTTCGGGTGGCTTTGTGGAGCAAGGGTAAGATTGGAGATATCTTGCCACGACATGGACATCCTCCGTTCATTGCCAACCCGGATATTATTCTCTTATCACAGGAATGGGTGAGGTTGTGATACATAGCAGTATATTTCAGTCGGGCGTATTAATACGAATGGGCATGGAACGGGTCCAAACTGAAGAAGGCGAAGAACTTGAAAGCGTTCTGAATTTCCTCACGTATTACCGGGTAACGGAGTTTTCCAGCTCTTGCCATCAAATGAAAATGATTGTCCTGCAGAGCCAATGTGTAGAGTTTTAATGTGGGGCCGCCAAACAGCTTTCCCTCGCGACCAGATAAATCTTCTCGGTCGTTCTTATGGCAAGATATCTTAGCCACTTCTATTGAACGTCAGAAATATTGCGTAAAAGAAACCTTGAGGGTCGCCCTCGGAATATTCTTCCGGGAGGCAGTCGGCGCCTCTTCTCGCTGTAGAAAGCGCACAAATATCCACATTCAACTCTTTGCCCTCCCTACCTGCTTGAGGCAAGACTTATCCCCAAGAACCAGCTTCCCTGAATCTGTCCTCGCATACCCAGTCAGGGCCAATCCTATATTATGAACCTCCAGAATCTTGTCCTCGTTGGTTACTGCGATATGTACTCTGTCCTCTTTGATTTTGCAAAGGATCCTCCATTCATTTCTGGAGACGCCTGCTGTTACCCATCAAAAGGCCAGAGTGGTGGGAGTTTAGAAAAAATGCTTGGCGGGGGCTGAGGGAAGACAGGAGGTGCCGATTCCTGTGGCCCGTAAGCCAAGACTTCCCCTTTCCACTGTGTGGTGGAACCCCCCGCCAAGCGAAACGGTTATCTCTGCCGGTTCCTTGCCGAGCCTCTTCTGGAGGCGCTGTTCACATGTCGGGCACTAGAATCGCGCGGATCCGATGGAGGTGACCTTAAGAGTGTTTTTTGCTTTCTCCGGACTTAGACTTGCCCCCGGCCATACGCTTCCAAATAGGACTTCCTTGGGGATCCTTTCTGTCCTTTGACCGGGACAGGCTTCAGCAATCTCTTGGTCAGGCTGCCTTGCTGCTCCTCCTCTTTCACGGGGAGTCGGATCGTAGAATCCTGAATGTCCCAAAGGTCTCGATCTCGAGAAGTGGAGGATTTATTTCATAGCGGCAACTGTTCCCGGCCGTTCGCAATAATCCATCGATTTTCGTAAAACCTCAAAAAACCTCTTGTTTAAGTAATAGGTCATTTGGTACGGCTTTATACCGACGTTCTCCTCAATCATCTCATGAACAAGATCCGGTCTGTTAGCTCTGAGGAAGCTTTCTTTCAGTTTATACAAAGCGTATTCACCGCGGATAGACCGTGATGTCGAATCGCACATCCAGTCTTTGCTTTCACAGCTCATGATCATATTCTTGATGTGCCCCGAATAAATGATTTCTTTTTGTGAATCACCTGCCCTGCAAACCCTTCCCGTTGAAAGACAAGAGATTGCAATAAAAAGCAAGACCATGATACCTCTAATTTTCTGCTTCATGCGATTTTTCTCCTCCTTTCTCCCTCTTTTTGTTGAAGAAACAGCGGGCGGTTTTCGTCCTCTCGCCGTGGTTCCCTTCATCGGTTCTTGAAGGAATTCACACCTCCGGCCTTTTAGCACCCCACCAGTTACCAGAAGGTTACCAAGACAGCCGGCCGCGGGCAGAAGAAAGAAAAAGGAAAATTTTCATAAAAATAGGCCTGTTATTGATATCAGGATACGGATTGAATGGAAAATCTCGGATATTGATGAAAAAAATCACAAAAATACATTCACAAGAACTTGCAAAAATGATCCGGATCTACGAGGCGCAGAAAATTATCCGGCTAGAAATGGTACCCGACACTCAAGCCGGCGAAGTGAGCAAGCCCCCGGTACGTGCCCGGTAAGATGGGATTGTCGGTGGTTCTTTCTTTGAAGAAATCAGCCACGTAAAAGAAATCCAGAACCAGGTCTCTTTTCCTGTATCCAAATCCTATGCTGAAAGAGTGCTGGTCGGCATCTGGATTTCCAGGGTTGAGGGTATATACGGGGGCGGGGCTGTTAACGTAGGCATATCCTCCTCTCAGGTAGTAATTGTCCTTTATGGCGAGTTCAACTCCCATCTTTACGATCCATGTGTCTTTGTATCCGAAATCGACCGAGAAATCGGACACTCCTGCCTTGGGAATTTCCTCTCGAAGATCCACGTCCATTTTGTCGAAACTGGACCATCCGGTCCACTCAAATTCCAGGCCGAAAGTCAGGGACTTGGTAGGCCGATATGCCATTCCGAAATTCAGGACCGGTGGAAAATCGAGAGAGGTTTTGGCGTCGGTGCGGAAGGCGGAACCACCGGTGAATGGTTGGAGAAACGGGGCCAGATTAGTGATGCGCAGGCCGACGTCCTGATCGACTTCCACTCCACTCCGGTAAGCCAATCCAAAACTGAATCGTCTGCCGGGAAAAAGAAGCACCCCGAAGTTATACCCGTAGCCGCCTCCATCGCCTTCGAGGGAGAATCTGCCGTCTCCGGCTCCCAACACGGATTGATCGATCATCCTTGCCGACTCAGTAGATGAGTACAGGTAGAAAAACCCTGCCGCCACGGAAAGCCAGGAAAAAGGCCGATAGGCCAGGACAGGGTTGGCGGCAAGCGTGCTGATGAGATTCTTGGTGGAAACATATCTCGTGAGGCCTTCGTCGCTCCATTCTCTGCCTCCTATCCCAAAAGGGGAATATATCCCAAAACCGACCGCGATTTTCTTCTGCCTCATATCGCTTGAAATGTAAAGATGGGGCGGGAAAAAGACCTGAAAATCCGATTCCTCGGTTTCGCCGGCAGGGTTTTTGAACTCCGTCGATCCCATAACAGTGGTCACTCCCCAGTAGATATTGGTACCCCGCAGAGTCGTGAGTCCCGCGGGGTTGTGCACGACAGCGGACGGGTCGTCGGCTATAGCGACGAACGCGGCCGCCATGCCGGCCGCCTTTCCCCCGTGGATGAGGGCTCCGGCTTGCGAATTCTTCTTGAATGATAAAATAAGACACAAAACTGCGAGAAATACGTAATGCCTACGCCTCAACTTGATCCTCATGCTCCACATCCTCCTCCGTTTGAACAAGACAGCGATGGTCCACTTTGATCAGATCATTTACTTGGCATCTTCAGCGATTTTTCTGTAGATAGCGGTAGTCGCTTCATCCGGCTCCACATTGAGTTCCGCTTTGAGTTGCTTTTTGTATTTCTCGTAGACCCTTAGGGCGACATTCCGCATGCCGCGCTTCCCATAGAGCAGCATCATCTTCTGATAGGCTTCCTCCGTGAAAGGCTCAGCCTGAATGATCCTCTGCCAGCATTCGATTGCCTTTTTTGATTTCCCCTGCCTTTCCCAGAGGGACGCCATTCTGGTCAAGACATCAACGTACGTTCTTCGAAAAGCTTCTCTCTTTGTCTCCACCCAGGGCAGATAGAGATCCGCCGCCAAAAAGTCGCCCCGGTAGAGTTCGACGGCTTTGCCGTAACAGGTGAGGGCTTTTTTGAAATTCCCTTCGGCCTCTCCCTTTTGCCCCTTCTCAGCAAATGAAAAGAAATCCTCGATGTCAACGGAGCAAAGGTCCTTATCAAGGGACAGGAGGTTGTCCTTGAGATGCAGGTAAGAAGACCCAAAGGACTGATCCATTCCCGGCTCCAGGGTCTTCCGCAGGCGATGGAGGGTGACCTTGAAATTCCTTTCTACAGATTGAGCATTGCTTTCGGGCCAGAGATCTTCCATGAGGACCTCACGGGATGTCTGCCGCGCATCCCTGGCGATAAGGGCTTTCAGCAGGCTCTTGGGCTGAGCTCTTTCCCAGGCTTCATCTTCTATGGGCACATCACCCCGCCGCACTTCAAATTTTCCCAAGCACTGAATGCGCAGCCGGGGCAGTGCGGAAAGATAAATCTCCTTTCGTAATTCCCGGAACCGCTGCGCAGCCTTCTGAGAGGAATGCATTTCGAGGTCTTTGAGCCGGGAATCGGCCAGATCCGGGAGGTGCGCCGAGAGGAGATGGGATGCGTACTCTGCGGCTCCTTCGATATTCATCTCCAGTGCCAGAACGCAGGCATCGGCAAAATCCTCCCTGCTTAAGAGCGCCGTGTGATAATGTCCCTTTTCCTCGGCGATTCTGAATGCCTCTTCCAAATGTGCTTTAGCTTTATCGTTCTCTCTCCGGCTTGTTTTTCGGAATGCCATGACAACGTGGGCATCTACTAAATCCAGGTAATCCGGCACACTGCCGAGGTGATCAATGGTCTTGTGAAGCTCCTCATCTCCCTCATCCACCTCGTCCAGATGATACAAAATGAGGCTTCGAATCACAACTGCACCGTGATAATGATAAAGATTGAGGCTTTCCTCTGAAGAAAGGATTCGTGCCGAACGATCTATGAATTCTTTGGCCTCATGCCACTCTTCCTTGTGATAGGAGATCCACGCCATGTCAAACAGTGCTATACCTTCGAACCCGCGGTTTCCCATGGATGAAGACGAGTCCAGCATATGCTTCGCAATGCCCGCAGCTCTTTCCAGTTCCCCTTCGTACACAGTTACAAAGAGATCCGTTGCAAGTGCGTATGTATGCCAATAGATCAACCCGTGTTTTCCCACTACTGACTGGGCGAGGCTGATCTGCTCTCTCGCTTTTTGTATTTCTCCTCTAAGCATGGAAAGTGTTGCCAAAGCGATCAGGTAGTAGACCTGCTGTTCGGGGTATGGAGATGCCTCGACCAACTCTTGAAGCTCCAAACAGAGCTCATCGGCCAATTCGAACTCTCCAAGCCATGAAAGCGCTTCTATAGCACTGCACACAGCAGAACCCTGTAGATTGATGTCGCCGCAATGTCCAGCTATGAGGTATGCTTTCTCACAGCACCAAAAACCCTTCCTCGGATTTCCACAAGACAACGTCCATCCATGACCGACTTGAAACAAAAGCACGGCGCTTTCATTCGCATAAAGATCTTGAGGTAGGTTCTCCAGCAGTGTTTCAGCTCGAGTGATCAGACCCTCCATGGGAATAGAATGACGTCCGCTCAGAAGAAAAGCCTCAATCAAAAAGGCGAGAGACATAATCTGGCCTCTTACATCCCCTTCTCTTTCAAAAAGATCCAGGCAGGTGAGAAGATCCTTGGTGTTTTCCCTCGCTGCGGTAAAACGCCTCGTCATGGAAAGGTAATAAAGCAGCCAGGGATTTTGTTGAATCAGACCTTCGGGAAGCATCCCGAGACGTTGAGAGAGGTCTCCCATTCTGCCGCTTTTCAGAAGATCTATTCCGATCCTCTCGAGGACCTTTGACGCTTCCGGGTAGGCCTTTGCTTGCAGATAATAATCCAGAGCACTCTCATACTCTGCACGCTGCTCGTAGACATGCCCTGCCTTGGCAAACAAGCGCTCCCGCTCTTCCCGGGTGGTCTCCAATTCGAACCTGGTCCGGAGAAAGTCCCTGAACATCTGGTGATAGCGAAAAGACCAGCCTTTTTCTTGGTCATAGAGCAGTTGTACGAAGAGGTTTCGCTCCGACATCTCCCGCAGGATGGCTTCTGCATCATTCATCCCCAGCAATTCCTTTACAAAAATCGGATCGATTACCTCCAGGATGGATGATTTCACAAGAAAGTCTCTGAAATCCCTGCTGAGCGGGGAGAAAATCTCATCGCCGAGGTACCGGAAGGCCTCTCTCTTGAACTCAGTGATGGACTCTTCTGCAAGGAATCTCTGTTGCGTCCTTTGAGGCCTGCTCTTGAGAGCTTCTGAAAAAAGAAGCAGGCCGCCGACCCAGCCTTCATTCAGAGCATGGATCCTTTCCACCTGATCCGACGGCAGGGAAAGGTCGTGGATCTCTCTGAAAAACGTTTCTGTTTCTTCAAGGGTGAATGCCAGCTGATCATTGTCGATCACAGCTGCTTCCTGTCTCATCTTCAAGTTCTGTATGTCAAAGGGCGGCTCTGTTCTGGAAAGGAGGATCAGGCGGATTCCGGAACCCACCTGGTGAAGGAACACCTCCAGTAAATGAAAGGAGGGCGCCTGGGGTGCAAGGCGGTCCAGTCCGTCCAGGACGATCTGAACGGGGGATGAGATGGCCCCGATAAGGGCCTGGGTCCAGCCTTGATAGAGAGGCGTCTCTGCTCTCGGCCCCATATCCATGGCCACATATTGAAGTAGGCCGGACAAGTCGCCGTCTTTCAACGCATGTTGAACGGATTGCACCACCAGCCGAAAGAGGTTCACCGGATCGGATTCCTCACGGCCTAAATTTATCCATGCCGACGGCCTCTTACATCGTTCTGAATAGGATGCAACAAGTGTGGATTTCCCCTGTGCTGCCTGTCCTAATACGAGAACGAGTGGCTTTTCTTTTTCTCTCTCAAGCATCTCCAGGAGCCGGGGACGTTCCACAATTCGTTGGAGTCGGGGCGGCGTGATCTTGGATGTGCCGGCAATCGCTTGCATTTGCACCTCCATGCGGTGGGTTGGTAGAATCCGATGGGTTTGATTTTCGAGAAAAACTGAAAAGCTGCTTTTGTTTAGTAAATTTACAGGCAGATGTCAATCCCCGGCTATAGAACTTCTCTTCTGCATCCGTGGAGCTTAGAATCCGGAACTCTCTTAGTTCTTGATTCCGGGTAAATAAGTGGTGTCTTTGAACTGCCCGAATTATCAGCAACTTTTGTAATATCGCACAGGGTCTGGTAGGTTCCAAGGCTTACGGAGAGGGTGTGAATGACAAATGTAGCTGATGGAAATAGAATCTCGAATAGATGTTCTGCCCCCCAAAAGCTGCACCACCGGATATGTAAGAATCCCTAGATTCTTCTGAAAAATGTTGAAAAGATATCTGATGCCTGTCGCAGATTGGCCAATCACAAATCCATTCTCTTTTGGTCCTTGCCGGTGGCCCCTACAAGAGAAATCATAGATGGTTCTCCTCCGTCTCAAATGAGTATAGGAGGCTGGTATAGCTTGCCACGACATGCACGTGTCCTGCGCTCTTCTCATTACGTATAGTATTCTCTTATCAAAGGTTTTACTTTTCTTTTGATCACCAGAAAGTATCTCAAGTGGAAATATGAATCGGAATGTCTTCCATAGCTATGTAGAGACTGAAGAAGTTAGCGGCGTACCCCATCTCTCATACGACTCCGGCTCCCCTGGTTCAAGCTGAACTATCTCCTGTCAATTTACTTTTTTACCAGCGCTTTTCACAACGGCTTCGCCTGAGACGCAAAAACGGTGCGTGGATGCAAAAATGCTTCTTCATACGCAACTGCCTTCAACTCTTTCCACTTAGGTGGTGGATTTGGGGTCCCCTACGTTACTTGACTGATATCTGGAGAGGGGGTATTCTGACGTAAGGGCTGAATACAGGGGATCAGACATCGGAGGGCGGCTGATAAGGCCTTCTATTGAACGCTCGTAGAGGAAACGGATCTATGTGAAGATTTTCATGGACAAGGAGACAACGTACGAAAAAATGAACCATCAAATCATCAGAGGGATCATTCAAAGCGGAGCCAGAAAAGGCAGCTATTTCACGCAGATGGACTGGGTTGTTGAGCAGTGCAGTCGTATGCTGGGCTATAAACCCTTTCCCGGCACCCTCAATGTCCAGGTTGCAGGCGAGGATCTGAAACATCTGGATTTGTTTTTACAGGAATCTGATTTCGAACTCGTCCCCGATGACCCCGCTTTCTGCTCAGCGCGGGTAAAGAGGGTAATGGTGAACAATATCCCAGGGGCCTTGATCCTCCCTGCCGAGGATGTGCGGATTCACGAAAAACGCGTCATTGAAATCATCGCCGCATGCAGCTTCAAAGAGACACTGGGAATCGGTGACGGCGATCTTGTTACCGTGGTTGCTGCATAGGGACAGGGTGTGGGAAGTGCTCCGGCATTCCTGCGGGGGGACATAGTATGGACATTTACAGAGAGATCTATCAATT
>Ga0315535_1002397_pt1 | contig 12009 bp, 6 predicted proteins | sample SalMarSW160220MG_2_FD_203092 | JGI IMG/M metagenome (GOLD analysis project Ga0315535, IMG submission 203092) | Salt marsh sediment microbial communities from the Plum Island Ecosystem LTER, Massachusetts, United States - Salt Marsh Sediment SW1602-20 ...
CCTGAAGCGTTTCAGCAGAATTCCCATGGCTTTTTGCATCGATTCATCTTCAAACTCCATTTTATCCGCTTTGAAGTTCTGCAAATTCTCCAATTGCCTGATGTGGACTGAGAAATCGTAGGTAGTCATCAGCAACTGTTCCAGGTATATCCGCTGCTTTTCATGCAACATTTCCGGAAGTGGCTTCTGTTGCTCCATGTGGCCGGAGAATGCCAGTACATCCCTGTCGGTCGAAATGGATGAGGGATTGATACGGGTTCGGAGGATTAAGCCATCCAGACTCTGTAGTCGGCTTAGCGCCACGTAAACCTGTCCGGGTGCAAAGGCCTGCCCCACGTCAATAATGGCTTTCTCGAAAGTCAGGCCCTGACTTTTGTGAACGGTTACGGCCCAGGCCAGCTTAACAGGATACTGCTCGAAGGTGCCCGTTACCTCCTCTTCCACCACCACTTCATCATCCTCAATGCGATCCACCCTTGCCAGTTTCCCGTTGACATAGTGTTTCTCTTCACTGGAGTCATTCCTGATAAACATGACCTGTGCACCCGCTTTCAATTCAATTCGCAGGGGGAGGGGGTAAAGGTTTTCGGGGAAATCGCCCGAGATGTCGGCCTCAAAATAGGAAGAAGGAACCGGAAGTGCCTTCAGCCTTTTCATGTTGATGCCATCGGCAATGTGGTTGTGTGTGGCAATGGTAATGATCTCCTTTTTGCTTCCAATCTGCTCCTCCCTGAGGTAGTGACTATTCAGACTTGCAATATCCTCTTTGGTGCTTATGTTGTCGCGCAGACGATTGAGGATTTGGATAAAGCGGTCATCGCTCTGCCGGAATATCCTGTCCAGCTCAACATAGACCATCTTTTCCTCTCTGAAGGCCAGAGCCTCGAAAAAATGCATGCTCCTGTAGTACTTCTTCAGCAGTTGCCACTCCTGTTCATTCACAATGGGAGGAAGTTGGTGCAGGTCGCCTATCATAAGAAGCTGTGTTCCGCCGAAGCTTTTGCTATGGTCTCCTTTCGCGCTTCGCATCCTGAAGTCGATGGCATCGAGGATGTCTGCCCTCAACATACTAACCTCATCAATAATCAGCAATTCGGTGGCCCGAAGCACCTTTCTGCGCAGGCTGTTCAGGGTGTGCTTCCGGGTGAGTGTGTGTTTCGTGTAGAAGTGCGCAGTTTCTGTGTAGAAGTGAGCAGTTTCTGTGTAGGTGCCCGATGGTTCCCGCTCCGGGATAAAGCTGCCAAAGGGAAGCAAAAACTGCGAATGGATCGTAACCCCACCTGCATTTAGTGCTGCAATGCCAGTGGGGGCTACAATGAGGTGACTCTTATAGGTCTCGGAAGCAAGCTGTTTTAAAAAAGTGGTTTTCCCGGTACCGGCTTTTCCTGTTAAGAAGAGATGACTGTTTGTGCTGTTGATAAAACGCGCCGCCATCTCCAGCCTGTCTGTGTGATGAATGAGCATAAACGAAAGTAAGTAAATAGTGCCATAATTTATATGCTAAAATTCCACATTGCCCCACTAATTTGACTTTTTCTTTTCTTGTCGTATCTTTGTAAAAGAATATATTCTTACAAGAATTTTGGATTGGGGTGTCCCCGGTCGGCAAAGACTCAGAAATGGGTCTTTGTTTTTTATGGGAATTCCTTGAGCCCATATAGTTTAGAGCCTTTACTATAGATTTTCGGCTTGATAATATCAAAGGCAGGATTTGCTCTTGCCTCCTGTTTTCGTCATCGGGACACCTTTGCCGGATTTCACAGCGTGTTGTCTGGGTCGTCCCTGACATATTTCTGTTTACATAACTGATATTTAACTATTTAGAGCTAGCCATTCAATGTCCTGCCTATAGGGCACCGGAGAAAATTGGGAGCATCAATGATGATTGGCCTTTTATCGGTGTATGGTACATACAGGAATTATGACGACACTTTGGACGAAAAAAAATAGAAAGAGATATAAAATATCAAGTTATTAACCTATTTCGTGCTTTTTTGGATATTAAACATCCCTTGAAGGACATTTTATATCGAAAAAGACATGAAAAACGCTAATAACCGGATAAAATATATCCTTTCTATGATTGGAATAGGCATTCCTCCTTGCTACTGCGGATTATTTATGTGTGTAGAACGGTCGACTTTAGTGATCCACAGGATAGATTCTAGCTCACCTAATGAAGCAATTTCAACGGTAATATCCACGTCTTTTGTTGCCCGCACATCATCAGCTGCAGGGTCATTAATATATAAGCCTATTGTTACGCCTCCAACAAATATCACCCGCTCATTTATTTCCCCAAGTGCGAGTGCAATTTTGCGTATTACCTCCCGATTGAAGGTAGTGTTCGTTACCATATCCTGTTTTTCAACTCCTGAACAGCTATGTTTTTCTCTCTTACCTTTCCTACCCGCAATGCATCCGCCAGTGCTAGCAGTGCATACAATTGCTCATTGTTCAGTGCAATCACTTTGAGCAGAACAACAACATCTTGGGGCTTCATGCTAATTTGGTGCTGTCTCATTGAAATAGAATAGTTGCTAAGGAATAAGTTGATGACAATTCAAAATTTTTCAAGAAAAAGGAGGATATTGTGAACGAATAATTGGACACTTTGTAAAACTCATTTTCATGGATCTGGACAAAATCAACGCTGTTTACGAGAAGGTCTCCTACTACAAGAGGCCGGAAGACCTGAACCTGGACTGAAGGCAATTCTTGAAAAGAATTATGATCCGCCACATTGACAATCGCTACGGGGAAAACGGGACGCATGCATTCAGTGAGCTGATGAAAGCCAGGCTCTATTCCTTCCAGGAAGAGGGGATCAGGTTCGCGGCGAAAGCGGGCCGGTGCCTGCTGGCCGATGACATGGGACTGGGTAAAACCATCCAGGGAATTGGCACTGCAGAGTTGTTAAAGAGGGAGTACGGCATCACGAAGGTACTCATCATTTGCCCCACCTCCCTGAAGTATCAGTGGAAGAGTGAGATTGAAAAATTCACCGGCAGCAGCATCAGGGTGATTGAAGGCCTGCCTCACAAAAGGTATGAACAATACCAGGGTGATGAGCTCTACAAGATTGTTTCATACCATACGGCGAGCAATGATGTCGATGAAATATCCTCCACCTTTCCCGATCTGGTCATCCTGGACGAAGCCCAGCGCATTAAGAATTTCCTGACCAAGACTTCACGGAACATCAAACGCATTCCTTCGACCTATGCCCTGGTTCTAACCGGAACCCCCCTGGAGAACAGGCTTGAAGAGCTCTATTCGGTGGTGCAGTTCCTTGACCCCTTCATCCTGGGCCCCTATCACGGTTTTCTCCCTGAAAAGGATCGGCAGCGCTTAATGATCAACCTGAACATGATGAGGATGGTGTGCGACAGCAGTTACATACTGGACCAGGAGTCGAGGCATGATACCAAGGTCGACGAACTGATGAGTATCATTCAGGAGGTTATCAGTGAAGGAGACGAAAAGATGGTGGTGTTTAGCCAGTGGGAACGGATGACCCGTATTGTGGCCATGGAGCTTGAAAAGCTGGGGATCGGGTATAAGTATCTGCATGGCGGAGTTCCGAGTGTAAAGAGGGAGGAGCTCTTTATGGGATTCAACAGGGATCCGGAGATCAGGGTTTTCCTGTCAACCGATGCCGGTGGAACCGGTCTGAACCTGCAATCGGCCTCCATCATGGTGAATCTGGATATTCCCTGGAACCCGGCTGTTCTGGAACAACGGATTGGAAGGATACACCGGATGGGACAGAAAAAGAAGGTATCGGTGATCAACATGGTCTCTGCCGGAACCATAGAACACCGTATGACAGAGGTGCTTAAGTTCAAATCTTCATTGGCCGAGGGCATTCTGGATCACGGTGAAGATGTGATCTTCCTGGAAGAGAGCAAGTTCAAAAAGCTTATGGATACCGTGGAGTGGATGGTGCCTGAACAAGCGGTTGAAGAGAAAGTTACTGTTGCTGCTGAGGAGGATATGATATCTGAGAAAAAGGACCTGAAAGGGGTACTGGAGCCGGCATTGTCTTCGGATGAGATCGGACCCGAATCCCTGACCCTGTTTGATGAAGGAGAGACGGTTACTGGTACCGGTACAGGTGCAGGTGCAGAGGACGATGACGAGACCAGCCCCGAGCAACTGATTAAAAACGGGATCAGGCTAATTGGGAACCTGGTAAAGAACTTGGGGTAAGTTGAAATTTCCAGGTTGAATTGGTTTTAGTGGTGCGAAAATACTGAGCAAAGAGATGGGCACAAGCTTAACGGGGCGACAGATTTCTCTTGATGTTTCCCCTTTTTCCTACCGGGAAAGAGTTTTCGTACAACAAGCTGTCAAAAGCCTTTGAACTGGGCTCGAGTAACACCGTTGCTTCATACATTTCCTATTTTGAAGATGCTTACCTGTTCTTTACCGTACCCCGATTCAGTTCTTCACTTAAACAACAGGTAAAAAACCCGGGCAGCTTGTTGGAAAACCTGGTTTATATACATTTCAAAAGGTTGGGGAAAAAGGTTTTCTACTACCGTCAGAAAGGAGAATGCGATTTCATTATTGCAACAGGAAGTAAGGTTGAAATGGCAGTCCAGGTCTGTTACAATGTAAATGCCGATAACCTTTCCCGCGAGGTAAACGGACTGGTGGAGGCTCTAAACGAGCTGGATTTATCCGAAGGTTATATTTTTACCTTTGAGCAAAAGGATGAATTGGAAAAGGATGGAAAAAAATCAAAATATGAAGACATACGAGGAACTCAGGATTATTTGCGAGCGGACCAGCCGGATATCGGAAAGGGTGGTCGATGATTTTCTGATCAACTATGCGGCCGGGCACCAGGGACTGGAGAAGAAAATGGAGAAGCAGTTTGAGCGTTTTAGCCATGTGGGCAGGAAACTGGGGAAGGAGGTCGTGAACATGTTGAAGAGCCAGTACCTGGCCCATAAGGTCTTCAGGAAGGAGGGGCTGCTGGGGAAGTTCCTGAAGCATTCTGCCCTGGGCCGTTTTGCTGGGGAGGAAAGGGATTACCTCTTGCAGCAGCACAAGCTGCCCTGGCGGTTTTGCTTCAGTGTGATCGTGGATGAGCCGGCCGCGGATTTTTACACCATGGAGGATGTGTTCACAGGAAAGCGCTACATGCTTTATTCGCCCGCAGTAAGTGAAATCAGGGTTTCGGTCAACCCGGTCCTCTGGTTTAATCTCATTGGGTTCAATGGTTTCTGCTGGCAGAGCTACGGTCCGGTGGTGTACTACAATGGTTTTGAAGCCGGCGATATCTGGTTCTTTGCCACCGAGCTCAATCCCGGCCTCGGGGAACCCGGGGATGTGAATGCCGATGTGGATAAGGATCCGCTTCCCTATATGATGCTGATTTCGGGGTCAAGCCTTCCCCTGACCTTTCATAAGGAGGACCAGCTCCTGTATCTGCTGGCCGAATATGACCTGGTGACACTGGATACGGCCCGCCTGAAGAAGGGGTTCCGGACCGAGTACGAAAAGGGAGTGTACCGGATCACCCATAAGCAGTGGGGGGAATATCCTCATTATGCCCAGGCTTACTTCGATGAGGACAAGCATCTCGTGCTTTTCAGTGCCATGACCCACCGGGGCTTTGAGGCCCTGGTGGAGGCCTTTAATGCTTTTGGTCATGATTATCCGGCAGAACCTTACCTGATTGTCAACCTGACCATGGTGAGCACGGCTGCCGAGGTCCTGAAAAAGAAGGTGGTGCTGAATGAATACCTGGACCTCTTTCAGCTGGACAGCGAGCCTGAGAAGGATAAAGTCCTGGAGGATATCAACGCCTTTATTGCCCTGGTGCTGCCCGATATTAATGCGGGGCTTATACCCGATATAGAAGCGGCGGCCCGGAAAACCGGCGTGGATCCCGAGACCGCCCGCAGTGTGGTGGAATCGGTACTGGACAGACTCGACAGGATCTCCGCTCCGATGGGGGAGTTTTCAGACGAATCTTCTTCGGGCCGGGCTGCGGCTTCCGGCAAAAAGGGGGCCTCCAAAAAGCTGGCGGCAGCTACCAGAATCTTGCCTGCCCAACCCGGGGAGGGGGTCCGCCTGCTAACAGCCGACGACGAGCTTCTGTTTGACCTGCACCTGTATATGATGGCCGGTAACCTGAGGAGGGAGGCTCCCTGGGAATACCTTTACGAAGATGAAGTATTTGGTGTACAGGTGCCCGGAACGGACCTGGTCTATTTTGTCAGTGTGATGGGGTCAGACGGGGAATTTCCTGCCCTTGCCTTTTACAAGGGCTATGAGGGACTGGCGGATTTTTTGGAATTTCAGGCGGAGCTTGAACGTTTGTCCCGGCTGGGTCTCTCTTCAGAAAGCATGCTGCGGGTTTCCACGATGATCGGGGGAATGATGACCATTCCGCACCTGATGCTTTCCTTTACCGATCGTGAGGAACTGGGGAAGGAGGACCTGGCGGCAATTAGGAAATCAGGGGCCCGTTTCCGGGGAAGCGGACAATGGCCACAGATCGAGGAAATTATCCCGGGCTACCTGCCCGTGTACCCCGGCAGGAAAAGCCTGGTGGAACTTTTCCTGGTCCTGAAACAAGTCCTCGTGGTGCTGGAGAGGGTCAGTGAGGAGGACCACTACCTGCAGCGTGAGGACGATCCGGAGGAATGCTTCCTGGTCAGGGTTCCCGCAGGGAAAGGACCAAAATTCAGGTGGAAGGACCATTACCTGATTAGGGACCCGGAGTGGGGCGAGACCTCCTATTCAGTGATTATAGCCAACGATGACAGGGCTGCACTTTCCCGCCTTCCCGAAGCCAGCCAGGAGCTGCAGCTCGATCTGTTCATGCTGCCCGCTCCGGTCCGGGAGAAGGGCCATAAGGCTTATTTTCCATTTGTCCTGCTCCTGGTCGATAAGCTAAACGACCTGGTCATTTCCAGCTCTGTGCTGTCCCCGCGGCCCGATCTTCGATCCCTGTACGAATCGGTGCCGCAAAAGGTACTTGAGGAACTGCTTAAGTCCGGACACAGGCCCTCGAAGATCGAGATCCGTTCGGACCTGCTTTTCGACCTGCTGGAGGATAGCCTTGAACATGCCGGTTGCCCGGTTGCCTGGGTGAGTGAGATGCCGGAAATGGATGAGGCGATCGGGTCTATGATTTCCCATTTTTCCTGATTGGATGCTTCGCCGGATTTTTGATCAGAGAGCCTTAAAAAAATGCATGCTCCTGTAGTACTTCTGCAGCAGAAGCAATTCTGTCGCTCGAAGCACCTTCTCTACGCAGGCTGTTCAAAATTTGCACTACAGATACAAAAATTCAGCTAAATATTTGTATATGTTATGCAGATTTAGCTGGTTTAGTCATCCGAAAACTCCCTGAGCAGCTTGCGGTAGGAGGAGAAGATTTTGGAGCGGGAGATGAAGCCTTTGTATGTACCGTTTTCGGTGACGGGCAGGTTCCAGGCGCCAGTGGTTTCGAACAGTTCCAGAACCTGTTCCATTTTATCCTGGCTGTCGATTGTGGCCGGAGGGATGTGCATCAGTTCGCGGATGGACACTTTCTGATACAATTCGGTGTTGAACACAATGTCGCGGATGTCGTCCAGGCTGATGATCCCCACCAGCTCTTTTTCTTCGTTCAGCACGGGGAAAATGTTTCGTTTCGATTTGGAGATGGCTTTGACCAGGTCGGCCAGCATGCCGTCGGCGTTCACTTTTTTAAAGTCGCTTTCCAGCACATCCTCTACCGTGAGGATGCTCAGCACATTCTTGTCCTTGTTGTGGGTCATCAGTTCGCCCCGCTGGGCAAGCCGCATGGTGTAGATGCTCTGCCGCTCAAATCCCAGGATGGTCACATACGACAGGGTGGCGGTGATGATCAGGGGGATGAACAGGGTGTAGCCCCCGGTGATTTCGGCGATCAGGAAGATGGCGGTCAGGGGGGCATGCATTACCCCGGCCATTACCCCGGCCATGCCCACCAGCGCAAAGTTGTTTTCGGAGACTTTCTCCGGAGAAATCAGGTTGATGGCCCTGCTCAGGGTGGCGCCGGTCATCCCCCCCACAAAGAGGGCAGGGGCGAAGATTCCGCCCACCCCGCCGCCGCCTGTGGTGATGGCCATGGCGATCACCTTGAAGATGATCAGCAGCAGAAAGAAAAGGATCATGTAGATCCCCTGGTTACCCACCAGGTTTTCAAACAGGGTGCCGTCGAATAGCTCCAGGGAGTGGCCCGTGAGCAATGTTTTCAGGGTCATGTACCCCTCTCCGAACAGGTGGGGCATCAGAAAGATCAGCAGGCTCAGCAGCAATCCGCTGGTAAGGGTCCGCACCAGGGTGTTTTTCATCTTGCCCATGGCCGATTCCACATAGGTGTTCATGCGGGTGAAGTAGAGGGAGATCAGTCCGCTCAGTACGCCCAGCAGGACGTAAAAGGGGAGGTTGTTCAGCACAAAGGGTTCGCTGATGGTAAACGAGAATACCACCTGTTCGCCCAGCAGGAAATAGGAGACCGTGGTGGCCGTAACCGAGGCCAGCAGCAGGGGGACGATGGACCAGGTGGTCAGATCGAGCATCAATACCTCGAAGGCAAAGATCATGGCGGCAATGGGGGCCTTGAAGATCCCGGCAATGGCCCCTGCGGCACCGCACCCCACCAGCAGTACGATGGTTTTATAATTGAGCTTCAGCCTGTTTCCGATGTTCGAGCCAATGGATGCACCCGTGAGCACGATGGGCGCCTCAAGCCCCACCGATCCGCCCAGTCCCACCGTGATGGAGCTGGCCACCATGGACGACCAGGTATTGTGCGGTTTCAGGTGCCCTTTTCTTTTGGAGATGGAGAACAGGATCTTGCTTACCCCGTGCCCGATGTCCTCCTTTAGCAGGTATTTCACAAACCCGACGGTGAGGGCAATCCCCAACAGGGGAAGGAAAAATGTAAGTACGGAGTCGTGGTCGCCCAGCAGCCACGACTTGGATTTGTCCTCCACGAAATGGGTGAGGTTTTTGAGCAGGATGGCCGCAAGGCCCGATAACAGCCCGATGACCAGGGCGAGCCCCAGGATCAGCCGCCGCTGGTTGATGTGCCTGACCAGGCGCAGGATACGGAGTTGAAGGCGGTGTTGAAAGCGGGAAATATTCATGCGATGTACTTCTTGATGCGCATCAAATCAGTGGGCTCATCTGTGCAGCCTGGCAGGGTTCACCTTCATGAACCGCATCATTTTTACCACCCTGTCAGCCAGCGGCCTGGTCACGTCCCTGCGCTTCCAGAGGTTGACATACCAGCCCATCTTTTTCCAGATGGGGACTTTGTGGGTCTCCACGAATTCGATGAGCGTTCCATCCGGATCCTCGATGTAGGCGAAGTGCCCGGCAGCCTCACCCATATCAAAGGGTTTGCCCGATGGGTGGATGTCCGAATCCACGGTAAAGGGGTAACCTTTTGCGGTGCACTCTTCCTTCAGAGTCTTCATGCCCAGCACATCAAAACAGAGGTGAATGAACCCCAGGTCGCCCCAGATGCGGTTTTTGAAGATCTTCTCGGGTTTGCGGCCCAGCGATTTCACCAGTTCGATTTCGGAGGGACCGAATATCCTCGAGAAGGCCCCTTTGCGGACTTCGGAATGCTGCAGCAACACCCTTCTGAATTTTCCTTCTCCCCCCGGGACCCCTTTCAGTTCCTTGAATGTACCTTTTTTGTCGTACACGACTTTGTCGTAACCCAGGATGTCTTTATAGATGGTCATGGCCCTGTCGGGATCGGTGGTGCCAATCACCGCACCGTAGGATCCGCCGGTGGGTTTTTTGTATTTGGTCATGAACATGGAGTGTTCCTCCACAATTTGCCAGATGTTGTTGAAGGGGTCCTTCATATAGAAGGTATCCCTGCCGGCAGGGTCTTTGCCGATCCCGGTCAGGATCTCCGCAGTTTTGGACAGATGGTCGTAGGCGGCCTTTACGTCGGGCGACTTGATCTTCCCGGCGAAGATGCCCAGATCGCCGATACGGATCTCAAAAGCAGGGGCAAGGGGAGTGCGCTGGGTGTGCTGCCAGATCTCGAATCCGCCGCCGCCCTGCATGTTCATGGCCAGGCAGGCATGCCTTTCCCAGGGCTTGTTGTCCGTGTGGGGAAGCATGTATTCGGCAACGGCCTTCTCTTCAAAGATCCGGGTGTCCATCCCGAAGTTGGGGATGTACCACTTCCACCCTTCGTAAAAATTGGATACACCCACCCCGATCTGCTGGATTCCGCAGATGTATTTACTGTCAAGTTCCTGTGTCTGTTTCATTGGCAGCTAAGTTAAGTGATTTAATGGTATTTTGAAGAAAAAACTATCTTTGACTCCTGACCAATTTAATACCTGTATGGCGAGATCGAAAGTGCGGGGTGCGGTGAAGGGCGTACACAAGCGGAATTTATTCTACTACATGATCTACCCCTATGTGAAGTCCTTTTTCTTCATGTTTTACGGGAAGGTGGAGATCGTGGGTCTGGAGAATATCCCGCGCAACGAACCGGTTATTTTTGCACCCAACCACCAGAATGCCCTGATGGATGCCCTGATCCTGCTCTTTTCGCAACCCGGGGATGTGGTGTTCCTGGCACGGGCGGATATATTCAGCAACAGGGCACTGGCGTTTTTCCTGAACAGCATGAAGATGCTCCCGGTATTCCGCCAGCGCGATGGTGCGGCCGATCTGGGGAAGAACACAGATATTTTTGACATCTCGGTGGATGTGCTGCACAACCGGCACTACCTCTGCGTGATGCCCGAAGGGAACCACGGCCACCAGCGCAAGCTGCGCACCATTGTCAAGGGGATTTTCCGGATCGCCTTCAAGGCGCAGGAGGGGAGCGGGAGCAAGCCTTTTGTGAAGATCCTTCCCGTAGGATTCGATCTGGGCCACTATGTGAAGCAGAACCAGCCCCTGCTGATCCAGTACGGCAAGCCCATAGAGGTTTCCGAATACTGGGAACAGTATGCGGAGAACAACGCCCGCGGGATCAATGCCATGAAAGCCCGGCTGGCGGAGGAGATGCTTCCGCTGATGATCCATATTGATAGCGATGAGTTCTACGAGTCCATCATGGCACTGAAGGCCATGTTCAACCCGCAGATGCGGGAGATCATGGGGATCCAGGGATCGAAGCTGATTGATAAGTTCGCGGCCGACAAGGAGCTGATCGCCAGGATGGATGCCCTGATTGAGAAGGATCCCGGGCCTGTTCGCACGCTGGCCGGCAGGGTGGATGCCTACGCTGCCGCGATGAAGGAGCACGGGATCCGTGACTGGGTGGTGCGTGACCGCGGCTACAGCATGGTGCGTGCCCTGTGGAGGTACCTTTCACTGCTTGTCACTTTCCCGCTTTTTGCAGTTGGATTCATCACCAGCGCACTTCCCTATCTGCTGCCCGGTTACCTTGTACGGAACATCAAAGACCAGCAGTTCCACAGCTCGGTGAAAGCGGGCCTGGGGATCCTGCTTCTTTTCCCGCTGATCTATGTGCTGGAAACCGTGGCTTTCGGGCTTATTTCGGGATCGCCCTGGTGGGGCTGGCTTGCATTTTTGGTTTTGCTGCTCCCTGTGGGGAAGGCGGCCCTGATCTGGTACCTGCGCTGGAAAAAAACCCTTCGCGGCAGCTGGTTCCGCCGGCAGCTGAGGCGCAAAAAGCCCTATGCCTGGGACCTGTTCCATCTGCGCAAGGATATCCTGAGGGAGACCGAAGCACTGATGCGGCAGGGGAGCTGATGGGTCAGAAGAACTTATCCGTATTTCTTTATGATTTGCTCGGCCAAATCTCTTTTATAATCGAAATCCTCCGGCACCCTGATGGAATCCATCAGTGATTTAACTTTTTAGGTGACCTTTATTTTATCATTTTCCATCTCTCCAGTCAGTTATTATTGCATAAAGTTATGTATAGCATAAAGTTACGTATAGCATAAAGTTACGTATAGCATAAAGTTACGTATAGCATAAAGTTACGTAATTTTAAGGATTCTTTCC
>Ga0315535_1002398_pt1 | contig 12009 bp, 5 predicted proteins | sample SalMarSW160220MG_2_FD_203092 | JGI IMG/M metagenome (GOLD analysis project Ga0315535, IMG submission 203092) | Salt marsh sediment microbial communities from the Plum Island Ecosystem LTER, Massachusetts, United States - Salt Marsh Sediment SW1602-20 ...
TCGGTATTTCAAGGGAAAGAAGAGAGCTTGGTTACAATGTGCAGACTGTTAATACGGATGTCATTAGTGCCAAACCAAATGCCGATGTTGTAAACTCTCTGGCCGGTAGGACTTCAGGTGTTCAGATAACCAGTTCTGCAGGTGATGCAGGAGCTTCAACCTATATAACCATCCGTGGTGCTCACTCTATCACAGGTAACAACCAGCCATTATTTGTTGTAAACGGAATGCCGATCATCTCCGGCGGTGGTGGTGGTGGTGTTGACGGTGTAACAACATCAAGCCGTTCCATCGACATTAACCCCGATGATATTGAGTCGATAAGTATCCTTAAAGGTGGTGCCGCTACTGCTCTTTACGGGTTGAGGGCTGCAAACGGTGCTGTTGTGATAACAACAAAAAGCGGTAAAGGTCTGACTGCAAGAAAAATTGAATTCGACTCATCTGTAGGATTTGACGTAGTATCGCAGCTTCCTCCCCGTCAGAAGATCTTTGCCCAGGGTAATAACGGAGTATGGGCATCAGGTAATTCTTTTTCCTTCGGGCCAAAGATCGCTGACCTCGAATACGATGGCGATACCAGTTATAAGTGGGATCCTTTTGGAAGACTTGTACCTAAAGGAACCGGCGACGGTAAGCCGGCACAATACTATGATCCCTACAAATTTTTCCAGACGGGAGCCACCTATAACAATAACCTGAGTGTGAGTAATGGTAATGATATGGGGAACTACTACTTCTCAATATCAAATCTTTCACAGGAAGGAATTATACCGAACAACGTATACGGAAGAACAACCCTGAGGTTAAATGCATCCACAAACCTGACAAAGAAAATATCCCTGGGTGCTGATTTTGCATATACAAACTCAACAGCAACCCAGATCCAGAAAGGTTCCAACGTTTCCGGTGTCATGCTTGGTTTGTTAAGGACTGCTACAACTTTTGATAACAGTGCAGGTTATATCTTCCCCGACGGAACAGAGAGGACCTATCGTAACGGTGGCGGATATGATAATCCGTACTGGGTAGCCAATATGATAGCATACGATGAAAACGTTAACCGTTTCACCGGAAGTACAAACCTTACAGTTAATTTTACCGATTACCTTAAACTTACATATAATGCTGGTCTCGACTGGTATACAAGAAGGTATTTAGATAAATTTGCAATTAATTCACGAGCCTATCCTAATGGTTATTATGACGAGTATATGAATTATGCAGGGATATTCAACTCTGACCTCTTACTAGCCTTTGACAAGGACTTCGGACAGGATCTTAACATCCAGGCAACACTGGGTAATAACATGTACTCAACATACAGCAAATATTTATATGGTGATGCTACAGACCTGGTAATTCCGGATTTCTACCAGCTGTCGAACTCAGCAACCAACACTGTGCAGACAGGTATCAGTAATTACAGGACAGCTGCTTTCTTCGGCGATTTTCACGTTGGTTACAAGAGAATGCTTTATCTGGGTTTTACAGGACGAAACGACTGGTCAACAACGATGCCAAAAGCTAACCTGTCGGCCTTCTATCCTTCTGTAAGCCTTGGTTTTGTATTCACAGAGCTCGGACCCCTAAAGAACAATGATGTTCTTTCATATGGTAAGTTGAGGGCTTCCATGGCACGTACCGCAAACATTGCCGGTGCTTATAACACATCAAATTATTTCTATAAAGCGGGTGCCCTTGACGGATGGACCAACGGTGTTACATTCCCGTATATGGGTTACGCAGGTTTCGCACTGGGTTCAGGACTCGGTAACCCTGACCTGAAACATGAAACACAGGATTCCTGGGAGGTAGGTATGGAACTCCAGTTATTCAAGGGGAAAATAGACCTTGACGGTTCATACTTCAGGAACCTTAACAAAGACCTCCTGATGCCGGTTCCAATTGCATCTTCAACCGGATTTAGCTCTGTATATCTTAATGCTGCCGAAATGGAGACCAAAGGTGTTGAGATAAGTGTTGATGCAAACGTTATAACTTCGGGTGATTTCTCCTGGAATATTCTTGCCAACTTCTCACAGATGAAGAGTGTTGTAAATAAACTTGCTGCCGGAGTGGACAACCTGTTCCTTGGCGGCTTTACAGTTCCCCAGGTAAGGGCAGTAGCCGGACAGGAATATGGTAGTATTTTTGGTGAGGATTATTACAGGGATGACAATGGCAATCTCCTGATCAATGATGATCCGACCGATAACTACCGGGACGGATATCCATGGACTGACACAGGCGTGATGGTTCCGATAGGAAATACTGCTCCTGACTGGACAGGAAACATAACCAACACGTTTACATATAAAGGAATAAGCTTCTCCTTTATGTGGGATATCAAGAAGGGTGGTATGATGTATAATGGTACACGTTTTGCAATGAACTACTTCGGTACTTCTGAATCCACTGCGAAACGCGAGGTTTATTATACTCCGGAAGGAAGTATCGATTTTGATCAGACCCCGGCAGAGAACGTTGTGGTTTTTGATGGCGTCTATGGTCACCTCGATGCTGATGGTAACCCTGTAAGCGATGGTGTTAAGAATACAACACCGATTGTACTTGACCAGGACTGGTACCAGGGAATGGGAAGTAACTTCGGCGGAGGCCCTTCGTCAGCTGCAATGGAACATACAGATTGGGTACGACTGAGAGATATCACATTAAGCTATACACTTCCGATCAAAAATAAGATTGTAAAGAATGCCCAGGTATATTTCACAGGTAAGAACCTGTATCTCTGGACACCTTATGTGGGTATAGATCCTGAAACAAGCCTGCAAGGAGCTTCCAATGCTCAGGGTATGGATTACTTTAATAACCCTGGTACAAAGTCTTATATGTTTGGTTTGAAAGTCACTTTTTAATTAACCAATTAATTATTATACAATGAAAAAGCATACTAAATATATAATCAAATTTGCAGGGGTTGCATTTTTAATTGCATTGGTTCTAAGCTCCTGTGAGAAATGGATTGATACTAATATAAACACGGATCCTGATGCTCCGGCAGATGTTCCGATGAAGCTGATTTTACCGGGTATAGAACAGGATATGGGGTATAACCTGGCCGGTAATGATATGGTGAGAACAACAAATATCTGGATGCAGCAGTTTGACGGTGTAGTTCGCCAGTCATTCACTGAAGCCAGGTATCAGCTTCTTCCTGCCGATGTAAACAATCTCTGGGACGCACTTTACACCGGCATGCTGATGAATGCAAAAACTATGCTCAACAAGGCTGAAACCCCGGATAATGAATCTCCGTATAATGCGGGTGTTGCCAGGGTTCTGATAGCAACAACACTCGGGACTGCAACAGATCTGTTTGGAGATATGCCTTTCAGTGATGCCTTCAAGGGTATAGATAATGTGCTTCATCCTACGTTCGACACGCAGGAGAGAATATATGATACTCTTTTCGTAATTCTCAACGATGCTATTTCAAACTTTAACGCCGGATCTGATCCTATTGGAGTAGGTGGAGATGTAGCATATGGAGGGGATGTTGCAAAATGGAAAAAAGCTGCCTATTCTATGCTAGCACGTCATGAGCTGCAACTTACCGGAGTCAATGGCAATGCAGCTTACTCTGCCGCACTCGCAGCAGCTGCAAACGGTTTCGCCTCAAATGATGATGATTTCATGATTCCTTGGAATGCAGATAACCATAATCCTATTTACCAGTTCATGGAACAGAGAACTGACATCAGGATGGGCTCTACTTTTGTGGACATGTTGAAAGCAAGCAATGATCCCCGCTTACCTTTCTATTGTGCTGAAGATGGAAATGGCGAATATACAGGAAGTGTTATTTGCTCTCAAAACGAAGATGCATCAAAACCAGGAGACTATATAGCGGCTCTGGATGCACCATCTTACCTGATGACATACTCGGAGCTTAAATTTATTGAGGCAGAAGCTAACATGGCTCTTGGAAATACAGCAGACGCCCAGGCTGCATTTGAAGCTGCTGTTGCTGCTTCGGTTCTGAGGGTAACAGGCAGTGCCAATACAGCATGGCTGGATGCGAATATTAACGGTGTTGCTGTATCAATGGATCTGATCATGACTCAGAAATACATTGATTCTTTCGGTACCAACCAGGCATATGCAGACTACAGGAGAACAGGCTTGCCGGTTCTTACTATTCCTTCGCAGGCACTTCTCTCGGCTGTACCTGCCCGTTTCCCTTATGCTCAGGATGAGATATCCTATAACGGAGATAATGTACCATCTGTGACCATCAGTGATAAATTATGGTGGAATAAGTAATTCATGATAAAAACATAAAAAATATTGACTCATGAAAAAAATATATAAAGCAATATTCTTATTTATCGCTGTAGGAGCAATGTTTATCTCCTGCGATAAAACCAAATTGGAAGGTGGCTTCGAAGCTATGACCTCATCACCAGACCCGAATGCATCATATTATATTCAGTTCGTAGATCCTGTTCAATCATTTGAAACAGGAGTTGCCCTTGACGGAAGCCTGATTGACATTCAGACAACTATCGGAATTGTTTTGATGGGGACACCACAGAGCCAGGATATAACTGTTAGCCTGAATATCGATCCGTCTTCTACCATTACATCGGATATGTATACCCTGTCAGGCACAAGTATTACTATTCCGGCTGGAAAAACATCCGGTTCAGTGGATTTTTCAACCGTTGCCGGGAATATGCCTGCAGGGCAGCCTTTAGAATTGGATGTAAGCATTGATCAAGGTGAACATAACTCACCTAATGCTAACGGTCTGGTTCTGAAATATGGTCTCACGAGACTTTTATTCTGTCCATTGGTCAATGGTGCTGCTGACCTGGTTGGCTCATGGTCAGGAACTGACGGTCAAGGTGATTATACCTATCCAAGCATAATTACATCAACCCAGAATGGTACTAACATTGATGCCAGCGGAATGGGTGTTGGTTTCATTAATGACTTCTGGGGAGAAGATGTTGTTGCCGGAGGTACATGTACCATTACAATCCAGCCAAATGGAATAATTGATATACCAAGACAGTATTTGTTTACAACTGTCTATGAAGGAGCTAATTATACATACGAAATTGAAGGCTCGGGCAAGTGGGATAATTGTGGACCTGCACCTCATATGCTGATAAACTACGATATCTATTATACAGGTGACGCAAAAGGTCTGGCCGCATCTTATGCTTCATATCTGAACGGTATTCCATACTTAACTGCTGACGTAACACTGTCAGGTAAGAAATCCGGTCAACCGATAATTCAGTTTAAACATCTTCATGTAATAGACAGGAAGTAATTTCTTCCGGTTATTAGAATATAACGAAGCCGTCTCACATTTGTGGGACGGCTTCTTTTTTGTCCTGGTTGGGGTATAAAGTACAGGGTATTTGAGGCAGAAGGCAAGGGCTATGAATTCCCCTCTTGGGAGGCGTCAGGGGTGGGTTTAAATGGAATTATCATCCTGAACGAAGTGAAGGATCTCCAAAATAGGGGTAGTATTTAAATTACTTAATTTTATAATATAAAAACTGAATTATATAAAAATCGAAGCGGAGTGAGGAATATTTACCTATTTAACCCACCCCCAGCCCCTCCTCACCTTCGCATTTATGGTTCGGTGAGCAATGCGAGGAGGGGAGTTATACAACATACCGCAAACATCATATCTCATATCACGCACCAAATTACCTAAACCCCCTGTTTACAAAGCTGACCATTTGCTTTACATCCTGAGCATTATCGATCTTGAGCCTGTTCTTTTTGATAAATTGTTTAAGGCTGTCCTGCTTGCCGGGAAACAGTTTTATAAATTGTTTCGTGGTAACGACCTTATTCATTTCATCACTAACTTTTACATATACAACAAATGATCTCACCACCTTAAACTCTTCAGGTAATTTCAGGTTATAGGTATTGGCATCACTTACGAGTCTTTTTAATGAGGTAGGTCCGGTAGTCTGCGACTTTGTCCCATACGGTCCCTCATGCCCGGTGGATACAGCCGTCCCTGTATGTTCAAAAAATAGCGATACGGGACCTTCCTCTGCCACTTCCAGGAACACGTTGTCATAAAAGACAAACTTTTTGTCTCGTATATATACTGTATCAACAGCTTCAGGATTTGTGAGATCCATGATCCGTCCCTGGTCCATAAAAGTCATTTTTTCTGATAGCAGGTTATAATTCAGCGGCCTAACGATGATCTTGCCTGTCTTTAATTTGACACTGCCCTCAATAAACTCAGGAAAATAAAACTGTGAGTTGTTTTTAATGGTATCAACCTGGCCAAATATGAACCGGCTTACCATCGCCAGTCCGAATATGAGTATTAACCGGCTGTAATTCAATGATTTACTCTGTCTTTTCATTTGTATGTTTTTTGGTATGTTAATAATCAATATTTACATCTAAATGTACAAAACGGTTTAATTAATTCATTCATAAATTACTACAAATTTCGGTATCTCAGACTAACTAAACAAATAATAAAATATATATATGCACTAAATATCCTGGCAGAAAAATGTAAGCAGGGAGGTGACTGAAATAATCAGGTATTATTATACAGTATATCATGTTTTTAGGCGTAAAGCAAGTGGATAGTCCACTTTTCATTTAATTTGCATTATCTGTATTTAGGACACTTACAGAAATTCACAAAAACCTGTAAATACTGACTACATATTTTGTGCTATTTTGCATTTTTTTTAATTTTTTCTCAAAGAGAGAGGGATAACTTTAAATATATAAATTATATTAGCCCCGTTAAATTAAAACCTAAAACTAATTTGTATGAAGAAACTATTTCTGCTTATTGTTTTGTTTGTGTTTATGTGTGGTTCAACACTATTTGCACAAACAAGACTCATCTCAGGTACAGTTACCTCTGCAACAGAGGGGGAGGGGGCAATCCCCGGTGTATCTGTCACTGTTAAAGGAACCACTCTTGGTGTCCTTACAGATGCGAATGGGAAATATTCAATAGCAGTACCACAAAATGCAACAACTCTTGTGTTTTCATACATCGGTATGAAAAAACAGGAGATTGAGATTGGTGGTCGGTCTACTATTGATGTGGTTATGGAATCCGATCTTCTTGGATTGGACGAAGTAGTAGTAACTGCTCTCGGTATCTCACGCGAGAAGAAGGCTATTGGATATTCAGTTCAGGACCTTGGAGGAGACAACATTGAGAAGACTAAAGTATCCAACATTGTAAACTCTTTCCAGGGTAAACTTTCCGGAGTCCAGATTACCAACTCAGATGGTGGTGTGGCTTCAGGTGTTAGGATTCTTATCAGGGGTGTCAATTCATTATCGGCAGGTGGCAACAACCAGCCTCTTTTTGTAGTTGACGGAGTTCCTATAAACAACTCTACTTCTGATCTTGATGCATATGGTGGTCGCGACTATGGTAATGCTGCCAGTGATATTAACCCGTCTGATGTAGCGAACGTTAGTGTGCTGAAAGGTGCAAGTGCTGCTGCTCTTTACGGATCAAGAGCTGTTAACGGTGTAATCCTTATTACTACAAAATCAGGAAAAGCCGGGAAACAGGGTCTTGGAGTTACTCTCGAGGAAAACGTTATGTGGGAAGATCCTCTCGTACTGCCGAGTTATCAGAACCTGTACGGACAGGGATCGGCTGTTAGTGCTACCAATGGTATTTATGCATTTTCATATAAAGATGGTGCCTATGGCGGTCTTAATGATGGTGTTGATGAGAGCTGGGGTCCAAGACTTAACTATACTGTTCAGGCTGAAGATCTTCAGCCCGGTGGTAAATTATACTGGACACAGGATACGGATCCGGCTACCAGGTTATTGCCGGAGCCGATACCGCAGACTGTAGGACAAACTTTTGTTCTCCCTCAGTTTGACAGTCCGTACGATCCTGAAACAGGTATCCGCACTGCAACGCCGTGGATCGCACATCCTAATAATGTTAAAAGTTTCTTTAATACCGGTGTCAAGAGAACGACAAACCTTGCAGTTTCGGGTGGAGACAAGAGAGGTAACTTCCGTCTGTCCCTGTCGAACCAGAAGATAACCGGTATTTTCCCGAATACCGACCTTACAAAGAACAGTGTCGCCTTCAAGGGTGAACTTTACGTAACTGAAAAGGTAGCTGTAGGTGCTTCTGCCAACTATATCAGCAACGTGAGTGATAACATTGCTGAGAATGGTTATAACGGTGGTAACCCTATGCAGTCACTCGGTCAGTGGTTTGGCCGCCAGGTTAATATGGCAGATCTTAAAGCCAACTATAATACTATTGATCCTGTAACGAATCTTCCATATAACTGGAACCACAGTTATCATAACAACCCATACTGGAACCTTTATAATAATACCAACTCCAGGAACAGGGACAGGTTGATAGGCAATATGAACCTTAATATGAAACTGGCCGACTGGGTATCATTCAAGGCAATGGCCGGTACCGACTGGTACATACAGGGTATAACGGAAAGAGTTGCCCAGGGTGATGTAGCTATTGGTTATCCACTCGGTCATTTCAATACTTATTCAAACCGCAGGCAGGAGATCACCGCAAATGCCATGTTCGATTTTGTCAAGAATTTCGGACCCATCTCATTTGATGGTAGTCTGGGTACTGAGTATAACCGTTATAACAGTATGTATCGTAATACGAATGTTGCTCAGCTTATTGTTCCCGATCTGTATACAACAAGCAACGCTGCCGTTGCTCCAACGACAAGTATCAGTGAAACACACTGGGAACTTCACAGTGTATTCGGTACGGCAAACTTCAGTTATAAGAACTGGGCATTTCTGAACCTGACCGGAAGGAACGACTGGTCCTCAACACTGCCTGTAGATAATAACTCATACTTCTATCCGTCAGTGTCTCTTTCATTCATTCTGACTGATGCATTTGGGATCAAATCCAATGTGCTCTCATTCCTGAAATTAAGAGGAAGTTATGCAGAGGTTGGTGGAACAGCCAATCCTTATTCGCTTAACGGCGTATTCAGTGCTGCACAGCCTTTCGATGGGAATCCGTCACTGGGTTATACAAGCACTATTCCTCCTCTTGGTCTTAAGCCTCAGAGAAAAAGATCAAAAGAAGTTGGTATGGAGCTGAAACTCCTGCAGAACAGGATAAGTGTAGATGCTGATGTATACAAGGAAAATACTGTTAACCAGATCATGAACATAGCAGTGTCTAATACAACCGGCTTCAGCAGCAAGACTATCAACGCTGGTAACCTTCAGAATGCCGGTGTTGAATTGCAGGCTACTTTCACCCCGGTCCAGACAAAAGACTTTTCATGGGATATCAGTGTTAACTGGTCGAAAAACAAGAACAAAGTCGTTTCACTGTATGGTGATATGAAATATCTGAGCCTGTATAATCTCAGCTGGGGTGGTTATGTATATGCTTTCCCCGGACAGGATTATGGAACGATCTTCGGTTATGCAATTGTAAGAGAACATGCTGAACCGGTATACTATGATGATGCTCAGACACAGCTTGCATATTATAAATATTCAGGCAGACCTATAGTATCTACAAGTGGTCGTTATATCCGTTCAGGACAGAGGACTCCTCTCGGAAATGTTTATCCTGACTGGTTCGGCGGCATCAACAACTCGTTCACATATAAGAATATCAACCTCAGTTTCCTTGTTGACTTCAAGAAGGGTGGTGACATCTTCTCTGTTACGCATATGTTCGGTATGTATACCGGTGTTCTGGCTGAAACAGCACAGACAAATGCCAATGGTATGAACGTAAGGGATGCTATAGCTGACGGTGGTGGTTACCTGATACCTAATGCTGTATACGGTACAGTTAACACCGACGGATCTGTTTCCTATATAGACGCCGACGGCAATGCAAGCTCAACAGCTGTTGAGAATTCCACATATGTGCCGGAAAATACATATGGCTATGACTATTATGCAAAAACTGAGTTATCGGTATTTGACGGAAGCTTTGCCAAACTTCGTGAAGTTTCCCTGGGTTACACATTTACCAACCTCAGTTTTCTGAGTAAAGCAGGCATCAGGGATATTGGCTTATCATTTGTGGGCCGTAACCTGTGGATCATCAAAAAGAATATTCCGGATGTTGATCCTGAGATCAGTTCGAGTGCTGGTAACAGAAGCGTTGGAGCAGAAACCAATGCTATCCCTTCAACCAGGTCATATGGTTTCAACCTGAAGTTTAGTTTCTAATTCTAAATGAATATGATTATGAAATATATTATGAAATCACATAAAATTATACCCGGGTTGTTCCTTATTGTAACTCTGCTCTCATCATGTACTAAGAATTTTGAGAGTCTGAACCAGAACCCGAACAGTCCTGTAAGTGTTCCCGCAATTAATGTATTTACAAATGCGGAAGTGAACTCTATTAGCCGCCAGATGGGTGGATGGATACAGCATACCTATCTTGGTTGCTGGTGCCAGCAGTGGTGTAAAGTACAGTATATCGATGAAGACAGGTACATGCCACGTGATATGTCAGGTGAATTCCAGGCTCCTTATACAAGTGAGCTTAAGAACCTTACTATAGTCATCAACCAGGCAACTGATGATGGGGAAACAAGGCTGGCTGCTGCTGCCAAGGTAATGAGAGCATGGGTATTTATGTACCTGACCGATGAGTGGGGTGATGTTCCCTATTCAGAGGCTCTGCAGGGTTTCCTTGTTGACGGTACATTAACACCCATTTATGACTCACAGGCAAGCATCTATGCTGACCTGCTTGTTCAACTTGAAGAAGCAAACACTGCTCTTGCAGGTTCTTCTGTAAGTTTTGGTGGCGGTGACCTCATTTACGGAGGTAGCCCGGTACTTTGGAGAAAGCTGGCTAACTCAATTAAGCTTAGACTTCTCAACCGTGCTGCCGGTACACCCTGGTCATTCACATACAATATGGTCGGAGGTACACAGGTTACCACAACAGCCGGTCCGGCTGCTATGTCAGATGCAGATGCTCAGATAGCAACTATTCTTGGTGACCCTTCACAGTACCCGGTCCTTACATCTAACGATGACAATGCACAGATGTTTTTCCCCGGACTGCCTTACAGGAACCCGATATTCAATACTCTTTATACCAGGACCGACCAGGGTATATCGGAAACAATGGTTGACTGGCTTAAAGCCAGGACTGATCCAAGGATTTATATCTATGGTCAGCCTACTCCCAACTCTGTAGATGCCGGTACTCCTGACTTTGTTGGATTCCAGAACGGACGTGCAATAACTTCAGCTTCTTTCCCGACAATATCATTGCTCGGAACAAAGATCGCTTATGATGAAACTGCTCCACTTTACCTTATGTGTGTTGATGAAGTTGATTTCATCAAAGCTGAATATTACCTGCGTGCAGGTAATGATGCAGCTGCACAGACTGCATACGAAGATGGTATCAAAGCTTCCATGGAAAGATGGGGTCTTAGTGACGGCGGAACTGTACATGCAACATGGGGTAATGGGAAAGAGGGTATTACTACCGGTGCAACAGCCCATCCTGTTGACTATGCTTCCTATCTCGCTGATCCTCTCGTAGCATGGAGCGGGACCGATTCACATAAGTTCCAGCTTATCTGCGAACAGAGATGGGCAGGTATGTTCGGACAGGGTGTGCAGGCTTACAGTGAAGTAAGAAGAACAGGTTTCCCTGCAAGGATGTTTGAATACGAACTGGAAGGTTCTTACTATCCGGGTCTCGGTCTTCCTATCAGGCTTCAGTATGCTCTCAGTGAAGATACCTATAATACTGCCAACGTTGCTGCTGCACGTATTAATCAGAACATTGAGTCTATCAATGAAGGTATGTTCAGTACCAATGGCACAACAAGCCAGCTGTGGTGGAATACAAGGAAAAATCCGATCCCTACAGTAACAGACGTTCACTAGGATTAATTTTTTCTGAAATATATGAGGAGGGTGTCTTTATTGACACCCTCTTTTTTTAGCAGGAATGTAGAGTGAGGTATACGGTAAACGGTACAGGGT
>Ga0315535_1002400_pt1 | contig 12004 bp, 10 predicted proteins | sample SalMarSW160220MG_2_FD_203092 | JGI IMG/M metagenome (GOLD analysis project Ga0315535, IMG submission 203092) | Salt marsh sediment microbial communities from the Plum Island Ecosystem LTER, Massachusetts, United States - Salt Marsh Sediment SW1602-20 ...
TTTTAATACAGATTCACCATCGCCTACTTTTCTGAAATAGCTTCCGGTGAGATTCCCGCTAATCCTGTCTGCATGCTCGCCACGCTCGCTTAGCAGCTTGTTTACCAGCTCCCCTGCCTGCAGGTTATCGGTAGCTGTATAGCTATCCATACTGTTGTACATCAGGGCAATATCTCCATTGAAAATGAAGTTTTGGGTTGAGTCCACCCGTCTTCTGAGTCCGAAATTAATGCGATGTGCCATATCTCCGCTGGTTTGGTTCAATTGATCCGAAGTGATAAACTTTCCTTCAGGCGTAAATCGTTCGGTTGTGGTGGTCTGTTCAAGGCTCTTGTCGCTTCCATTGACCAGGTAACTGATATAACTGCGGTTAAACTTACCGCTTGAATGAGAAAAATTAAGTCCGCCCGCCCCGGAAGTTGTCAGACCGTCAACCGGCTGACCGAAATTAACCGGAATGCTATTTGCCCCTCCAATCTGAATTTGTGCCGATCCGCCACCGCCCATCATTGCCCCGATCCCTCCTTTGAAATTGAGATAATCACTGAACGAAAAACCATATTCATTCACATTGTTGACCATTCCCAGGGCGGCCATCTGGGTCTGATCCGTAAAACGGTAGGCATTTGCACTGGCTTTAAAATGTTCACCGGTCCCAACACCTCCCAGGAGGTCTCCGAAGACCCCTTTCTTTTTCTCCTCCTTTAGTTCAAGGTTCATGGTCTTATTCCGGGTACCGTCGTCAATCCCTGTGAACTCAGTGGCATCTGATTTTTTATCATAAATCTTTACCTTGTTGATGGCATCGGCCGGTATATTCCTGGCAGCCACGGTTGGATCACTACCGAAGAATTCTTTCCCGTCCACATAGAGTGTATTTACATCTTCCCCAAGGGCCTTGATGTTCCCTGCCCGGTCCACTTCCACCCCGGGTAATTTCTTCAGCAGCTCCTCGGTGCTGGCATCCGGCCGGGTCTTGAATGCAGCAGCATTGTATTCCACAGTATCTCCGTTAATACGAAGCGGTACGGCCTCTCCGATCACCTCGGCCCCCTGGAGGTTTACCGGCAAAGGTTGCATGATAATATCCCCCAGGTCGGGGCCCTGACTGCGTGGGATGATCATGGGTTTGAACAGACTGCGGTAACCGATAAATGAAGCCTGCAGTATGTACCTGCCCTCGCGGATATTCCTCATTTCGAAGGATCCGTTTGAATTGCTAATAGCAAAATACTCCAGGGTTGAATCTGCCGGATTGAGCAATACTACCGTACCTGATGCCAGTGGTAACAACTGTTCATCATACAAGCTGCCGGTCAGGCGGTTTGACTGTCCCTGGGCCATAAAGGTAAAACAAGCCTGCATCAGAATGATCAGGAGTAACTGCTTCCTCATTGCTTGATCTCTACAACCACCGTATGGTACATCCCCCCTTCTCCCGGTTCAGTACCCATCTCCTTCATTTTCTCATCCACGATGGACCGGTACTCTTCCTCGCTAACCTTTTTCCCTTTTGTTGGTTTTATCATGACCTGCTTATCCACCGGGCTCAAATCAACCGAAAGGGCCTGAATGATCTGATCACCATCGTTCACATCCACAGCCAAAACCAGTCCGGGCAGGTTTGAGAAGGTACCTGGACCGGCCGGAACCGGTATTTGAGGAGCAAACCAGGCACGGACTATCTTGTCACCCATGCTGGAAATAGCTTCCTGACATGAATAATCCAGCACCATTTTCTGCTTGCCTGTCAGTTTCCATTTTCCCGGATCAAGTTCCGATTGGATCAGAAATATGCGCGACATAAATTCCTTTTGCTCGATCATCATTTTTTGAGCCAGATCCAGGTAGGTCTTGTTTTCCGGCTCCTGAATTTTAATCATCACGGTGCCTCCTCCCTCCATTTCCATAGCCTCCTCCGGAGCATCCACATGGTGATTCTCATAGATGGCGGCCTCTTCAGTGAAATAGAGAATCTTTTGCGATTTGCGCTCTTTGGGAAGGGCATTGGCGAACCGGGCCGCATCCCCTTCAAGCTGAATGTCAAGTTGAACCACCTCTTCATAAATAACAGTTCCTTCAAAACGAGAAGCATGATCCTCTTGTGCCAACACGAGGGATGTTGTGATTGTGGCCAGGAAAATGGAGATTTCTTTCTTCATAAGAGTTTTTGTTTCAAAAATAGCTGCTCAGACCTTGCAAGCAGGTTAATCCAGGGTCAAACAAGGTTAATTAAGGTTAATGGAATCTGTTAAGTAAAAGCTGGAGCCTATATTTGTAATCGGATGAAAGCTTTCGGAACCTCTTACCGGTGGATGGCGGTCTTGATGATCAGCAGTCAGATTCTGCTGACCGGTTTTATGGCATACTGGCTGGCCAGTCAGTACCGCCTTGAAAGGCAACATCTGCATCTGAGATTGTCTGATCTGTATGCCAAAACCCATGAACAGCTTATCGATACCCTTGTTTTGAACCATCTGGTGATCCCTTCTTTAAATGATTCTCTGCTGGTAGAGCTAAATATCAGTGATGAAAGAAATATCCACTTTCGCAATGATACCGGCAGTCAGGGGATGCGCCTCAGGGCTATTCGGTCGGACAGTGCTTTTGTCCCGGATGGATTTGCCTTTGATTTTAAAACTTTGGAAGATTTGGATTCTTCCAGGAGGGACTCCATGCATCTGACCAGTGAATCAGAACAGGATATGCTGGTACGTACAGTGAAGCTCTTTATCAGCCAAACAGACGAATCTTTCAGGGACCATCCGTCTGCACATGTGTTTGCCATGCAGGTGGACACTGCACTGTTCATAGAGCAATTCAAAAAATCAATCGAAGGGTGGTGGCCACATTTTGTTATTCATCCTGATCAGCAAGGGCCAAGGGTCCCGGGAAGGGGAATCCCCCGAAATCTTCTGATAAAGGAAAAGGATGGACCGGAATTACCTGGTATCAGGGTGGAACATTACAGGGCCTATTTGCTGAGGCTCATCCTTCCGCAGTTCCTTTTTGTCATGGTCCTGCTCGGATTGTCTGCATCGGCCCTGTTGTTTGCTTTTCGAAACTTCCGGAAGCAATTGTTAATGAATCAATTGCGGGATGATTTTATCGCGAACATCAGCCATGAATTAAAAACCCCGGTATCCACTGTAAAAATTGCCCTCGAAGCCCTGGGGACTTTCGATCTGAAAAATGATCCGGAAAAAGCAGTCGAATACCTGGAGATGGCCACCAGGGAAACGGACAGGCTCGAAAAACTGGTAAGCCGGGTGCTTCAGCATGAAGTCATGCAGAAAGCAAAAGGTGCGCTCCATAAAGAACCCGTTGACCTGGTTAAAATAGCACTCTCCGCCCTTAGAACCTTCGATATTCAAGCCCGGGAAACAGGAGCAGTGATCAAGACAGAGATACCTGAACATGCTGTGATGATCATGGCCGATCCTATCTATCTGGAAGGTGTCATTTCGAACATGATCGACAACAGTCTCAAATATGGAGGCCCCGATCCTGAAATCCAACTTCTGATTTCAACCGGGCCTTCTGGTCCCAGGATATCCGTGAGGGACCGTGGACCGGGCATTCCCAATGAATATAAGGAATATATCTTTGAGAGGTTCTTCCGGATCCCCTCCGGGGATCAGCACAATGTGAAGGGATACGGACTGGGACTAAGTTTTGCAAAACATGTCATGGGGCAGCACAATGGGTCCATTACATTCAGGAACCTTCCTCAAAGGGGCTGTGAATTCACATTGCAATTTCCCCTTGAAGCATTTTGAAAACCAGGATTCTCTATATTGAAGACGAGCCCTATCTGGGAAGAATTGTCAAGGAAACCCTTGAGAACCAAGGATACCAGGTAATCTGGGAGACCGATGGTGCGAGGGTAATGAATCAATTCGCAGATTTTGATCCTCAGATCTGTATCCTGGATATCATGTTGCCGCATGTGGATGGATATGAATTGTGTCGTCAGATTAAATCAAAAATTCCATCATTGCCTGTAATTTTTCTTACCGCCAGGACGGAGACATCTGATCTGGTAAAGGGTTTTGACGCAGGAGGAACGGATTACATCCGCAAACCATTTAGCATCGAAGAGCTGATTGCAAGAATTGAAAATCAACTCTCCCTGGCAAACGGATCTGAATCAGGCTCCAACCCAACCCGGGAGCAGGTCAGGCTGGGCCTTTATACCTATTATCCAAACCGGTACGAGCTCGAATACCCGGGAGGAAAATTTACTTTATCCCTTCGGGAAGGGGAGATCCTCTCTGTGCTGTCTGGCTCATTAAACCGGGTTATCGAACGTAAACACCTGCTGATAAACGTATGGGGCGATGATTCCTTTTTTAATTCCCGTAACCTGGATGTTTATATCAGAAAACTCAGGGAATATCTCAAACATGATCCGAAAATCCGCATTCAGACCTTAAAAGGGAAAGGATATCTGTTCCTGGTCACGGACTGAGCACCGGGCACTAGGCACTGAGTACTGAGTACTGTGTGCTGAGTACTGAGTCGCCTGACAATTTGGCAAAACAGGAGCAATGGCGCAATATTTGACCTGAAAGGGTCATATTCTTGAATTCAAATAAGGTATTTACAAATGGCTAAGACGTCAGATAAATCTGAAAAACAGATAGATAAAGAGGTTGAAGTGGATCCGGTTCTGAACGAAGAACAGGTTCAGGAAGAGACGCTGCAGGATGAAATTGCTGAGGAGAATGAGGAAATTGAGGAGAAGGAAGAGAATAAGGAGCCCTCTACAGAAGAAATACTGGCAGATTTGCAGGACAAATACCTGAGGTTGTCAGCCGAGTATGACAATTTCCGCAAGCGAACCCTGAAAGAGAAAATAGACCTCCAGAAAAGTGCCAATGAGAATCTTTTGAATGCGCTTCTGCCGGTTGCTGATGATTTCGACAGGGCCATCAAATCGGTTGATGATGCCAGGGAAATTGGTGCTCTCAAAGAGGGATTTCACCTGATCTCGGGGAAATTCAATGCTTTCCTGGCACAACAGGGGGTGAAAGAGATCGAAGCTGTGAACAAGCCATTTGACACGGATCTGCATGAAGCCATTACCAAGATCCCTGCTCCATCCAAGAAGATGAAGGGGAAGGTGGTTGATGTGGTACAAAAAGGATATTTCCTTCACGAAAAGGTACTCCGCTTTGCCAAGGTGGTCATCGGAGAGTAGAAACAGCTATGGGAAAAATAGATTTTTACGAGGTGTTGGAAGTATCCAAAAATGCTTCCCCGGAAGAGATCAAGAAAGCCTATCGCCAGCAGGCCATTAAGAATCATCCTGATAAAAATCCGGGGGATGCTGCGGCCGAGGAGCGGTTTAAGAAGGCTGCCGAGGCGTATGAGGTGCTTTCAGACCCGGAGAAACGGAGCAAATATGACCAGTTTGGTCACGCTGCATTTGAGAACGGGGGTGCAGGCGGATTCGGCGGTGGCATGACCATGGAGGATATCTTTTCCCATTTCGGAGATATTTTCGGCGGATTCGGCGGATTCGGCGGATTTGGCAGTTCGTCACGCGGAGGAGGCGTGACCAAAGGTTCCAACCTGCGTGTAAAGGTGAAGCTGAACCTCAAGGAGGTGGCCAACGGTGTGGAGAAAAAAATCAAGGTGAAGAAATACAATGCATGCGAAGCGTGCAACGGATCAGGCGCCAAACACGGAACTTCCAAGAATACCTGTCCTACCTGCCACGGAAGAGGCCAGGTGACCCGGGTGACCAATACCTTCCTGGGACAGATGCAGACCGCCTCCACCTGTCCCACCTGCCACGGGGAGGGTACAACCATCAGCGAAAAGTGTGAATCCTGTTACGGGGAGGGCATCGTAAAATCCGATGAGGTCATCAAGATCAATATTCCGGCAGGGGTGGCCGAGGGCATGCAGGTCAAGATGAGTGGCAAGGGAAATGCGGCCCGCAGAGGCGGTGTGAACGGGGACCTGCTGGTGATCATCCAGGAGGAGACCCATCCCGATCTGACCAGGGACGGAAGCGATCTGATTTACAACCTCTATCTGAGCATTCCCCAGGCTGCCCTGGGTGCCACAGTGGAGATTCCTACCGTGGAAGGAAGAGCGAAGATCAAGATCGAAGCCGGGACACAACCCGGAAGGATCCTTCGCCTGAGGGGAAAAGGGGTACCCGAAGTGAACGGATACGGAAGGGGTGATCTGCTGGTGCAGATCAACGTCTGGATCCCCAAATCCCTGGATAAAGAGGAGCGGAAAATCTTTGAAAAGTTGGAGCAATCGGATAGCTTTACACCCAGACCGGATAAATCTGAAAACGGTTTTTTCAACCGGATGAAAAACTTATTTGAATGAACCTTATAACAGCTGATGCAGTTGTCAAGGATTTCAGGGGCCACAGGGCACTGAACAAGGTTTCCATCGAAGTTCCGGAAGGAAGTATTTACGGACTTCTGGGGCCCAACGGTGCAGGGAAAACCACCCTGCTCAGGATCATCAACCAGATCACCGCACCCGACCAGGGGGCCATTCTGTTCAGGGGGGAACCCATCGGAAACAAGCACCGTGCCATGATCGGTTATCTGCCCGAAGAGCGGGGCCTTTACAAGAAAATGAAGGTGGGTGAACAGGCCCTTTACCTTGCACGGCTCAAAGGGCTGAGCCGGCAGGAGGCCATGAAGCGGCTGAGAGTCTGGTTTGAAAAATTTGAGATCAGTGCCTGGTGGGACAAGAAGGTGGAGGAACTCTCCAAGGGAATGGCCCAGAAAGTCCAGTTCATCACCACCGTTCTCCACGAACCCGGGTTGCTGATTTTTGACGAGCCCTTCAGCGGATTTGACCCCATCAATGTGGACCTGCTGAAGCAGGAGATCCTCCAGATGAAAAAGCAGGGAGCCACCATCATTTTTTCCACCCACAACATGTCATCGGTAGAGGAATTATGTGATCACATCACCCTGATCAATGAATCGGAGACCTTGCTCCAGGGAGAGATTTCAAAAATCAGGAAGAAATACCGGGCCAACAAGTACCACGTGACCTTTATGGGAGAGCCGGAGAAACTTACGGCCGGACTTGAAACCGGGTTTGAAGTGCTGCAGTTGGATGAGAATGGAATGGGACAGCAGGCCACCATCCGGATCACAAAGGATGGGGGACCCAATGATCTGCTGAAGAACCTGGTGGAGATCACCGAGGTCAAAGCGTTCCGGGAGATTCTCCCCGGCATGAATGATATCTTTATCCAGGTGGTGAAAACCGCTTCCAGAAAAACCAACCGGACGACATGAACAAAACATCGCTGATCATCCAACGGGAGTATCTGACCCGTATCCGGAAGAAATCGTTCATCATTATGTCCGTTCTCGGACCTTTCATCTTTGCAGCCTATGTGCTGATACCCATGTACTTCGCCACCATGAAGGACAAGGAAGAGAAAACCGTGGTGGTCATTGATGAGTCCAAACTCTTCACCGAGTACACACCGGATGGAACCACCTGTGTCATTCCCGGCACCGACTACCTGAAATTTAAAGTGATCGAAGGGGTCCCGCTGGAGACCTTCAAGGAGGGATTTAATGAATCGGGGTATTATGCCATTTTATTTATCCCCTCCAACATCCTCTCCTCTGAATCTTCGCTGATCTATTCCACCAAACAGACCTCGCTGGATGTTACCAATTACATCAAGCGTTCCATGGAGTCAGAGATTGAACACCTGAAACTTGCCAAACATGACATCCATGACATTGAGCGGATCCTGGCAGAGGTGGAAACCAAACTGAATGTCCGGACCATCACCTGGACCAGGGACGGGGAGACCCAGGAATCCAATACAGGTGTTGTCATGGGCGTAGGATACATGGGAGGGCTCCTGATCTTTTTCTTTATCTTTTTCTTCGGATCACAGGTCATGCGCGGTGTGATCGAAGAGAAGGTGAGCCGCATTATCGAGGTAATCGTTAGTTCGGTCAAACCCTTCCAGCTGATGATGGGCAAAATCATCGGGGTGGGCCTCACAGGCCTTACCCAGTTTTTAATATGGATCGTCTTCTCTTTTGTACTGATCACGGGTCTGAAAGCCGCATTCTTCCCTGAGCTGAACCAGACTCCCACCCAACAGGTAACAGGTACCGACCTGTTCCGGGAGGGCGGGGCTGATCAGGACAAAACGGATACAGCAGCAACGGCTGTCCTTTCAGGGGAAGATATGGACAAGGCGCAGGAGATTTTCACCGCCCTGAAAACGATCAATGCAGGGGTGATGATCGGATCATTCCTCTTCTATTTTATTTTCGGATACCTGCTCTATGCTGCCATGTTTGCGGTCATCGGATCCATGGTGGATAACGAAACCGATACCCAGCAGTTGATCCTGCCTGTCATTCTGCCGCTGATTCTTGGCATCTACGTGATGATCAGTGCCATCAACAATCCCGATTCAGCTCTGCCGTTCTGGTTCAGCATGATTCCATTTACCTCACCGGTGGTCATGATGGTTCGAATTCCATTCGGGGTGCCCTGGTGGCAGGTGATTGTATCCGGTTCTCTCCTCATGGGAACTTTCCTTGGGATGACCTGGGTTGCAGGAAAAGTCTATCGCACAGGAATTCTCATGTACGGTAAAAAAATCACCTACCGGGAGATCTGGAAATGGCTCCGCTATAGCTCGTAGCATGATTGCAATTCTTGATTTCGGCACCAACACATTCAATCTTCTGATCGCGAAACGAAAAGACCGCAGCTTTGACATCATCTACTCCGGCAAACAACCGGCGAAACTGGGACGCGGGGGGATTCAGATCAACCGCATTACTCCTGCTGCCTTCGAACGCGGCTTTGTGGCCATCAACAACCTGATGGAGACCATCAAAAAATTCGAGGTGGAAGAGATCCGGGCCTTTGCCACCTCAGCCATCCGGAACGCCAGCAACGGACAGCAATTTGTTGACGAGGTGGAGAAGCGATTCGGCTTCAAGGTCAGGATAATCCCCGGAGGCAGGGAAGCCGAGCTGATTTATAAGGGAGTCAGGCAGGCTGTGGAGATCACAGAAAAAAAGGTTCTTATCCTGGATATCGGAGGCGGGAGCAATGAATTCATCCTCTGTAACAAAGATGGGATCATCTGGAAACAAAGTTTCGAACTGGGCATGGCCCGGATCATTGAGTTGTTTGACATTTCGGATCCCATTACCCATGAGGAGATCCAGGCCCTCGAATCCTATTTCAGGCATGAGCTACAGCCCCTGTTCGAGGTGGTAAAAAAGGAGAAACCGAAGATTTTGTTAGGTGCTTCGGGTTCCTTTGACACCTTCTATGCCATGATCAGGTACCGGAGCGGAATGGTGGCCGATATGGGTCACGGCCGGGAAATACCCATGCCGGATTTTAAAAAGACCCACCAGCTGCTGGTCCGTTCCACCCTTGCCGAGAGAAAGTTGATGCCGGGCATTGAACCTGTTCGCTTGGAGATGGTCGTTGCGGCCGTGATTTTTGTTAGTTTTGTAATACGCGAATGCCACATCAAACAGCTGGTGCACTCCGAGTTTGCCCTCAAAGAGGGTGTGATTTCGGAACTGGTGGGCATCTAATCCATATCAAGCATGGCACATATCCTAATCATAGACGACGAAAGAAGCATCCGGAATACCCTCAAAGAGATCCTTGAATACGAAAAATTTACTGTAGAGCTGGCAGAGCATGGGGCGGAAGGCCTGGAAAAATACAAGAGCGGACATTTCGACATTGTGCTCTGTGATATCAAGATGCCCGAGATGGATGGTCTGGAGGTCCTTGAAAAGATCTTCCTGGAAGAGGGAGACGCCCAGGTGATCATGATCTCGGGTCACGGAAACATCGACAATGCCGTGGAGGCCATCAAAAAAGGCGCCTACGACTTCATTGAAAAACCCCTGGACCTGAACCGGCTGTTGATCACCATCCGGAATGCGCTGGACAAAACCACCCTGATCACCGAGACCAGGGTACTCAAGAAAAAGGTGGGCAAGGCCTATGAGATGGTGGGCGAATCTCAGGCCATTCAGCAGGTGAAAGCCATGATCGATAAGGTGGCCCCCACCGACGCCAGGGTACTGATCACAGGCTCCAATGGCACCGGAAAAGAGCTCGTGGCCAGATCGCTTCACGAAAAAAGCGCCCGCGCTGCCGGACCTTTCATTGAGGTAAACTGCGCAGCCATCCCCTCGGAGCTCATCGAAAGTGAACTGTTCGGGCACGAAAAGGGAGCATTTACCTCGGCCATTAAGCAGCGCAAGGGAAAATTTGAACAGGCCGACGGAGGCACCATCTTCCTGGATGAGATCGGTGACATGAGCCTTTCGGCTCAGGCCAAGGTGCTGCGTGCCCTCCAGGAGAGCAAGATCTCCAGGGTGGGAAGCGACAATGACATTAACGTGAATGTGCGCATATTGGCTGCCACCAACAAGAACCTGAGGGAGGAGATTGATAAGAGCCGGTTCCGGGAGGACCTCTACCACCGGCTGAGCGTGATCCTGATCCATGTACCCTCACTGAACGACAGGCTGGAGGACATTCCGCTTCTGGCAGACCATTTCAACTCCCTGATATGCCAGGAATACGGAACACAGCCCAAAGTGATCACAGCGGATGCCATCAGGGAGCTTCAGAAGATCACCTGGACCGGGAACATCCGTGAGTTCCGCAATGTGCTGGAGCGCCTGATCATCCTCTGCGAAAAGGAGATCACCGGACCGGATGTATTGAATTTTGCCATGCCCATCTCGAAATAAGCAAGCCATTCTCCACAGAAAATTACGCGAGCCAGTCAGTCGTCTGTCCGTTCCTGGATAAAGTAGCGGGGCCGGCGCTTGGTTTCATTGTAGATCCTGGCCAGGTATTCTCCAAGTATACCGATGCTGATCAATTGAATGCCCCCAAGGAATAGAATTGTTAAAAGCAGGGAGGTCCACCCCGGATTTGTATTCCCTGTCAGTTTCATCACCAGAGCATAGATTGCGTAGAGAATTCCGGCAAGCATGGTAATAAAACCAAACGTGGTACTCATCCTCAAGGGCCTGGATGAAAAGGAGGTAACTCCGTCTACTGCGAAAATGCGCATTCGTTTAAGGGTGTATTTGCTAACACCAGCCTGCCTGCGCTCTGCCTTATACGCTATGGTAGTCTGCCTAAATCCCATCCAGCTAACAAGGCCCCTGGTAAACCTGTCCTGTTCCTCAATGGATAAAAATGCCAAAAGGGCTTTTCGGTTTAAAATCCGGAAATCGGCTGCACCGGGTTCAATTTTCACATCCGACAGGGCATTAAAAATCCTGTAAAACCATTTTGAAGAGGTCCTCTTTACGATTCCGGCACCCTCCGTATCTTTCCGAATGGTATTCACAATGTCGTATCCCTCGTCCATCTTTTTCAACAATTCCGGGATCAGTGCCGGTGGATGTTGGCCGTCTGCATCCATCATAATCACCCTCTCTCCGGTAGATTCCTTCAATCCTGCCAAAAGGGCTGTCTGATGTCCGAAGTTTCTGGAAAGACGGATGCCCTTTACCCTCTTATCTTCCTTTGCCAGTGAGTGAACCTCCTCGAAAGTCCGGTCTTTGCTTCCATCGTCCACGAAAATTATTTCAAGAGAGGATGTGAGGCCCACATGTCTTAAAATCTCCTGATACATGAACCGGACGTTGTCCTCTTCATAATAGGATGGAAGAACAATGCTTAGCATGGTGCGATTTTTTCACTTTAAAAGTAAGATTTATATTTTACCACTACTGTCCGACTAAAATAACCTTGCACCTTTCACCTCCTTGATGAGGAGCTGGCGGTTGTTCACCCAGGTTTCTCCATTTTCCCTGACCACATGAATCTGATCAGAAGGCCTCACAAGGAGCCTGTCGATGGTCATTTGTCCTTTTGTAATGATCCTGTTTTTAAAGGCAATTTTCAACCTTGAATTTGGCTGTTCCACATGGATCTGATACTCTATGAGTCCCCATGTCCCGTTTCTCAG
>Ga0315535_1002401_pt1 | contig 12004 bp, 9 predicted proteins | sample SalMarSW160220MG_2_FD_203092 | JGI IMG/M metagenome (GOLD analysis project Ga0315535, IMG submission 203092) | Salt marsh sediment microbial communities from the Plum Island Ecosystem LTER, Massachusetts, United States - Salt Marsh Sediment SW1602-20 ...
CCAAACGGTGCCGCTGTCTGGATCCGATCACGCAGGGAGGGGGACGCATGACGCTCCTGCGGAGCCGGCCGATACGCGCGATCCCGCATCTGGCCGTTGCGACCCTGACCGGCGGCCTCTCGGTCTGGTTCAACCAGGACTGGTCGGGGTGGTTGATCGTCATCTCGTTCTCCGCCGTCGGCCTGTTCCTGCTCTGGCGGCGGCCCCGGGAGATCGTCGCCTGGCTCCTGGTCGGAGCCGCGATCCTGTTCCCGTGGGTTGGGAGCAGCCTGCCGGGCTCGGCGTCGCAGGTCGTCGACGGCAACGCCGAGCCGGTGGTCACGCTGTTCGCCTGGCTCAACTCCTGGTGCAGCAGCCTGTTCTTCGGGGCCTTCGTCGCGCTCGCGGCGCTGTTCCCGGCCGGCCGCTTCCCGGCGGAATGGCTTGGGATCGCCAGCCGCATCGCCGTCGCGACACCGATCGCGTTCGCCGTCGTGTTCGCGTTCGCCCCAAGCGTCACGATCACGTTCGTCGACGGGACGACGGCGGCGGTCGGCCTGCCGCTCGCCATCTTCCCGGACTGGCCCGGTTGGGCGGTTCTCCAGGTCGTGGTCTACGTCGCTGTGCTGACGGCCCTCGCGGTCTCCATTGGGACCCTCATCGTCCGATTCCGGCGAGCCCGCGGATCGGAGCGCGCCCAGCACAAGTGGCTGCTGGCGGCCCTGGCCGCGACCCTGGGCTCGGTGATCTTCGCCTTCGCGATGATCCTCCTGGTCGATCCCGTCGGCACCTGGATGTGGGTGGCAGCCGTGCTTGCCTATCCCATGATCCCGATCGCGATCGGGATCGCGATCCGCCGCTACCACCTGTACGACATCGACCGCGTCGTCAGCCGGAGCATCGCCTATCTCGTCGTGACCGGGCTGCTCCTCGTCATCTTCGGCGGGCTCGTCGTCGGCCTCCAGGCCGTCCTTGCCGCGCTGACCCAGGGACAGACCCTCGCGGTCGCAGCCTCGACCCTGGCTGCCCTCGCCCTGTTCCAGCCGCTGCACCGTCGTGTGCAGGCGACCGTGGACCGTCGGTTCGATCGGGCCACCGTGGATGCGCAGCGAACCATCGACGGCTTCGCCGGACAGCTTCGAGACGAGGTCGATCTCGCGACGCTGCGCGGCGTCCTGGTCGCGACCGCGGATTCGGCCGTCCGCCCGGACGGCGTGGCCCTCTGGGTTCGTAACGTCTCGAATGCTCGATCATCCGTGGTTTCGTAACGATGTCCGGACACGCACGCATGAGGATCTGGTCATGACCGCACTGACCCGTCCATTCCGGCGCCTGCGCGGACGCCAGGCCGTCCCATCGGTCGACGCTGCCATCGCCGAACCGGCTCCGGTCACAGAGGAGCCGTCCGGTATCGCGATCGACATCCCGCAGTCGGACCCGCTGTTCGCCTACCTCCAGGCGGCGCCCGGGCCCGTCGATCTCGCCAGGCTCGAGCTGGCCTCGCCGGCCCTCCAAGAGCTGCGGGATGGGGGCGTCGCCCTGGTGGTGCCGCTGGTCACCCAGGGCGAGCTGATCGGCACCCTGAACCTCGGTCCCCGGCTCTCCGAGCAGGACTACTCCACGGACGACCGCCGGCTGTTGGCCACGCTTGCCGCCCAGGCCGCGCCCGCGATCCGCGTCGCCCAGCTCGTCCGCGAACAGGCCGCCGAGGCAGCCGAACGCGAGCGATACGAGCAGGAGCTGAAGGTCGCGCAGCTGATCCAGCAGCAGTTTCTCCCACACGAGCTGCCGAACCTCCCCGAGTGGCAGATCGCGGCGTACTACGGCCCGGCGCGTGTCGTGGGTGGCGACTTCTACGACTTCATCGACCTCGGGGGCGGACGGATCGGCGTGGTCGTCGGGGATGTCACCGACAAGGGCGTCCCCGCGGCGCTGGTCATGGCCCGCACCCATTCGATCATGCGTGCCGAGGCACCGAGGCTGATCGATCCGGGCAAGGTCCTCGCACGCGCCAATGAGCTGCTGGTGCCGGAGATGCCGCCGCGGATGTTCGTGACCTGCCTGTACGGCGTGCTCGAGCCCGCGACCGGCCGGTTCAGGTTCGCAAACGCCGGCCACAACCTGCCCTATGTTCGGACCGCCGACGGCGTGATCGAGCTGCGGGCGACCGGGCTGCCGCTCGGCCTGCTGCCGGAGATCAACTACGAGGAAACCGTCGGAACGATCGGCGCGGGCGACGCGATGCTGCTGTACTCGGACGGCGTCGTCGAGCAGCACGGGCCGGGGCGCGAGATGTACGGGTTCCCCCGGCTGCGCGAGGCGATGGCGACCGACGAAGCCGGCAGCCGCCTGCTCGACCGCCTGCTCGAGGGCCTGCACGCGTTCACCGGCGCGAGCTGGGAGCAGGAGGACGACATCACGCTCGTCACGCTGCGTCGAGCGGCGGCGGTGGCCGGGGACTGGTCCGAGGACCGGCCGGAGGTCGAGCTCACCCGTGATGACGCGCCAACGGTCGACGACGGCGAGCCGTTGAGCTCGTTCACCATCGAGGGCGCGATCGGCAACGAGCGCGAGGCGATGGAGCGAGTCGCGGCAGCCGTGGCCCCCCTCGGCCTGGCCGCGCCACGCCTGGAGCGTCTCAAGACTGCCGTCGCCGAAGCGGTCATGAACGCGATCGAGTACGGATCGCAGGGCGATCCCGACGTCCCCGTCGACGTCCGGGTCGACGCCGATGCCGAGGAGATCCGGGTCCGGGTGACCGATCGCGCGCTGTCCGGCCCCGTGCCCGACGTGGAGGCGCCCGATCTCGACGCCAAGCTCGATGGACGCCAGAAGCCACGCGGCTGGGGCCTGTTCCTGATCCGCCACATGGTCGATGGCATGGATGTGCATGCCGCCGACGGCCTGCAGACGGTGACCCTCACCCTCGCCCGGGACGGGCGCTGATCCCACGGAGGTCCGACATGGACGAGCGACGACTCGACGTCGAGGTCATCACGACAAGCCCCGGGGAAGCGCGGCTCGCGATGCGCGGCGACGTCGATCTGGCGGCCGACGAAGCGCTCGCCGCGGCCTACCGGACGGTCGCCGGCATGCGTGCCGGCCGTGTCGTCCTCGACTTCGCCGCGGTCGACTACATCAACTCCACGGGCATCGCTCTGATCGTCCGGCTCCTGGCCGAGGCGCGTCGGGATCACCGGGAGGTGATTGCCATGGGCCTGTCGGAGCACTACCTCGAGATCTTCCGGATCACGCGCCTGTCCGACTACCTGACCATCGCCGACGCGTCCCCCGCGGCCGGCCAGCTGGAGGATGCAACCCGATGAGCACTACCGTCGACATCGTCCCGGCCGCAAGCGCGACGATCCTGCGCCTCCACGGCGACATCACGGGAGCCAGCGAGGCGCCGCTCATGGACGCCTACGGCCAGGTCGCCACGGGCGTCCGCTCGATCGTGCTCGACTTCACCGGTCTCGAGTACATGAACAGCGGCGGGATCGGCCTGCTGGTGACCCTGCTCGTCCGTGCCCAGCGGGCCGGACAGAAGCTCCACGCGATCGGCCTGTCCGAGCACTACCGCCAGATCCTGGCTTTGACCCGCCTCGACGAGGCGATCGGCATCCACGACGACGAGAGCGCCGCGCTCGCGGCCGCGTCCGCCTGACCGGGCGATCGGAGGTAAACGAGATGTCCGCGTCCCCCACCCAGCCACCCACCGACAACCCCGCTGCTCCGACGCGCCGCGATACCGATTCCTGGGCGCGCCCCGTCGACAGGCTGTCGACGACGGCCGTCACGGGCGGCATGGACACCGTCACCGGCCGGCGCGTCGCCGGTCCCGTCCAGGGCTTCGGCCAGATGTGGCAGAAGACGTTCAGCGTGCGGCTCGACGGCGTGGACATGACGCCCGAAGCGCTGGTCGCCTTCTGGAAGGAGCGCTTCCCGACCTTCTGGCCCAAGGGCGCGCGATTCTACGCGCCGCTGTCCGGGATCAAGCCCGGCGAGGTCGCCCTGCTCGAGGTGGCGCCGGTGCCCGGGTCGCCGGTCAAGATGTCCACCGGCGTGATGGTGATCTACGCCGACGACGAGTCGTTTACGTTCATGACGCCCGAGGGCCACGCGCTGTCGGCGTGGATCACGTTCTCGGCGTTCCGCGATGGCGACACCACGGTCGCCCAGGCGCAGGCGCTCGAGCGCACCAGCGATCCGTTCATCGAGCTCACCTACATCTTTGGCGCCAACCGCTCCAACGACCGCTTCTGGGAGCAGACGCTGGAGAACCTGGCACGGTCCGTCGGCGTCGCGTCGCCCGAGGTCACGGCCCGCAAGGTATGCGTCGATCGCAAGCGCCAGTGGAAGTACGTTCGCAATCTCCGCCACAGCGCCGCCGTGAACATGGCCGTCGGCACGGTCACGGCCCCGGCCCGGTGGGTGCGCCGTCGGCGCACGGTCGGCTGATCGCCGTCACCATGACGGCATGAGCAACGGCGTCACGAGCGACACGCCCGACGCGGTCGTGGTCGGCGGCGGGCCCAACGGGCTCGCCGCCGCGATCGAGCTCGCGCGGAGCGGGCGCTCGGTCCGGATCTACGAGGCTGCCGGCACCGTCGGCGGTGGTTCGCGATCGGCCGAGCTGACGCTGCCCGGGTTCATCCACGACCCGTGCTCCGCGGTACATCCGCTGGCGCTGGCATCGCCGTTCATGCGCTCGCTGGATCTGGCGCGTCACGGCCTGGAATGGGTCCACTCTGAGGCACCGGTCGCCCATGCGCTGGCCCCCGGGCGGAGCGTGATCCTGGAACGCGATCTCGAGGCCCTTGCCTCCTCGCTCGGCCCCGATGCCGCCGCCTGGCGCCGGCTGTTCGGGCCGCTGGTGCAGGAATGGGAGCGGCTCGTCCCGGGGCTGCTTGGTCCGGTCGCCCGCCCGCCCCGGCACCCGATCCTGATGACCCGGTTCGGGTTGCCGGCCCTGATGTCAGCAACGGGGCTCGCCCGTCTCGCATTCCATGGACCTGAGGCTCGCGCCCTGTTCAGCGGCATGGCGGCCCACTCGATGCTCCGGCTCGGCCGGCCGCTGACGGCGTCGTTCGGAATGGTCCTCGGCCTGCTGGCTCACGCGGTGGGCTGGCCGCTGGCCCGTGGCGGCAGTGGACATGTGGCGGCGGCGCTCGAGGCTGAGGCCCGGTCGCTGGGCGTGGAGATCGAGACCGGTCACCAGGTCACCTCACTGGCGCAGCTGCCGGATTCACGCGCGGTCCTGCTCGACGTGACGCCACGCCAGGTCGTGGACATCGCCGGCGACCGGCTCCCGGACGGCTACCGGCGGGCCCTCGCCCGGTACCGGTACGGACCCGGAGTGTTCAAGATCGACTGGGCCTTGGACGGGCCGATCCCGTGGCGGGATCCGGAGACGGCGCGTGCCGCGACGGTGCATCTGGGCGGCACGATGCGCGACGTGGCGCGCTCGGAGGACACCGTCGCCCGGGGCGGCATCCCGCAGCAGCCGTTCGTGCTGCTCGTCCAGCCCACGGTCGCCGATCCGTCAAGAGCGCCGGCGGGGAAGCACGTCGCCTGGGCCTACTGCCATGTGCCACACGGATCGACGACCGACATGACGGCGACCATCGAAGGCCGGGTCGAGGCGTTCGCTCCCGGGTTCGGCGACCTCGTGCTGGCGCGGGCGACGCGCGACGCATCGGCCATGGAGGCCTATGACGCGAACTACGTTGGTGGCGACATCAACGGCGGGCTCCAGGACGTGCGCCAGCTGCTGTTCCGCCCGGTCATTCGCTGGAACCCATACACGACGCCGGACCCGGGACTCTATCTGTGCTCGTCCTCGACGCCACCGGGCGGCGGCGTCCACGGCATGAGCGGGTTCCACGCCGCGCGCGCAGCGCTGCAAGCGCTGGGTTAGGCGGACCATGGACGGACACTCGCTCACTCGATCCCCAGAAACCGGTCCACGAGGCGGCGCTTCCAGAAGGTCCGGATGAGCACCAGCCAGCCCAGGACGGCCGTCGCGACCAGCAACATGTCGCGCGGACCGGGCAGGCTGAACGAGAACCAGTCCCGGGCGAACGGCAGCAGGAGCAGCACCACGAACCCGACGCCGAGCGTCAGCGCGAGCGCCGCCGGGCGATGGTCATCGGTCACGGCCTCGACCACGGCGAACCATCGGATCGGTGGCTCCACGAACAGGATCAGCAGCAACCCCGCGTAGACCAGGTAAGCCGTCAACGCCGTGCGCGCGGCGTCGAGGCTGGTCGCTGTAAACGACCCGGCGAGCACCAGGGACCCGTAGAACACGAACAGGGCCATCAGGCTGGACACGACCGCTGCCGGGACCACGAACCGAGCCAGGGTCCGGTCGAGCGTGTCGCGGATCCGCCGGCCCGGCTGCGCCCAGACGGCGAGCAGCGCACTCGGGATGCCCACGGTGAACACGGTGAGCGCCGACGCGTTGCGCAGCTCGATCGGGAACGTGACGACCACGAGCGAGCTGACGACCACGAGGCCGACGGTCGCGATGCGGGTGAGGAACAGCTTGAGGATGTCCTGCATCCCGTTGAGGATCCGCTGGCCCTCCTCGACCGCCTGGGCCACGGCGGCGAACGAGTCCTGCATCAGGACGAGATCGGCCACGCCGCGCGTCGCCTGGCTGCCGCTGCCCATCGCGATGGCCAGGTTCGCCTTCTTGAGCGAGAGCACGTCGTTCACGCCGTCGCCGATCATGGCGACGTAGTGCCCGCGGGCACGAAGCGCATCGACCAGCCGCTCCTTCTGGGCCGGCGTGATCCGACCGAACACAGTCGTCTCGGCGGCCACGCTGCCCAGGGCCAGGTCGTCGAGGTCGGCCAGGTCGGGACCGGCGACCGACACGATGCCGGTGAGCCCCGCCTGGCGGGCGAGCGCCGTGACCGTATCCGGGTCGTCCCCCGAGATGATCTTGACCTGTACGCCTGCGTCCCGGAAGGTGCGCAGGGTCGCCTCGGCCTCGCCGCGCAGATCGTCGGCAAGCGCGACCAGACCGAGCGCCCGCATCCCGTGGGGCAGCGTCGCGGCATCGTCGTCCACGTCTGCCGCCAGGGCTCCGGCGTCGTCGTGCACCGCGACCATCAGCACGCGCAAGCCGCGTTCTGTCCAGGAGCCGCTGCTCGACGCCACCTCGTCCCACCCTGCCGGCCGGCCGTCCGGCCCGATCGCCAGGAACGGCTGCAGGAACGTCGGCGCGCCGAGGGCCACGAGGGCGGGCGGCGCCCCCCCCTCGTCGCCCGCACCTCGTCCGTCCGGCTCGAAGGCGACGGCGCTCCACTTGCGGGCCGAGGAGAATGGCACCTCACCGGCCAGGGGTCGCGGCGCGACCGGCCAACGCTCCGCGATCGCCTCGGTCGTCCGGTTGCGTGCCGTCGCCGACGCGGCCAGGGCGGATGCGGCTGCGATGACCTGCGCCTCGCCCGCTCCGGCGAGCTCCGCCACCGCCTCGACCCGCAGCCGGTTCGCCGTCAGCGTGCCCGTCTTGTCGAGGCACAGCACGTCCACGTGGCTCAGCGATTCGATCGCGTTCGCCTGCTGGACCAGGGCGCCGAAGCGCAGGATCCGCAGTGCGCCAAGCGCGTATGCGACCGCGATCGACACGAACAGGCCGTTGGGCACGAGACCCGCGAGCAGCGTCGCGTCCGCGACCACGTCCCCCAGCACCGAGGACTGCACCAGGCCTCGCAGAACCAGCAGCACCTCGAGGTACAGGACGATGCCGAGCACGACCCGGATGACGAGGTTGATCTCGACCTGGAGGGGCGTGACGACTCGTCGGAACGAGCGGGCCCCGGCGGTGATCTGGTTGGCGAGGCTCGCGGTCGACACTTTCTCGACGATGTAGCGGCCCGATCCGCTGGTTGCGTACGAGCCGCTGTACAGCTCATCGCCCGGACGCTTGCCGACGAAATCGCTCTCGCCGGTGAGCTGGGACTCGTCGACGCCGATCGAGCCCGACCGGAGGCGACCGTCGAGGACCACCTGATCCCCGGCATCGATGGCCAGCAGATCGCCCAGCACCAGGTCGTCGGGCGAGACGTGGACGACCTCGCCGTTGCGGACGGCCGCGGCCGTGGGCCGCGTCAGCAGCGCGATCCGATCCAGGGTTCGCTTGGCCCGGATCTCCTGGACGATGCCCACCACGACGTTGGCCGAGATCACCCCCAGCGACACGAGCGCATCGACCGGCCTGCCCACCAGCACCAGGGCGATCCCGAGCGCGAACAGGATGTTGTTGACGAACGTGAACACGTTCTCGCGCAGGATCTGGATGTAGGTCCGCGTGGTTGCCGGCAGGGCCGCGTTGCCGAGGCCGGCCGCACGGCGCCGTTCGACCTCCGCTCCCGTGAGCCCGGCCTCGGGCGTGGGCGGCAGCTCGGGACGCGCCGTGGTCTCGCCGGTCGCGCTCGTCACCCTCCGAGGATACGTGGCGGCCATGCACGCTCGAGGGGCGTTGGACGCGTTTCCCCCTGGATGCCCCCGCTCGCCCGGCGAGCGCCCGAGTCAGGCGACCGAGGTGCCGGCCTACCGCCAGGCGGGCCGGGCCGCGTCCGGATACAACCGGACCCGCCGGTATGGCTCGCGCCCACGGGATCTGGAGATGAGGTTCGCTCGCTCCGCCATCTGATGCTGGAGCCGGCGGATGTAGGCGTTCTGGGGTGCCAGCTCGACCGGCTCCTGCTGCTTCATCACCAGGCCGATCGCCTGCTCCGTCTCGCGCATCGCGGCCTCTCGGGGGTCGACCTCGAGCGAGAAGATCGACGTCAGCGAGGCCTGCATCTGGGCGATCGTGTTCGATTTGAGGACATAGACGGGCATCGCCCGCTCCTCGGCCTCCCGGATCGCCGGCGGCTTCTGGCGGTACTCGCTGCGGAGCGTCATCGCGACATCAGCCTCGTCGACCTCGCGGGCCACGATCACGGGCAGCTGCAGGTCGCGGATCGCCTGCTCCAGGCGCTTGCGGCTGATCCCGTGCGGGAACACGCGGAGCGTCGGCAGCGGAGCGCCCTCGACCTCGAGCACGGAGCCGTCCGAATCGGATGACGGCGCATCACCGGCGACGTCGGCTCGACCATCATGGCCGTTCTCGCCCGGGACGAGGAGCGCCAGCTGCCGCTCCTCCTCGGCCTCGAGCTCCGCCGCGTTGACCGGCCGGGTGCCCTCGTCCTCGCGGAGCGCGTTGAGCGCCTTGTCCGCCTCCGCGCGCCACGCCTGCTGGCGCTGCAGCTCGCGGGCGTCGCGAGCCGCCAGCCCGGCCGCCGATGCCGCGACCGCCTCCGCGCGCTCGAGCGGACCGCGATCGGCGATGCCGGCGGCCACGAACGTGCCCGGCGGGGGTACCGCGAACCGCTCACCGGGAAGGACGCTCAGCGGACCCGGTCGGTCACCCTCCTGGCTGCGCGCCCCGCGGTCGGACCCTCGATCGGGCGCGCCCCCGCGACCCGCGCGCCAGCCGCCGGACTGGCCGGGACGGAAGCCCGGACGCGCCGGCAGCCGATCGTCGCCGGCATACCCGGTCCGGTACGTCGACGAGCCTCGCCAGGCGGGCTCGCGGCCCCAGGCGCCGGCGCCGGAGCCCGTCAGGCCGCTGAAGCGGTCGCCGCCCAGCGCCTCCCGCGCCGACGGCTTCGGGCGTGACTGCGAGCGATGCACGCCTTCCTCGTCGCGCCAGCGGAGCTCTGGCGCCACCGGCTCGCCGAGCAGCAGCGCGTCCACCGTCTCGGCCACGTCGGCGTGGACGAGGACGCGCTCCCGATCCTGGATCTCGACGATGACGTCGAACGTCGGCGGCGCCTTGCGCTCGAGGACGCTCTTCTGCGAGCGGCGTCGACGCGCTTCTTCGTCGCCCAGAGTGACGCTCTGGATGCCGCCGATCAGGTCGGACAGGGTCGGGTTGAGCATCAGGTTGTCGAGATTGTTGCCGTGGGCCGTGCCGATCAGCTGGACGCCGCGTTCGGCGATCGTCCGGGCCGCATGCGCCTCGAGCTCGGTGCCGATCTCGTCGATCACGATGACCTGCGGCATGTGGTTCTCGACCGCCTCGATCATCACCTCGTGCTGGAGCGACGGCGTCCGGACCTGCATCCGACGGGCCTTGCCGATCGCCGGATGCGGGATGTCGCCGTCGCCTGCGATCTCGTTCGAGGTATCGACCACGACCACCCGCTTGCGCTGCTCGTCGGCCAGCACCCGGGCAGCCTCGCGGAGCATCGTGGTCTTGCCGATCCCGGGACGCCCCATGATCAGGATCGACTTGCCGGTCTCGACGTAGTCGGAGATGATCTCGATCGTCCCGTACACCGCTCGCCCGATGCGGCAGGTCAGCCCGACGATCTTCCCGTTGCGGTTACGGATCGCGCTGATTCGGTGGAGCGTGCGCTCGATGCCGGCCCGGTTGTCGTCGCCGAAGCTGCCGATGTGGTCGACCACGTAGGCGATGTCGTGCTCTACGACCTCGCGGTTGAGCAGCGTCACCTCGGCGGCCGGATAGCGCGCCTCGGGCCGGCGGCCGAGGTCGAGCACGACCTCGATCAGCGTCTCGCGATCGGGCAGTGCGTGGATCGCCTCCACGATCTCGGGCGGCAGGGCCGCCAGCAGGACGTCGAGGTCGTCCATCGTCTCGCGCCGGCGCTCGGCGGCGGGCCGCGATGCCCCGGGCGACCCCATCGAGCCGTCATCAGCGTTGCTCGGGTCGTCGTGTGTGGTCATCGGGTCGTCGTGCGTGGTCATCGGACGCCCGCCGGAACCAGCCGTGGCTCGGCGACGCGGACCAGCGTCTCCTTCATCAGCAGCGTGACCGTGGCGACCGGCTCGAACCCCTCGTCCGCGAGCCGCCGGTCGAGCGGCAGCTCGTAGGTCCGGACGGCGGCAAGCACCCCCTGGCGCAGGCTGTTCGACGGGTCTGCGCGAGCGGCGATCACGCCGAGGGCATACCGGATCAGAGGCACCGCGTCGGCCTCGGGCCTGGCCATGACCTTCAGATAGTGCGGCTGATCCTCCTTGGCCACTCCGACCTGCACGAGCGCGTCGATCTGGGTGCCGTCGCGACCGCCGCGGGGGGCCTCCATCACGAACGCATCAACGTCCGCGAAGCGGAGGATCGGTGCCAGCGACGAACGGGGCACGCGCCAGTCACGACCCTGGCGCTCCCAGTCGGCGATCCGGACCGACTCGATACGCTGCACGGGCGCCGGCGTGACCGAGGTGTACAGGCGCGACAGGGCGACCGCATCCATCGGCGACGCCGGCCGGATGCAGGCGTCGCGTGCCGCCGCCTCGGCCATCGGGGCGGGCAGCTCCCGGCCGCGCTCGCGGAACAGCACGTGCTCGTTCCCGAAGCGGATGAAGCCGGCCTGCATGAACAGCTCGACATTGTCGTCGACGTCGACGCACGCCACATGAAACCGGACCGCGCCGCGCTTGGCGCCATCCCGGAGCAGGTGCTGGATCAGACGGAAGCGCACGTCGCCCGCATCCATGTCGCCCACGGCGTCGAGCTCGACCACGGTCCACTCGTCCCGCGGGCTGTCGCGCTCCACGCGCAGCAGACCGGCGATCTGGCCGTCGCGGTCGAACACGTACAGCACGTCGTGGGGGCTGAACGCACCCAGCGGCAGCCGGAACAGGCTGAACACGCCGATTCGCGGATTTGTCACCGGCAGCCCGAGCGATCGCGTACGGTCGCCGTCCGCCTGAGCCAGCCGGGACAGCTCGCCCAGGGCGGCCAGATCGGTCAGCCTCGCCGCCCGAACCTTGCCTGCGCTCTTCGCCATCGGCCTACCGTTCCTGGTGCGAGCGCCGCGTCGGATGCGGCCGCCGCCCCACGCCCTCACCCGGGTCGGCGTGCTCGGACGCCATCGTCGTCAGCAGCCGGTGGAACCGGGTCTCGCCCGCGAGCTCGGGATGGAACGAGGTGGCAATCACGTTCCGCTCCCGGACCGCGACGATCCGGCGGTCATCGAGCCGAGCCATCACGTCGACGCCGGGG
>Ga0315535_1002403_pt1 | contig 11991 bp, 10 predicted proteins | sample SalMarSW160220MG_2_FD_203092 | JGI IMG/M metagenome (GOLD analysis project Ga0315535, IMG submission 203092) | Salt marsh sediment microbial communities from the Plum Island Ecosystem LTER, Massachusetts, United States - Salt Marsh Sediment SW1602-20 ...
AAACCATTATTTCATCGAAATAGCCTCATTAAATGGTCAATTAATGTTTAGCGAGCAGATTGAAGGCCCCACCCACCAGCTTGATCTCTCCTCCTTCCGGAGCGGAATCTATTTCATTACCCTCCGCTCAAAGGACCTTATTCGCACAAAGAAGTTCATAAAGCTCTAGGATCTTTTGAACAAAACTATCCCTCTGACCGACATTTTGTTCTTCATGGTGTGCCGCGGGCAATTTTCCCCATGGATCTTAATGATATCATAATTACGCACCCGCAGGGAACTTTGTTTCCAGATTTGGCGCAATACCGTCCGGTTCTGGCAGTTTACCAATAGACTTTCATTTTGACATGGGTGTATTTTTATATATCTGAAAACCAGACAATGTAACCAGGCACTAAAACTATAACCCCATGAAAAAAGCAATCTTTATTACATTCGTAATCCTTCAGGGCTGCTGGCTCAATGCCCAGGATCTCCCCGATGATCTTCAGATCGGTAGGCATACCGTGGCCGAATGGAAATACATTGTTGACACCACCTGGGGCGATGGGATGCCCACGGAAGACAAGCTCATTCTCTTTGACCGTTTCTGGGAAGCAGCGGATCAACATTATGCCGGATTTGTCAATAATCCGGTCGATTGGGATTCAGTGAAAAATCATTACCGACCCGAAATTGAGAACGGAGTTAGCAAGGGCAGGTTTGCAGGCATCATCGCCAAAATGGGATTACTTCTGCAGGAAGGGCATGGCGGTGCCATAAACAGCGAGGTATATTTAACAAAACCCGGTCCTGATGTCCCGATTTTAATTGCAGGTTTTTATTCAAACTGGGACAGTATTAGTCCGTTAGACAATGGCTGGTTCGGGGCGACGCTTACTCCCTTGAATGAGGATGAATTGCTGGTGCTCAGAAGTGTTGAAAATCATCCTATGGGACTGGAAGCGGGAGATATTGTCCTTGGATATGACGGAAAGCCCTGGAAGGAATTGTACCCGTTGCTTCTGGGAATGGATTTTCCGTATACGACCAATGACAGGGGTCTGGTTGGCAACATTTTTTTTCATGGTGACAGAACTGGGAGTTCAAATGAGAGTGTTAAACACAAATGGCTGGCTGCTGCAGGCATGAACTGGCATTTTTTTGATACGCTTGATTTCCGGAAATATAATTCAGCCGATACACTGCATCTGCCCACCTCGCTCCTGGAAGGAAAGCAAATGAGTATCGCCGGAAACGAACAGCTGCCTGTGGAGGCAATTGAATTTCCCGGATCATTGTTATATGAAGCATATCCTGCCCAGGGTGGTGTACCACCGGTCATTTTTGACACCATCCTTGATCAATCCATTGGGTATGTCTATTATCTTTACATGAATTCGTCTGACAAACTGAAGAATGCCATCAACTCATTAGCACAAAGTGAGGTTCAGGGAATCATTTTGGATTTGAGGTATAATCTGGGAGGAGATGCAGGTTGGGAAACCGGGTTCAATTCCATTTTCAACCGCACCATAGACTCTTGTGGATACTTTGAACGAATGATCAATGGTGGGCATTCAGATCTGGTTATGTTTTCGCCCGCATTTCCCTATATCTCCGAAGAATTTATCAATAAGCCTGTCGCATTGATCACCGGCCCCGGTGCAATCAGTATGGGAGATTATGCTTCCTATTTTATCCATACACAACCCATGACCCGGAGTTTTGGAAGGGGCACCAATACTGGCTTTACGTATGTTAATGGCTATTTGAATACCCTGGAAAAGGTCGACCACCTCAACTACAACTGGGATTTTGGATATCCGGAATGGGAAGTTCAATTTGTAGGAATGAATTTTGGTCGCTTCGTTGACGGTGAGCTTAATTATTTTATTCATAAGGGATTCGAAATCGACGAGGAAATCTGGTTCACCCAGGAAGCGGCGCACCAGCAAGAGGACAATATGGTGGAACGGGCGGTGCAATGGATCAAATCTGTAGCTTATGTTTCTAATCCATCGGTTCAAAATTCAAACATGGAACCGGGCACGGCCAATGGACCGTTTATCCTGAAGACGGGCCATGTAAATCCCGAAAGCCATCCCGTCGAGTTGGATGTTAAAGTTTATAGCCGGGACGGATCATTGATAGAGAAGGTAAACATGGAAGAAAATAATAACGGGTCACTTCCGGACATCAAAGCAGGAGAATGGTATGGAAATTTTACCCCGGAACAAGAAAGTTTCTATTATGCTGAGTTCTCCACCCATGATCTGCTTGAAGATTCGTGGCTGACCTATCCGGGCAAGGTGATATTCACTTCGGTCAGTACGCCGGAAATTTTCCCGAAAGTCCTCTATGTTCCTGAAAATAAGACCACACGGTTTGATATTTCAATCACCAATACGGCGGGGGTTCCGTTGACCGATATACAGCTGAATTTTTCCTGTGACAATCCCTATGTGGATATAAAAATGCCGGTGCTGAACTATACCCATTTGCTGGATATAGACATGGCCGACCAGAAAATGCAGGTTGTCATCATTGATGAAGCTGCTGAGGATAGTTCAGAAATATGGATGAATGTGGATATCTCCAGCGGTGGAGAGAGATACTGGAACGACAGCATATTGCTTGTAAATACAGTGGTGGGAGTACAAGATTTCATTCCCTTGCAGGAATTAAAGATCTATCCCAACCCAATGCATGAATTCTGCAGAATTGAGGTCAGTGGTCAGGTTCCGCTGGACCGGGTCGAAGTTTATGACCTTTCAGGCAGGATGGTATATAGCGAATCCGGGATCGGAACGAACTCATCTATACTCGAAAAAGGCGGTTTGGTGAATGGAATCTATATCCTGAAGGTTTACGCGGATCGGATATATGAAAGAAAGCTGGTAATTCAGTAGATTGCTGCACGAGGGATCAAAGAAACAACATTTTCACTTCCTGTTTCAGGAAGTCGATGGCGACCTGGGACGGGGGGTTTTTCAGTTCTGCGAGGCGCTCCAGGATCAGTTTGCCCAGGGTGGTTCCCTTGGCATCGGGATTCACCTCTTTGGCGGTATCGTTGATCAGGTTGATGACCTGGTTTTTGGCGGCCTTCATCTTTTCCCATGCTTCGCTGCTCATGTAGGTTTGCTGGGCAATGTTGTGGTCAAATTCGGACGTGATGCTGGTGAGCAGTTCCTGCAGGAGCTGACGGGCGGTGTAGTCGTTCCGGCTGAGGCGCAGGACCATCGATTCGGGAGAGATCCGCTCCAGCAAAAGGATGCTGCGCTCGTAAGCCTGGAGCCGGACCGGAAGAATATCATCGGAAATGTGCATGTTAAATTCACTCTTCCGCCTTTTGTCCTCGTTCTTTGACCAGGTCCTGAGCATCACCAAAACGGTAAGGAATACAATCAGTGCAGGCACTGTATACTTAAGGATTTCAAGTAAAACCTCCATGTTGATTATTTTTTGATACTGCTTATTGCAATATTAACGTAAAAATGTCACGAAAAGCGTATTTTTATTCCTTGAAATGCAATAGTTCACAAATTTAAAAATTTACTTATGGAACAACTTTCAGCAAGAATTAATTCCCTTTCTCCATCAGCCACCATCGCCATGAATCAGAAAGGCCGTGAATTGAAGGATAAAGGTGTAGACGTGATCAACCTCAGTGTGGGTGAACCCGATTTTATGACCCCTGACCATATTAAGGAAGCTGCTAAAAAAGCCATTGATGGACCATGGCACCACTATGCACCTGTTGCAGGCTATCCTGATCTGCTGAAAGCCATTGTAGATAAATTTAAAAGGGAGAACAACCTTGATTATAAGCCCTCCAACATCATGGTAAGTGTGGGTGCCAAGCACTCTCTGGCCAATGTAATGTTGTGCCTGATCGATAAGGGCCAAGAGGTGATTGTTCCTGCTCCTTACTGGGTCAGTTATGCTGAGCAGGTAAAACTTGCTGAAGGCGTCAATGTATTTGTTAATACAACCGTTGAGGATGAATTCAAGATGAGTGCAGCACAATTGGAGGCAGCCATCACACCCAAAACCAAAGCACTCTTGCTCTGCTCACCTTCCAATCCCACCGGTAGCGTATATACCAAAGAGGAACTGGCTGAACTGGCTGCGGTCATCGGCAAGCATCCCGGCATTTATGTGATCGCCGATGAGATTTACGAGCACATCAATTTTGTGGGCGGACATGAGTCCATCGCCCAGTTCGATGAGATCAAGGACCGCTGCATCATTATCAATGGTGTATCCAAGGGATATGCCATGACAGGATGGAGAATTGGTTACATGGCAGCACCCGAATGGCTGGTAAAGGCGTGTAGCAAGCTGCAGGGCCAGATGACATCTGGAGCCACCTCCATTGCCATGAGGGCAGCTCTTGAGGCGCTGACCGGCGATCAGAGCTGCGTGACTGAGATGAGGGATGCATTTCTTCGCAGGCGTGACCTGATCCTGGGTCATGTGATGCAGATTAAAGGAGTGAGATGTCCGACTCCCGGTGGCGCATTCTATGTATTCCCCGATTTAAGCGCGTACATTGGGAAATCTGTGGATGGCCGTAAGATTGAGACCGACATGGATCTTTGCATCTATCTGCTGGAAGTGGGGCACATTGCCACCGTACCCGGATCTGCATTTGGTATGGACGGATGTGTAAGGATCTCCTATGCCAACTCGGATGAGAACCTGGAAAAAGCCATGCAGCGGCTCAAAGACGCACTGGCTGCACTGAAATAAGTATCTCAGGGATATTTCTCTCGTCGCTGAAAATTTTTGCAAGTAAAAATTTGTAGGCTCCTCGCGAAAATCCCTTCGATCTTTATTCTGCAAAGTGCGTTTGAGTAAAAAAAGAAAGAAAGAGCCACCCTGGGAAGCCGGGGTGGTTTTTTTACATATTATTTGCCGTTATTTGAGACATAAAGCAACCACCCTATGAAAAACCATATCCCTGCACTCACCCTGGTTCTGATTTTCATCACTGCAGAGACATCTTCACAATCGTCACAGGTACTGGATTATCTGTATAGCATCTCGGGAAAGAAGACCCTTGCCGGACAGCACAACAAGGAGCCCAATGCCAAACCGGCCATGTGGACCGATTATATTAAGGAGACTACCGGTAAATATCCAGCATTGTGGAGCGGTGATTTTCTGTTTCAGCAAGAGAATATGGATGATCGGTGGACCATGATCCATGAAGCAAAAAGGCAATGGGATGGTGGAGCGGTCATCAACCTCATGTGGCATGCCTGTCCACCCGATGAGGGTGAGCCCTGTCGCTGGAATCCGGGTTTGCTGAACGCCCAGCTGGATGATATTCAATGGAAGGAACTGATCACCGATGGGACACCACTCAATCTGCTTTGGAAAGCCAGGATGGATGACATCGCCGTTTATCTCCTGTTTTTGGAGGCAAATGGCGTAGAAGTTTTGTTCAGACCATTGCATGAAATGAACCAGGGAAAATTCTGGTGGGGAGGCAGGCCCGGCCCGGATGGTACAGCTGAATTATTCCGGCTCATTCATGACTATTTTACGGAGACCAAGGGTTTGACCAACCTGGTATGGGTATGGGATATGCAGGACATGACCAGAGATTTTGAAGCGTACAATCCAGGAAATGGTTATTGGGATGTATTTGGTTTTGATGTCTATGACCAGGGATATGACGTTTCGTGGTACAACTATATTCTTCCCATTGTTGGTGATAAACCCATGGCCATTGGTGAATGTTCCACACTTCCCGGCACCGAGATTCTGGCTTCTCAGCCACGATGGGTATTCTTTATGCCATGGGCCGAGCTTGTAAAGGAAAGTAACACCACCGAAGAGATCATCAAGATTTATAACGACCCCCGCGTGATCACGCGCGATGAAATGCCGGGATGGAAATAGAATTCCGCGAATAATTCCATTTGTTAACACAACTATAATTTCCGGGTTGAAAAGTCTGTGTGGATGAACGAGTGTACGTTTTCGAACACTTGTGTCTCGCTTTCGTTCGCAATTGATATCTTTTAACAATTGTCACATATGCATATAAAAAGCTATAATACAAGTAGATATAAAGTATGGCACGACGATTGTAACCATTTTGGCAGAACTGTAAAACAATAATTTGCAAGAGTCATGAAAACAACAAAATTACTTATAAGCATCGCACTGGTTGCCCTGACAGCCTTATCATATGGAAGAATCGCTGAGAATAACAACAGGAGAGATAACAATACTGCCGAAATGATAGTCGAACAGGAGCTGGTTATGGAAAACTGGATGGCTGTTCCATTCGGAAACAGCGATCTGGAAAGTGATCTCGATTTGGAGCATTGGATGGCAGTTCCATTTGAAATCGGTGACGAAAATAAAGACCTGTGCCTGGAGAACTGGATGTCCGTTCCATTTGTGGCCAACAGCATTGAGAATGACCTGTGCCTGGAGAACTGGATGATGATCCCCTTCGAAACAACCCGGGATAATAAAGCTGAAAGTTGGATGGCTTCGTCAGATAGCTAAAGGCTTTATGAACCTGTGTTTCTATTATATATACAGAGCCGCCTCATTTGAGGCGGTTTTTTTTAGTCCCGCCTGTATGGAATTCCTATGAGACCGGACTGGTTTCGGCTGCTTCCAATTTGGCTTTGTGGCAGACCAGCACCTGGTTTTTTTCCCCGTGCCAGTTGTGAAATCCATTGCCCTGGCAATCCTTGTAATCCTTGCAGCCGGCACATGTTCCCCTGCGGGTCCAGGCACGGTCCCGGAAAGGCAGGAACGCGGTTTGCCAGACCTGATGGAAGTTGTCGTTGTAGATATTTCCCTGTACAAAAGAGCGATCGATGTTGGGACAGGCTGAGATGGATCCGTCAATCAGGATGGAGCCTATATTGATGCCTGCCCGGCAGAAGAAAGGGGTGTCCCTTACCTGTGATTCATATGCTCCTACATACCCCTCACAGCTGAATTTTACATCCATACCACCATTCTTTCTGTGTTCGGCAATGAATTCCATCATTCCTTTGAATTCTGCATCGGACAGGAAAAGTTCCTTGTTTTCTACGGAACGTCCGATGGGAACGATCGTAAACAATCTCCAGGCTTTTACATTTTTTGAATCCAGGTATTCATAGATGGCCTGTAATTCCGTAAAGTTACGTCTGTTTATGCAAGTGACCACATCAAAATGAAGGCGTTCAGAAGAGGCAGCCAGTTCTATGGCCTGTTCCACCCGCTCAAAACTGCCTTTCGTGTTCCTGAGCCAGTCATGGGACTCCTTCAGCCCGTCCAGACTGATGGTCAATGCTCCCATTCCGGCATTGAGTAAAGAATGATGCCTCTCTCGGTCGTAGAGCTGACCGTTGGAAACCATGCCCCACCTCATGCCCCGCCTCCTGATCTCCCGGCCGCATAATTCCAGGTCTTTTCGAAGCAAAGGTTCACCTCCGGTAATCGCCACGATAAAGTTCTTGTCCGGTGATTCAATGGTGTCCAATGCCCTGAGAAAATCGTCCATGGGCATATCGGGATGAGAAGGGTCCTTTGAGCAGTCGCTTCCGCAATGCAAACAGTTGAGGTTACAACGGGTGGTGCACTCCCAGAACAGGTAGTTCAATACATGAAGACGGGTTTCAGCCTTTTTAAACCTCCGAAAGGCCAGTCGTTTCAGTCTTGAAACCATTTACCGCTCCTCCAATGCAATCTCCAGGTATACCCTGTCGACGAATGCAGGGTCTTCACGGGGGACAATCACAGTATCCCTGCTCGCAAAACTTCCATTGTTCGTTGAATCGATGTCCTCAAAGGTAAGCTTCACAGATTCAAATTGAAGCGTATAAAATGAAAACGCTCCCTGATCATCGGTGGCCGTTTCAGATCCGAAAGGATCGGTGAATACATGGATGTTTTTTATGGGCTTTCCTGAAGATTTTGCTGTAACAATGCCTTCCACAAGCAAATCTTCCGTAAAATCCTGGGGCATTCCGTAACATGCCTGAAAAATGAAGAGGGCAGAGGAAAAACTCAATCCGCCAATGATTCCCCTGAGCCAGTTCCGTTTCATATTGATCGAATGTTGGTTACAACACGCATACGAAGTTATAACGAGATATTTCAATTGTCAAATTCCTGCAGACATATAATAGCAGGAAAAGCTGTGGATTATCCGATCTTCCGGTTGATGTACTGGGAGTAATCCTTCAGGATTTTCTGGTAGCTGTCTGAAAAGTGGGGCGAATCGACGAGGAAATCAGCGGTTGACCGGTTACAGGCAGTAGGAACATTGTAGAGGACCGTGATCCGCAACAAGGCTTTCACATCCACATCATGGGGTTGGGGCTGCATGGGGTCCCACAGGAAGATCATGATATCAATCTTTCCTTCGGCAGCCAGCGCACCCAGCTGCTGGTCCCCGCCAAGCGGACCGGATTTGAGTTTGGTAAGTGACTGGGGAAATTTATTCTTTTTAGACAGGGTCTCTTCCACCATTTTCCCTGTGGTTCCGGTGCATACCAGGTGATGCTTTGCCAATTTATCCGCATTATAAGCAACCCATTCGGCAAGGTCGGGTTTCCGGTTATCGTGAGCCACAAGGGCGATGGTTTTAACTTTATCCATGTTTGCAAGGTTTTTACAAAAGTACTTCCACTATCCGATTTCTGCTAAATTTGTAATTTAAATATTGAAAAATTGAGTGATGTTTGAACGAAGAAGGACTCAGCGGACGGGTAAAGTGGTGAGGCTGTCCATGCTCCTGGTTTTCCTGGGACTGGTTGTCATGGTGCTGGTAGTATATAAGTTTTACGGGAGGATATTCGAAGCCAATGTCTCCCTGGATGAGGAGCAGGCATTGTTCTACATACCCACAGGATCTGATTTTGAATTTGTGATCGATCAGCTGGATAAGGAAGGAATCATTGAAAACCGGAAATCGTTTCGCTGGGTAGCTGTCAAGAAAGGATACGATATGAATGTGAAGCCCGGACGATACAAGATCAACAACGGGATCAGCAACAATGTATTGGTCAACATGCTCCGGTCAGGCAGACAGGATCCGGTGATGGTGGTTTTCAACAATGTCCGTACCCTGGACCAGCTGGCAGGAAAGGTTTCCAGGTACCTGGAAGCGGATTCAGCTACTTTTGCGTCTTACCTTTCGGGAGCAGACCTGGTCCCGAAATACGGTCTTGAGCCCGAAACCTTTACCACCATGTTTATCCCCAATACCTATGAATTCTTCTGGACCACCACCCCGGAGGATTTTACGGAAAGGATGGCCAAAGAGTACAAGAAATTCTGGGCAGGGGAACGGGATAGAAAAGCCAAACAGATGGGGATGACCCGGTCCGAAGTGGTCACCCTTGCATCCATTGTGGATGAAGAAACCCTGTTTGATGATGAGAACCAGCGGGTAGCCGGGGTTTACATGAACAGGCTAGAAAAGGGGATCCCCCTGCAGGCTGATCCCACGCTGAAGTTTGCCTTAGGTGATTTTACGGTAAAAAGAATTCTGAACGAGGACAAGAAAATAGATTCTCCTTACAACACATATAAATACAGGGGATTGCCCCCAGGCCCCATCTCAATACCCTCTGTTTCAGCCATCGACGGGGTGTTGAACTATGAGAAACACAGCTACATCTACATGTGTGCCAAAGCCGATTTCAGCGGGTACCATGCATTCGCAAAGACCCTTTCACAGCACAACCAGAATGCAAGGGAATACCAGAAAGAGCTGAACAAAAACCGTATCTACAGATAGAATTAAGGGCGAATTTCTCTTCCTTTCCCCTTGTCCCTTTCCCTTTTTTTTTGCACTGAGTACTGAGTACTTTCAAACCACGTTCACCTCCCTGTCCAGAAAGATCCCGAACTTCCGGTCCACATCATCCCTGATGTGTTCTGAAAAGTCCAGGATTTCCTGTCCCGTGGCTCCGCCATAGTTGACAATCACCAGGGGCTGGTTGGGCCATGTACCCACCTTGCCAATGCGTTTGTTTTTCCACCCTGCTTTTTCGATGAGCCAGGCTGCAGGGATTTTGACGCAGTTGCCGGCTTCTGGGTAGCAGGGGACATCCTGGTAGTCCACCCGGATGCATTTGAAAATGGTACGGTCCACCAGCGGGTTTTTAAAAAAACTGCCTGCATTTCCAAACTGTTCAGGATCGGGCAGCTTCCGTTTCCTGATGGAGATAATCAGATTCCTCAGATCCAGGGGAGTGGACCCGCCAGCCTCCCTGAATGCAGTTTCGATGTTTCCGTAATCCAGTTTGAGCTTTGGGATCTTGTTCAGGATAAATGCCACGTGGGTGATGATGTAGCGGCCCCGGGCTTCCGACTTGAAGATGCTGTTCCGGTAGCCGAACCGGCACTCCTCACCTTCCAGCCGGACAGACTGATTCTTCTCCAGGTCCCACGCCTCCAGCCAGGCCATGTGGTCTTTTAATTCGGAACCATAAGCACCAATGTTCTGCACCGGTGCCGAGCCCACCGACCCGGGGATCAGGGAGAGATTTTCAAGTCCGTACCATCCCTTTCCTGTGGCATATTCCACCCAGTTGTCCCAGTTCTCAGCCGCTCCCACTTTCACAAGCACCTGTGTGTTGGCCTCCTCAATGAGTTCGATCCCTTTCATGGAGGGTTTCAACAGCAATCCCTGGAAATCCTCCCTGAACAGGATGTTGCTTCCTTCGCCGATGACCATGAACGGGCTCTTCTGCCGGTCATACCGGTCCATTAGCTCTGAGAGCTCTTCGGTGGTGCCGGGTGTGGCAAACAGGGAAGCCAGCACATTAATCCCGAATGAATTGTTTCCTTCCAGTGAGTAGTTGTGCTCCATAGCGCATAAATATAGCAATGATTCGTTCTAATATTATACCTTTATTCCTAAACCTTTATGTCCTTTGAAACGAGCCTACATATCAGTTATCAATGATCTAGTCACCGACCAGAGGTTGCAGCGGGTGGCGAACCTTCTGGTAGACCAGGGTTTGCAGGTTACATGCATTGGCCGGCGGCTGAAGGGCAGTCCTGATCCGGGTCAGTTCCGGTATAAAGTGCGCCGTTACAGGATGCTCATCAACAAAGGGCCCCTGTTTTACGCCTGTTTCAATACCAGGCTCTTTTTCAACCTGTTGTTTGCAACACGTCCCTCCCTTTTCATTGCCAATGATCTGGATACGCTTCCTGCCAGTTTTCTGGCAGGACGGATCCGTGGTGTGAAGCTCATCTATGACAGCCACGAGTTTTTCACCCAGGTGCCCGAACTGATCCACCGGAAAAGGGTCCAGTCCGTATGGAAATGGATTGAGCACCGCATTGTACCCCGCCTCGAACACGCTGTTACAGTGAGCTATCCCATTGCGGAAATCTACCGAAGGATCCATAAAACCAGATTCAGGGTGGTGAGGAATGTACCCATCAGAAGGAGCCCCCCGGGAAAAATTGAAAAGAGAGAAGACGGAAAGGCTTTGATCATTTATCAGGGGGCCCTGAACGTGGGCAGAGGGCTTGAACTGATGATCGAGACCATGAAATTCCTGGATGGTGCGGTATTTATGATCGTGGGAGCCGGGGATATTGTCAAGGAACTGAAACAGTTGGTGGAGGAAAAGGGTGTATCGGAGAAGGTGATCTTCAGGAGGCGGATGACTCCCGAAGAACTTTATCTGCTGACCTGCAGTGCCGACCTGGGGATCTCACTGGAAGAGGACCTGGGACTGAATTACCGGTATGCCCTGCCCAATAAGTTGTTCGATTATATTCAGTGCCGGGTGCCGGTGCTCTGCTCTGCATTACCCGAGATGGCGAAGGTAGTGGAGACCTACGGGATCGGAATTGTAGTCCATTCCCGGGAACCGGAAAGGGTGGCTAAAACTATCAGGTTCATGCTGGATGAGCGGTCGGCTGGTGCCTGGTTGGATGCCCTGGACAAAGCGGCCGGGGAGTTGTGCTGGGAAAATGAATCAAAGGAGTATCTTGCGCTGGTCAACGAGACCGGCGTAT